>ENA-OURZ01001402-OURZ01001402.1-human-gut-metagenome-genome-assembly--contig:-NODE-1402-length-26778-cov-3.416795_pt1 | contig 26778 bp, 18 predicted proteins | sample MGYA00242073_ERZ509195 | MGnify/ENA primary metagenome ERZ509195 (study PRJEB26280, sample SAMEA2338837) | human gut metagenome | biome: human gut; feature: human-associated habitat; material: faeces... | reverse complement strand
ACGCTTGCCAGCGGCCTGGATGCCCTTGGCGCGGATGATTTCCTTGGCGCGAGCCACATCGCCTTCGGCTTCGGTCAGGGCCTTCTTGACGTCCATCATGCCGGCGCCGGTTTCCTCGCGCACCTGCTTGATCAGAGCTGCAGTGATTGCTGCCATTGATTTGTCTCCTCTGAAAATTTGGTGATGCCCCGATGATGGGAGGCATAGCACCTCCCATCATAGAGCATGGTCTCACTCGGCCTTGGTTTCGCCTTCAGCCTCAGCCGGGGCTTCAGCTGCCGGAGCGCCCTCGGTGAGGAGCTCCTTTTCCCAAGCAGCCATCGGCTGCTCGGCTTCGCCTTCGGCCTTGGCGGCCTTGCCGGAACGCTCCAGCAGACCTTCGGCCACTGCGTCAGCCATGAGGCTGGTCAGCAGTTCGATGCCGCGGATGGCGTCATCGTTGGCCGGGATCGGGTACTCAACGGTGTCCGGGTCGGCGTTGGTGTCGACGATGGCGACAACCGGGATACCCAGCTTGTGAGCTTCCTCAACAGCCAGGGCTTCCTTGGTGATGTCGACGACGAACATCGCGGACGGGGTGCGGTTCATGTTGCGGATACCGCCCAGCTGCTTGTTGAGCTTGTCCTTCTCGCGCTCGAGCAGGAGGAGCTCCTTCTTGGTCAGGCCGGAGCCGTGCACGTCGGTGAAGTCCATTTCCTCAAGTTCCTTGAGGCGGTTGACGCGCTTGGAGACGGTCTGGAAGTTGGTCAGCATGCCGCCGAGCCAACGCTCGGAGACGTAGGGCATGTTCACGCGGGTGGCCTGGTTGGCGATAGCTTCCTGAGCCTGCTTCTTGGTGCCGACGAAGAGCACGGTGCCGTTGTGGGCCACGGTGGTCTTGATGAAGTCGTACGCCTTGTCGATCATGTCGAGCGACTTGAACAGGTTGATGATGTGGATGCCGTTGCGCTGGGTGAGGATGAACTGCTTCATCTTCGGGTTCCAACGACGGGTCTGGTGGCCGAAGTGCAGGCCAGCCTTCAGCATATCGCTCATAGTGATCTGAGCCATGGTATTACTACCTTTCATTGTCGGTTCTTGCCTGGCCATGCGCACCTGCGTGCAGCTGCTCCCCCGGTTTCACGAGTTGTGCAGCCGACCGACACAAGCCGTCGCGAGCATGACGCGAATTTGTTGTGTGCCGGTTGACAATATTGGGTGGCTCTGGACGCCAGCGACTGCGTCCGTTGCCGGGTGGCACACGAGTTTCGAGAATAGCACGGAGCCGGTACTAAAAAAAACAGGCTCCCCTCTCTGAGGGGAGCTGTCGCCGTAAGCGACTGAGGGGAGTTACGGGCGGTACCGGCAGAACCACCCTCAGTCTCACTACGTTCGACGGCTCCCGCCAGCGGGAGCCGAGTATGGACTACTTCGCCTGACGATTACGCATGTAGCGCAGGGCTTCGCGGCGTTCTTCCTTTTCCAGGCGATCCAAATACACGTGGCCGTCGAGGTGGTCGCATTCGTGCTGAAGCATACGGCCCATCAGCCCGGAGCCCTCGAGCACGACCTCGTTGCCGTCCAAGTCGATGCCACGCACGCGAGCGTAGTCGGCACGACGGGTCTTATACCACAAGCCGGGCACGGACAGACAACCTTCATCGCCATACTGCTCGCCGGACTTCTCCTCGAGTACGGGGTTCAGAACGTAGCCGACTTTGCCGTCGATGTTGTAGGAGAAGGCCCTCAGGCTCACGCCGATCTGGTTGGCGGACAGGCCCGCTCGGCCCGGATCGTCCACGGTTTCCAACAGGTCGTCAACCAGGCGGCGCACGGCCGGGGTGATTTCCTTGATCTCATCGCAGGGGGTGCGCAGGACTGGGTCGGGCACGACCCTGATCTCACGGATGGCCACTTCTCGTTACTCCTCGTTCTTCTCGTCAGCCGGCTGGTCCGGCTTGCTGCCGGTGTCAGCGGCATTGTCAGCGGAATCGCCGGTCTCGCCCTCTTCGGGTTCGGCCTTCGACTTCTTGATCTTCTCCGACACGCTAGCAATCGAATCAGACACGCTGGTTTTCATCTGTTCCGAGGCCTGTTTGACCTGTTCGGACGCCTGCTTGACCGATTCGGAGGATTTCTTGACGGTCTCCAGCGTGCTGTCGATGATCTTGGCAGTGGCGGGCAGCGGCTTGTTGGATGGCTTGGGCGCGTACAGATCCTCCTCGATGACGGTGGCGTAGCGCTGCAATACCTTGGGACGCACCACTTTCATGCTCGGGGTGAGTGTGCCGTGCTCCTGACTGAATTCCTCATCCAGCACCGCGAATTTGCGCACGGACTCAGCGCGGGAGACATTGGCGTTGGCCTGGTCGATGTACTGCTGGATAAAGGCGCGCACCGCGTCGTTGTCGCTGGCCTCGGCGAGTGTCATGTCGGCATTGAGGCCCTGACCTTCCAGCCAGGAATGCAGCATTTCGGGGTCGAGCTCGATAAGTGCGGACACGAACGGCTTGCCGTCGCCGACTACTACTGCATGAGCCACGATCGGGCAGGTGTCGATGACATCCTCCATCGGGGCGGGGCTGATGTTCTTGCCGCCGGCGGTGATGATGATGTCCTTCTTGCGTCCGGTAATGAAGGTGAAGCCGCGGTCGTCGATACGACCCAGATCGCCGGTTTTGATCCAGCCGTCGGCAGTCATCGTCTGTGCGGTGAGTTCGGGCTGCTTGTAGTAGCCAAGGAACACGTTCGGGCCGGTCAGCTCAATTTCATCGTCTTCGCCAAGACGCACGCCCATGCCAGGCCCAGGCTTGCCGACCGAACCGATCTCGTTGTCGTCCTCCCAATTGACGAGCATCGGAGCGGCGGTTTCGGTCATGCCATAACCCTGGATGAAGGTGATGTCATCCATGCCGTTGAAAAAGTGGGCCAAATCCACGTTGAGCGGCGCACCACCGCAGGCCAGCCATTTGAGGTTCGGTCCGAGAGCGGAACGAATGGATTTGCCCACCGTGGCCATGTAGAACGAATGGCGCATGCGCTCGATGAACGAATGGCCGCGACCGGCCTGCTCATCCTTGCTCCACTTGACGAAGTGCTTGACCGACTGGGCGAAGATATGCCCCTGGATGCCGGCACCAGCCTTCTGCGAGGCCGCGTTATACACCTTCTCGAACACACGTGGCACGCCCAGCAGGTAGGTGGGCTTGAAGCTGCGGATATCGGCGAGCAGTCGCTTGGCGTCGGGAATGTATCCGACCACGCCACAGCCACCGATGCACACGTACTGGATGTAGCGGGCGAAGCAGTGCGCCAGCGGCAGGAACAGCAGCAGACGGTTGTCGTCGTACAGCATGCCACGCAGAATCTCGTAGCCGTTAAGCACGATGTGCGTGTAATTGCGGTTGGAGAGCATCGCGCCCTTGGGCTTGCCGGTGGAACCGGAGGTGTAGACCACGGTGAGCAGATCATCGGCTTTGATACGAGCGATAGCCGCATCCAACGTCTCATCGGATACGCCATGCCCGAAGTCAACGACAGCGTCAAGGCCATCGGCCTTGAAATTGAACACGTATTTCATGCCCGGATGATTGACACGGATCTGCTCAAGCGTCTGTGCGCGCTGGAAGTCGCCGGCAAAGGCGATGGCGGGATCGACTTCCTCGACGATGCCCGCGGTCTGACGGGCGGAATCGGTCTCATAGACGGGCACAACCACAGCGCCGATTGCCGCGCAAGCGAAATCAGCCACACCCCACTCATAGCAGGTAGGCGAGTAAATCAGCACCATGGTGCCGGCTTTGACGCCAAGTCCCAACAGGCCCTTGGCCACCTCGCGTACGCGGGACAGCATTTCAGTAGCTGTGGCGCTGCGCCATTGGTGGGTGTTGTCATCCTGCCATTCCGCGATGATGTCATCCGGCGTGCGAGCTGCTCGTTTGGACAGCAGCGAGTAGACGGTGTCGTCATCGGTGGTGACATATCTGGGTTCTTCTACATGTTCACGCATGGTCACTACTATAGGCGAACCAGCCTATGACACGGCAGAACCGTCTTCCGCTACCAGCGTAGGAATCGGTGTGCGGGCGGGGCCGTCTGGTCAGCCCAAATCGGCATAGATGCACATCCATCGAGAACCGATGTACTTCAGTTTGAGGTTGACTCGCAGATTTTCCTGGCCGATGGTCATGAATACCGCCATTTCCAGCGTGTCCTTGCCGGTGATCATGCCGTCGATCAATGTGGGGACAGTGGGCAGATAGCAGAATTTCGCTTTGAGCTCCGGATGAGTGACCATGTGGATGCCGAGCAGGTATTGCATGGTTTGCAGCCGGTCCAGGCATGGTTTTGTCATGGCTCTGTTGAGATGTGCGACGCTGAGTTTGCCACGTATCGCGTCCGCCGATGTGCAGGCGATGCGGCATGCAGCCATGGCCATGGAATGACATTCCTTCGCATTCAGCCCGCCTATGAATGTGGGTTGGATGTGATACCGCACCGGGCGATCCGACAGCTCCACAACGATGAATCCGTCATAACTCGGCAACGGCCCGTACTGATATGTGCCGTGGAAAAATCCCGAATACTCCATGATGACCCCCTTCAAGCCCCCTTGCAACTCACCATCATCGGCGAGCGTCTGTACTACAACATCACGAAAGGCGCGCCAAGTCAAACTACTTGAGCGCGCCTTCGGGCAAGTTAAGCCTCCTGCATGGAGGGCAAACCCCCATTTTCAGGGGGCAATCGGGATTATCGTGCGGAATACGGGTTGACCACCATGCCGCAACGCTGGAAGTTCTTCACGTCGACGTAGCCGGTGGAGGCCATCGCGCGCTTGAGGGCGCCGATGAAGTTGGTCTTGCCGTCCGCCTGGTGGCTCGGTCCGAACAGCACCTGTTCGAGCGGGCCGACCGTGCCGACCGTGGTGCGGTAGCCACGCGGCAGCGTCTGGTGGCGGGCTTCAGAACCCCAGTGGGTGCCCTTGCCGGGGGCCTCGGTGGCGCGGGCCAGCGGCGCGCCGAGCATGACCGCGTCGGCGCCGAGGGCCAGGGCCTTGACGAAGCTGCCGGAGTCGCCCATGCCGCCGTCGGCGATGACCTGCACGTAGCGGCCGCCGGATTCGTCCATGTAGTCGCGGCGGGCCTCGGCCACGTCGGCGATGGCGGTGGCCATCGGGGCCTGCACGCCGATGGTCTGGCGGGTGGCGGAGACCGCGCCGCCGCCGAAGCCGACGAGCACGCCGGCCGCGCCGGTGCGCATCAGGTGCAGGGCAGCGGTGTAGTTGGATGCGCCGCCGACGATGACAGGCACGTCAAGGTCGTAGATGAACTTCTTGAGGTTCAGCGGTTCCTGGCCGGAGGAGACGTGCTCGGCGGAGACCACAGTGCCGCGGATCACGAACAGGTCCACGCCCGCGTCCACCACGGTGGAGTAGAACTGCTGGGTGCGCTGCGGGGAGAGCGCGCCGGCCACGGTGACACCGGCGGCGCGAATCTCGTGCAGACGTTGCGTGATGAGCTCCGGCTTGACCGGCTCGGCATAGATCTGCTGGATACGCTCGGTGGCCTGATCGGCCGGCAGTCCGGCGATTTCGTCCAACAGCGGGGTCGGATCCTCGTAACGGGTCCACAGACCTTCCAGATCGAGCACGCCGAGCGCACCCATCTTGCCCATGGCGATGGCGGTGGCCGGGCTGGTCACCGAATCCATGGGGGCGCCGATCACCGGCACATCGAACTCATAGGCGTCGATCTGCCAAGAGGTGGAGACGTCCTCGGGGTCGCGGGTGCGACGGGAGGGGACGATTGCCACATCGTCGAGTGCGTAGCCGAGACGGCCTTTTTTGCCCAAACCGATTTCAATTTCCTGAGACATGGTTTCCAGCCTATTGCCCGGGTGGGACGCCAACAAGGCCGTTTCCCACGGACCGGACGATTGCTTCAAGTCGTTACAAACATGCGCTATGACTAAATCATCTTCACACCATCTATCAGGAGGAAGCATGGCCAAAATCAAGGTCGAAGGCACTGTCGTCGAACTCGACGGCGACGAGATGACCCGCGTGATCTGGAAGGACATCAAGGATCGTCTGATCCTGCCGCACCTCGACGTGAACCTCGACTACTACGATCTGGGCATCGAGCACCGCGACGAGACCGATGACCAGGTGACCATCGACGCCGCCCACGCCATCCAGAAGCACCATGTCGGTGTCAAGTGCGCCACCATCACCCCCGATGAGGCCCGAGTCAAGGAATTCGGTCTCAAGAAGATGTGGAAGTCCCCCAACGGCACCATCCGCAACATCCTGGGCGGCACGATCTTCCGCGAGCCGATTGTGATGAGCAACGTGCCTCGTCTGGTGCCCGGCTGGACCAAGCCGATCGTCGTAGCCCGTCACGCATTCGGCGACCAGTACAAGGCCACCGATTTCAAGGTTCCGGGAGCCGGACAGCTGACCGTCACCTTCACTCCGGACGATGGCTCCGAGCCGATTCAGCACGTGGTCTACAACTACGGCGAAGACGGCGGCGTGGCCCAGGTGCAGTACAACGTCAACGATTCGATCCGCGGTTTCGCTCGCGCCTGCTTCAACTACGGCCTGATGCGTCATTACCCGGTGTACTTGTCCACCAAGAACACGATTTTGAAGGCCTACGACGGCCAGTTCAAGGACATCTTTGCCGAGGTGTTCGAGACCGAATACAAGGACAGGTACGCCGAGGCCGGCCTGACTTACGAGCACCGCCTGATCGACGACATGGTGGCCAGCTCCCTGAAGTGGCACGGCGGTTACATCTGGGCCTGCAAGAACTACGATGGCGATGTGCAGTCCGACTCCGTGGCCCAGGGCTTCGGTTCGCTGGGCCTCATGACCTCCGTGCTCATGACCCCGGACGGCCAGACCGTCGAGGCCGAAGCGGCGCACGGCACCGTGACCCGTCACTACCGCCGCTGGCAGAAGGGCGAGAAGACCTCCACCAACCCAATCGCATCCATCTTCGCGTGGACCGGCGGCCTTAAGCACCGCGCCGATCTGGACGGCACGCCCGAAGTCCGTCACTTCGCCAAGACGCTGGAGAAGGTCATCGTCGACACCGTTGAAGGCGGTCAGATGACCAAGGATCTGGCCATGCTCATCGGCCCGGACGAACCGTGGCTCGACACCGACGGCTTCATGAACGCGCTGGACGAGAACCTGGCCAAGGCTCTGGCCGAGTAAATCATCGAACACATCGTGCGGACCTACATGGGTCATGTCATGTCGCAAACTGTCATGATTGTCGTGCTTCATCTGGAATGTTCCTCAGCACGATAATCATGACAGTTGTTCGATGCACGCACGTAATACCTCTAATTGTTCCCGGATATGTGGCGATTTGTCCACTGGTCCGGGACTTTTTCGTATACGGCCTACTAGAATCGTGATTCAGCTTGTTTTCACGCCCGCTTGAGGAGGTTTCGCCGCTTATGGTGTTCGCACGCCGCTCAACCACCCTGCTCGCCGCCATTATCGCATCCTGCGCGATGGTGCTGTCACTGACCGCGTGCAACTCAGACAATAAGACCGTTGTAGATGGTCAAACCACGGTGACGTCCAATTCTGCCGGCGGCGTGGCCGTGTTCACACCTTCGGACGGCATTACGCTGAACCAGCAGACGCCACTGAACAAATGGGCGAAGCTGGTGCCTGACCTAGCCAAGGCTCTGGCCGACGCCGGTTTCAAGAAAGGCGATATCGATCATACGACGTCCGACTCGTTGGCCAAGCAAAGCCGCGCCATCCAAGACTTTGTGGTCGATCATCTTTCGAATAACACCACGGACGATTCCGGCATTGCCATCGCGCCCGACAACATGACATTGCTCGTGGCTCCAGTAGTCGAGGCCGACGCTTCCACTCGCCAATACGGCGATTACGTGAGCCAGAACCTGAGCACCAACGATGCCACGGATGGGGAAGCTACTTCTGACGGTGAATCTTCCGAAGACGACTCGTCCAAAGACGATTCGTCCAACACTGAGAGCGACAGCACTGCATCGGACGAGCAGGCGCAGGCCGTGGACCGGCTGGTCTCATCGCTCAAGCTGGCCAAGGAATCCGGCATGCATGTGGTATTGCTCGGCAACAGTATCGAGGGATATAAGCCGGACGCCTTCGTCAAGTTCTCGGACGCCCAGACCATCGGCAAGCTACAGGCGGAAAAGATGGTGTCCAAACTCAAGTTGGATAAGGCCAGTAAAGACAACCCCAAATACATTGAGGTGCTGCTGCCATACACCGCCGTGGACGAAAAAGGCAACGCCAACGATTCCACGTTCGCCCAAGAGGCGTTCCGTGGTATCTGGCAGGTACTGGGCTCCTACTATCAGAAGGGCGTTGTGGAAAGCCCTTCAGGCACCTTGGACGGCAAATCCACGGAAAACGATTGGCAAGCCGTGGCCTACGATGCCGCTAAGGAAGGCTCCACTGCGAAAGTGCTTGACAAGCGTCTGGCAAAAACCGACGGACAGTCCACACTCACCCGTATTGACGGCATCATCACGATGAACGACTACATCGCCTCCGAGGTCGTCAAGGAATTGGACGATCTGGGATACACCGGCTCTGCCGCCGATATCAATCCGCAGATCACCATCTCGGGCATTGTCGGCAATATCACCGGCAAGAAGGATCTCAGCCGCGACGCCGTGCCGGACCCGATCAAATCCCCTGAAAACGACAACGCAAACGACTCATCCAGTTCCGATGACGATGCGGACGAGGACACCTCCGCTTCCGACAAGGACCGTGACTCGCAGTGGCCTCTAGTAACCGGATACGGCGCGTATGTCTCGAACATCCCATCCATCGTCAATGGCAAGCAATGGATGACCGGCATGGAAGACAGACAGACCATCGCCACGGATATCGCTCAGGCCTGCGCCAAGCTCAACAAGGACGAAGCGCTGAATTCCATGCCTTCAATCAGGAACTCCGAGGTAGGCGGCGTGAAGAAGATCCCGACCATCAGCGAACCGTTGCTGGCTGTCAGCGCCAGCAATCTCAAGTCCGCGCTGATCGACCCCGGATATATTTCCTTGGCCGATGCCGGTCTGTGATTCATACTCGTCACGCCGCTAGCCGCCTGCGATGTCTCTTCCGTACGGCCCTGTTCCGGCCGACAATCACCGTTAAATCATGACGGTTTCAGTACGATTTTTCGACTCCCCGCATATTGCTGTGGATCAAGATAATCGGCCGTTCCTCGCTTGAGGCCCCAATGCAGGCAACGGTCTTCGCAATGGTCCGAGCTGCCTTCAACGATGCCTACGGGCTGTCTGCGGGAGATCGTATCCCCCACTGAGAGCTCGGTAACGGCCGGTTCGAATGTCGACGTGACACCTCCACGATGCCGTACACTCACCACATCTTTGCCAGCTACTTTGCCAGCAAAACTCACGGTCCCTGCCTGTGGTGACAGAATTACGGTACCTTGCTCCGCAACAAGATCCACTCCACGATGACCTGGTGCCCACGGGTTGATCGGCCGCTCGAACTGTTGTTCGACCTGTGGATCGTCGACCGGCCAGTCGAATCGGGATTCGCACTGATTGCCATTGCGCCACGCCAAATCAGACATATCGGTGAAATCCTCCACCGTGTATGCCGCATCTCCGGTCACCGCAGTATCCGCATGCGCAACATGCTGAGGCGTGGATGCCAGCCCTACTCCCAAGGCAAGCAGCAGGCCGATAACGGCGGCCAACGCGATTATGGCATCCATACGCCGTTGCCGTTCCTGAGCCCGCTGACGCGCCTGCTGACGCCGCCGGCTGGCACGTCGGGCTTCGTCGCGACGCCAATCAAACAACAGTGGTGCATTCATGAGATTCCTCCCCATAGTGTGAGTGTGATGTGATTCCGGCTTCTTTGCCGGTGATACCCACCTTGAGGGGTCCGAAACAGGATGTCCAGCCAAAACGACCTATGTGGTTCTAGCTTCCGAAGTTATCCACAATGAAATTTCGCGTGACAGTATCGCCGCATCGTCATGTTGTTCGACCTTCAGCCGCGGCCGATCCATGTCACAACCGCTGCCATGCAGTGACAGCGGAACATCAGAACTCTTGTGATTGTTCCCACTGGGTTCGCATACTCAGACGGTTGTTCCGTTTCACCGATTCCAGTATTTGCCAAGCAGACACCAGCTCCTCTACCGTTAGTCGCTAGTGTATATCCGCGTTCGGTTTTTGGCTGTATGAGATAGTATCCGATGAGTCCGATTCTGCGGAATTCAGCGCGACATGCCCTACACGCATGTAATTTGCTTTTTCGTGGCAGGCATGTAAGATATGTGACTTGTGCGCGAGAGAAATCTCAAACACAGCAGACATTCCTGCGTAGCTCAGTTGGCAGAGCATCCGACTGTTAATCGGACGGTCGCTGGTTCAAGCCCAGCCGCAGGAGCCATCGAAAGCCTCGGTTCTCCGAGGCTTTTTTATTTTCATCGCATTGGTGACCAGACACGACACCCCATCATCAACCGGGAAATCCATGGCGAAGACCTCACCACTACTCACATCAGGCAGACAGGTCACTGTCAATTCACCGATGAGAGGCACGGTATTCCCAGTATGAGTTTGGGAATACCGCGCAAATCTTACATCGAAACCTTGGTCAGGGGCATGGCGGAGTCAATCGGGAAGTCGGGGGCGCTGGGGGCCACGCCGGCTTCGACCAGGTTCACGCCGAGCATGGCGACCATGGCACCGTTGTCGGTGCAGAGCTTGATTTGCGGGATACGGACGTCGACGCCGTACTTCTCGCCGAATTCGAGCAGTTTGGCGCGCAGCTGCGAGTTGGCGGAGAAGCCGCCGCCCACGATCAGCGTGTTGGAATCGTACTGCCGGCAGCCGCGCATGGCCTTACGGGCCAGCACGGTGGCCACGGAATCGGCCAGGGAGGCGCACACGTCGTCCACCGGAATCTCATGGCCGGCGGCCTGCTCGCTTTCCACCCAGCGAGCCACGGCGGTCTTGACACCGGAGAAACTGAAATCATACGGGTGCGCGGCACCGGCCTTGCCTTGTGTCAGGCCCATCGGCACCTTGATGGCGTGCGGGTCGCCGTTCTGGCCGTGGCGGTCGATGTGCGGGCCGCCCGGATACGGGAAGCCGAGCAGGCGGGCGACCTTGTCGAAGCACTCCCCCGCCGCGTCATCCAGCGTGGTACCAACCACGTCGATTTTGCGCGGCATGTCTTCCACGTGCAGCAGCGAGGTGTGGCCGCCGGAGACGATCAGCGCCAGCGTGTCCTTGGGGAACGGGCCGAACTGCAGCTGAGTGACGGCGATGTGCCCGATCACATGGTTGATGCCGTAGATCGGCTTGTTCGCAGCCCAGGCCAGCGCCTTGGCGCCGGACACGCCCACGGCCAGGCAACCGGCCAGTCCGGGACCGGCGGACACGGCGATGGCGTCCACATCCGCCAACGTCATGTTCGCGTCGGCGAGCGCCTTGGACACGCATGGCACGAAGGCCTCGGCGTGCGCACGGGAGGCGATTTCGGGGATCACGCCGCCGTATCGCGCGTGTTCCTCCATGGATGAGGCCACGACGTTGGAGAGCAGTTCGCGGCCGCGTACGATGGCGGCTGCGGTTTCGTCGCAGGTGGATTCAATACCCAGTACAACCGGTTCGCTCATCGTGCTTCTCCGTTCTTCTCCGTTTGCTTGCTGGTGATGTCTTCAATGTCCGCCGATGCCGTCTGCGGGGCGGCAAAGCCCACGACCCTCGGCTTCAGGTCCAAGCTCATGGTGTATGCGTCGATGCCTTCGGGCTGGTAGTAGCGTTTGCGCAATCCCATGCGTTCGAATCCGAACCGCTGATATAGGGCCAGCGCAGGGTCGTTATCCACACGCACTTCGAGCAGCATGCGCGAGGCGCCCTGACGTTTCGCCTCGTCGACCAGTGCCTGAAGCAACGCAGCGGCGATGCCTTGCCGCTGGTATGCCTTGCCCACGCCGATGGTCATGAGCTCGGCGTCCTCGCCGTCATACCAGAAGCCGGCGTAGCCGCGGACAACCGCCTGTTCCGCCTCCCCCAGCACATCCAGCAGATACGTGCGGGCCGGTGCGTCCAGTTCCTCTCGCACCATGTTCGCATTCCATGCGCCGCGGCCGAACAGTTCGCCTTCCAACTGTGCAATGGAACGAACCGCAAGATCACGACTCACAGCAGTGATATCAACAATCATCGGACACAACCCGCCTCACGCTTTATCGGCACCGGCATGGCCGAGCACGTGCTTCAGCGGGTTCGGCACTTCGGCGTCCGGCCGGCGCAGGTACAACGGTTCGATCGGCACGACCTGGTCGCCGCGCAGTTCGCAGCTCAACGCGGTGGTCGCAAAGACGGCGAGCCCGGCTTTCCCGGCATCCAATACCGATCCGTCCACCACGGAGCCCAGCGCACGCAGTCCCTGCCAGACGGACGCGTATTTGGCCGCGCCGTGGCCGGCCACATCCACCACATAGCTGACGCCGTCGCGTTCGCCGTGTTCCGCGAGCGCCGCGTTCACCCGTTCGACGATATGCTCCGGGTAGTCGATATCCATCTCGATCCAGCGTCGTTCGGCGGCGTCCTCGTCCGGCAGGCTGATGCTGCCGTGGTTGAGCGAGAAGTACAGCTGCTTGCGGCGCGCATCGTTGACGCACAGCGTGACGTGGCGGTCGAGTTCGTGTTCCTTGGCCTCGGCGTCCGGGACGTCACCATCCGATTGGCGCGAACTCAAGCGCGGCACGTCGGCCAGGAAATCGATGCCGTCAAACATGGCGCTGTCACCCAGCACGAAGCTCATCATCTCGCCTTGCGGGTCGAGTACGTTCTGTCCGACGAGCTTGGCCCCGGTGGCGAAGGCCAACGCCTTGGCGGCCACGATGCCGGCGCGCAGGCCGGTGAATGGCGCCGGGCCGATGCCCACGACGATCTCCTCGATATCGGCAGGAGTCAGGCCGGCCTCCTCGACCGCGCGCGCGATATTGACCTGCAGTTTCTCCACATGGGTGCGCGAATCGGTCTCCACAATGGGCTCGCGCCCCACAATGCCGACCGTCGAACCGAATGAGGTGTCAATCACCAACGTGCAACCCATGAATCCTCCTAGTCGTAAAGCCTCTAGAGAGTGTACATCGAGGAGTCTATGGGCGCATGGCTTATTGCAGGTCGAACGCGGCCCATCGCTTGCCGACTGGGACGAATGCGACGGTACGAGTGCCGTTGCTGGTGAGTTCGCCGTCTGATCCAGCGGATGCGACATCGGAGGAATCGAGAGGTCGATCGATATGGATTTCAAGTCGTTCTGGAGCCAAGGCGGTGGCCATTTGTTCGCCCCACTCCATAAGCACCACCGTGTTCTCGCCGGGGTCTTCAAGTTCTTCGTCCAATCCCAGCGATTCCAGCTCGTCCAACAAACGCCCGATGGCGTCCTGCCCCGGCGCATAGGCTGAGCCGCCCAGACGGTAGGCATCCACATGCACCAGATGAGCCGGAGTGCCGTCGGCGAAATGCCCGTCAAGTTCGCGGGCAATGGTGAATGTAGGAGACACGATGGGTTCGGTAATGTCCAGCCCCGCCCCGAAGCCTTGGGCGAATGTGGTTTTGCCGGCACCAAGAGGGCCTGAGAGCAGCAATACATCGCCGCCGTGTACCATTCCGGCCACGCGGCGGCCGAGCTCCTGCATGGCCTCGCTGGTGGGAGCCGCAATAGTGTGTTCGCTCATAAATACCCCTTTATCGACTTTTACCGACCTTTATGACTGATGTCTTCAATGCAGCGTTCCAGCGCATATACCGGGTCGCCGCCGTTCGTTTTGCTTTGCTCATCCGCCCAGGCGAGCATACGGATGCAATGCGCGAGTCCTGCCGAAGTCCAGCCGCCAAGTTGGCGCATCGCATTCTTCAGCACCCACGGATTGGTTTTCGCTTCGGCCTGTGAAATCGTGCCGGCCCGGACCGCCGAGGCTTTGGCAATGGTACGGAGCTTCATGCCCAACGCGCCGATCAACGCGATGGGATCGGTCCCTTGTTCCACAGCTGCACGCATCATGACGATGGCTTCGGCGGTTTTGCCTTCCACGGCCTTGTCTGCCACGGCAAAACCGGTGACCTGCGGATTGGCGGTCAAATACTGGTTGACACAGTCGAGCCCCATCGGATTATCGTCAAAGTCGAAACACAATTGCTCGCACATGGCGGCGAGTTCGCCGGTTTTGCCGCCGAGCACGGATACCAGCTGCTGCGCGGCCATCGGTTCGACTCTACGACCGCGTTTCTCGAATTCTCCGAGTACGAAATTGAGTTGGGCATCCGGTTTCTTCAAATCCGGCACGTCCTCTTTGCGAGCGCCGGCTTTCACCAGTTGGTCGATGATCTTGCGCCCTTTGACGCCGCCCTCGTGCTGGCAGATCACCACGCTGGAGCCGTTCGGATCCTTGGCGGCCTGCTTGGTGTACGTCACCAAAGCTTCGGCGAGCTTTTCGTCGGCATTCTGCAGGTTGACGAGTTTGACCACGGCAACGTCGGAAAGCAACGATGGGCTGACGGCTTCATCGAAGGCATATTGGTCGGCCGATGTGGCGTCGAGCTCGATGAGTTCGGCGTCGGGTCGCGCCTTCAACGCTTGTGCGCACAGTGCCTTAGTGCGCGCGTCGTTCAAATACGAGTCGCCTCCGGGCACCACGGTTACCGGTACGTTCGCTGCTGTTTTCGCCATGCCCCCATCTCGCCACACAGGTTGGACAATGACCTGCCGGCATAACGGCCCGGCAGCACCCCGCGATTAGGCGTATGCCTCATCCAACAGGGCGTCGATATCCGCGAAACGCTTGGGACCGGGACGCCATACCGGGTGACCGGCCGCGATGACCAATGCCGGGTGTTCCAACGCGCGCAGGTCGTCCAGCGGATTGGCATTCAGCACAAGCAAATCAGCGGATTTGCCGACTTCCAAAGAACCGGTCTCGGCATCGACGCCGAGAATGGAGGCGTTGACGGCAGTGGCTGCGTGCAGGGCCTCAGCCGGACTGAAACCGGCATATGCGACCAGCAGCTCCAGCTCACGCCATGTGGCGTACTGCGGCACGAATGTCATGCCTGTATCGGTGCCGACGCCTATCATCAATCCGGCCTCGTGCGCCTGACGAGCACCTGAAACCATGCCTCCGACCACGTTTTTGGAATTCTCCAATTGGATGTCGGTGATGCCGGTCACGTCCTGTCCAAGCAAGGTCAATGGCAGGCCGGCGGACAGTGTCGGAATCAATGCCGAGTATCCGCGCAACGCATTCGGATTGTGCCGGAACATGCCGATCAATTCGTCGTCGAGCACGCTACCGTGTTCGATGGTATCGACGCCGGCCAGCAGCGAACGCCGCACGCCTTCCGGGCTTTGCGCGTGCGCGCCGACAATAACACCATACTGATGCGCCTCATCGCAAATCGCCCGCATCTGTTCCACGCTCATCTGCGGGCTGCCGGCCTCGCCGATTTCCTGTGCATCGGTTACGCCGCCGGTCGCGGCGATTTTGATGGCGTTGACGCCAGCCTTGAGATTCTGCGCGACTGCGGTACGCGCCTCTTCCGGGGTGCCGCTGGTCAGTGCGATAAGCGGGGCGCCATGGCCTTCGGGAATCGCCATCAGCGGTCCGGACGCCAAGATACGCGGTCCGAGGATTTGGCCTGCATCAATCTGATCGCGTAATGTCACGACTTCATATCCCACGTCGCCAAGCGTGCGGATCGTCGTAACGCCGGATTCCAGCAATGTTGTGGCGTTGTGTTTTACGGTTGCGGCCATGTACGGCTTGCCCAATGGCGAATGCGCGAATGTGGCGACCATACGTTGGCCTTTGGGCGTCGCCAGCTTCGGATTGAGCGGCTTGCCTTGGGAGAACAGATGGGTATGCGCATTGATCAGCCCCGGCATCACGATTTTGCCGGTGCCGTCAAGATAGTGGTATTCGGCTGGGATACTGGTTTCGATGCTGGGTGCAACCTGTTCGATACGTCCGTCGGCTCCGACCACGATCGTCATGTTACGCAGTATGGTTCCGGCTTTATCTCCGGTGACGATGGTGGCGTGGGCCAATGCAAATGGTTCGACTATCGGATTATGAGACAACATCATCGCCGGCACTCCTTCATGCAGCTGGTTGAACTGGTCTCAACTGTATCGCAGTTTTACCGGCTGATGGTTTATGCCGCGCGGCCTATCGCATAGGTTCGGCTGGCTATTGCGATGGTTGCTGCACCGAATACCGCATTGGCTATTCGGCTTGCCGCCGCGTAAAGAGACGTCTCGTCTCCTCGCACCAGAGACTGAGGCGGACATGCCAAGCGGAACCGAAGCGCACGCCAGGCATTCCGGCCTCATAACGACGGACATGCTGGAGGCAACGGCTGACGAACACCAGTAGCATGCCGATACCGATTTCCACCGCCACAATCAGCACGGCACCCGTAACGCCATCTTTCCATGGGATGACGGCCATCGTGCTGCCACCCAGCCACAACGCCACCCGTTCCATCACCAGCGTGCCCCATGACGATATCCACGCGAATACGCCGGCCAGCCATGGCTCGCACCATGCGCAGGCCAATGCCATCAATCCCGCCATCGTGGCCAATCCCACAAACGGCGACACCAACAGGTTCGCCGGCACGGACAGCAACGGCAACTCCGGTTCCATCAACACCTGAATCGGCAGGGTGAACAACTGCGCGGCCACGGTCATCGCCATCATTTCGGCGATGCCGTGCGGCATCGCTCGCTCAAAGGCACCGGCCAGCCGCCCCGCAAACAGCACGATACCCAGTACGGCGGCCGAAGACAAGGCGAATCCGTAGCTGGCCGACATATCCGGATTCACCGCCAATACACCGATTACCGTCCAGCACAGGGCGCTCAACGCTTGCGTACGCCGCCCCATCGCATACGTCAACGCACCTATCAATCCCATGATGAACGCGCGGGTGACCGAATCACTGGGGAACATCGCCAATGCCAGCAGCACATATACTCCAGAGACCAGCAACGCCGTCAGCCGCCGATCAAGCAGCATCCACATGCATAACCGGCGCACCAATCCCGCCACCAGTACAAAGTGGCCGCCGGATACGGCCATGAGGTGCATGATGCCGGACTGGCGGAACTGATTCTCCAACGTTTGCGCATACGTGCTGTTGACCGGCATCGGACCGGTCTCGCCGCCGATATAATCCTGGCCAAGCACACCCATCGTCAATCCCGGCACCAACACACGCCCCTGATCGGACAATTGTTCGGTCACGGTGAAAAACGCCTCCTGCACATGCGCAATCGCGGCGAGATGCCACGGCGGAGCCCGCACCTGTGCTACCGGCTGTTTTCCTTCCAAGAGCAGCCATAGTGGTATGCGTCCATATCGCGCTTGCTGCAATACGCCTGTCAGCAGATAGACCGCGCCTCGACGCAACTGCCCACAATACGATTCGTCGGCGTATACACGCACAGCGACCGTGGAACGTACATCCGTACCATCCACAGTGATGCCGCTCAGCCGTATGTCCGTCTGACAATCGTATGTGCGTTGGTCCGAAGCGATCACGGGCGTCGTCACCGTGGCCATGACTTCGTGGTATGAACTGGATTGGCGAGCTTGTGCGGAGGCAGGATCATGCCAGGCAATGGTGTCCGACGCGATTGCCGTCATACTGCCGATGCACGCCACCGCAACGCATACGGTCAATGTTCCCGTCCACCGGATCCGCAGGCGGAAAGACACCACAATCATCGCCGCCACGGCAGCACATGACGCCACTGTTATAGGCAATATTCGCGTGACAGGCCATTCCATGCCGATTATGGTGACGTCAATGCCAGCTCCGGCATCAGCCTTTGCCTGACCGGTGCCGAGTCCATCAGACATCCTCCATGCGAATAATGCGTGCGCTCCCAGACTCGCCGCCCACATCACTATGGCGATCGGCAGCATCCTCCAATCGCGGCTCCCCTGCTCGCGCAGTATCCAATCCCTGCTCATCCGACCGTCACCTGCCCTCGCATGGTCTCCAACGTCTTGGAGCCGATGCCTTTGACATCCAGCAGCTGATCGACTGATGTATACCCGCCAATCGCCGTGCGATGATCAATGATCCGCTGAGCGGTAACCGGCCCAATACCTTTGATGGATTGCAATTCCTCAGCGGTAGCCGTGTTGAGGTTGATAAGACCATGCGTGGAAGCGCCGGCATCGCTGCCGTCCGTCTGCATGTGCGGAGATTGCGTGGTATCCGATTCGGGGTTCGCTGTGGCATCGGAATGCTCCGACTGCTGCGGATCCGTGCGTTTCTCGTCCGTGGTGTTCTGCGATGGCATCGTCTGATCTCCAGCGGAGCCGCCCGTGGTCTGCATGGCGGTCGGTTGAGACAGCATGGCCATATTCATCGACTGTTGGACCAGCAATGCCAAGCTGATGCCAAGGGCGACGATCAGCAGCAATATCACGGCCAAGGCATGCCCAATGGTGAACGACAATCGCGGCTGATCCCGGGTGAGTCTGGCTGATTCGCCGACGGCATCGGCGGAACGTACGCCAATCAGATCCGATAACGCACGTTTGTCACGGGTCGCCTGCCGCAGGCCGCTCTGCGCCCTTTGGGGCGGGTGGCCAGCCGGACGGATCCGTGCATGGCCAGGAGGCGGCGGAGGCGTCGTGGGCCGTTCCACTCGCGGTTGGGGCATGGCTGCGCTCTGCCTGCTGAATGCGCGCAAACGGTTGGCGGCATGGTCTGCGCGATGGTTATGAGAAACGCCCATGCATCCACGCTGATGGATTCATGGGCGTTTGTCCAGCTGAAACGGGGTATGTGGTTCTAGCTTATGAAGTTATCCACAATTGAGGTGGGCGGTTGACGCTCCCCTCAGTCTCGCTACGCGAGCCAGCTCCCCTCAAAGAGGGGAGCTGGCTCGCAACAAGTCACTCCGCGGGAACGATGGAGACGATCTTCGGGGCCTTGACGATCACCTTGCGCGGCTCCTTGCCGCCAAGACGGTCGGCGACGGCGGCCAGCGCCTGCTTCTCGAGATCGGCCGGATCGATGTCGACCGGCACTTCGAGCTTGGCGCGCACCTTGCCCTTGATCTGCACCACGGCGGTCACGGTGTCGTGGCCCACGTAGCGTTCGTCGGCCACCGGCCACGGCTCGGCGGACAGGGATTCGGCGTGACCGAGCTTGCTCCACATCTCCTCGCAGATGTGCGGGGCAATCGGCGCGAGCATCAGGATCAGCGGCTCCACGGCGGCACGCGGCACAGCCTTCAGACCGGTCAGGTGGTTGTTGAGCACGATGAGCTTGGCGATGGCGGTGTTCGGGCGCATGCCTTCCATTTCCGCGGTCACTTCGGCAATCGTGTTGTTGAGCAGCTTCAGGGTCTTTTCGTCCGGCGTGTCCTCAGTCACATGGGCCTGGCCGGTGGTCTCATCGACCACATTGCGCCACAGACGCTGCAGGAAGCGCATGCCACCGACCACGTTGCGGGTGTTCCACGGGCGAGACTCGTCCAGCGGGCCCATGCTCATTTCGTACAGGCGGAAGGTGTCGGCACCGTAGTTCTCGTACATGTAGTCCGGGGTCACGATGTTCTTGAGGGACTTGCCCATCTTGCCGAACTCGCGGTTGGCATGTTCGCCGTTCCAGGTGAAGGTCGGCTCGCCGGAGGCGTCGGCCGGGCCTTCCACGACCTCGTCGGCCGGCACGTACTGGCCGCGGTCGTCGGTGTAGGCGTATGCCTGGATCATGCCCTGGTTGAACAGCTTGTGGAACGGTTCCATGGAGTCGACGTAGCCGAGGTCGAACAGCACCTTGTGCCAGAAGCGGGAGTACAGCAGGTGCAGCACGGCGTGTTCGACGCCGCCGATGTACAGGTCCACGCCGCCGGACTTGCCGGCGGTCTTGTTGTGGTCCGGACCCATCCAGTAGTCGAACTCGTCCTTCTCCACCATGTGCTTGGTGTCGGTCGGGTCGATGTAACGCATGTAGTACCAGCAGGAGCCGGCCCAGTTCGGCATGGTGTTGGTGTCGCGGTAGTAGGTCTTCTTGCCGTCGCCCAAGTCGAGCTCGACCTTGACCCAGTCCTCGTTGCGGCTCAACGGTGCCTCCGGGTTGGACTCTGCGTCCATCGGATCGAAGGTGCGCGGCTCATAGTCGGGCACGTCGGGCAGGTTGATCGGCAATGCGGAATCCGGCAGCAGGTGCGGGGTGCCGTCTTCGCCGTAGACGATCGGGAAGGGCTCGCCCCAGTAGCGCTGGCGGGAGAACAGCCAGTCGCGCAGACGGTAGCTTACGGTGCCCTTGCCCACGCCGGCGGATTCGAGCCAGGCGTTGACCTTGGCGATGGCGTCGTCCACGCGCAGGCCGTTAAGGCTCAGCGCGTCGCCCTTGGCTTCGGTGGCCTCGACGGAGGAGTTGATCACGATGCCGTCATGGGAGACGAACGGCGCCTTGCCCTCGTAGTTGGCCAAGTCGTCGCCGGAATCCGGCAGAGGCGTGACGGTGTAGATGACAGGCAGACCGAACTTCACGGCAAAGTCGTAATCGCGCTGGTCGCCACCAGGCACGGCCATAATGGCACCGGTGCCGTAGTCCATCAGCACGTAGTCGGCAGTAAACAGCGGGAGCTTCGCGCCGGTGATCGGGTTGGTGGCGTACAGGCCGGTGAACAGACCGGTCTTCTCACCGGCCTCGTTCACGCGGTCCTTGGCGGTCTTGGCTTCGGCGGCCAGACGGTAGGCCTTCACCGCCTCGACCGGGTTGGCATAGCCGCCCTTCCAGTCTTCGGGTACATCGGCCGGCCATTCGGCGGGCACGTTCTCCAGCAGGTGATGTTCCGGGGAAACCACGGCGAACGTGGTGCCGAACAGCGTGTCGGGACGGGTGGTGTAGATTTCCATGTCCTTGTCACCGTCGGCAGTGGCCACGGTGAAGTGCACGGAGGCACCATGGGATTCACCGATCCAGTTGCGCTGCATGAGCTTGACCTTCTCAGGCCAGTTGATGCCGTCAAGATCGGCGATGAGGCGGTGGCCGTACTTGGTGATGCGCATGGACCACTGGCGTAGCTCACGCTGGAAGACCGGGAAGTTGCCACGCTCGGACTTACCTTCGGCGGTGACCTCCTCGTTGGCCAGCACGGTGCCCAGACCCGGGCACCAGTTGACCGGGGACTTGGAGATGTAGGCCAGGCGGAAGTCGTTCAAGATATCCTGCTGCTCGGCGTCAGTGAGGTCGGACCACTGCTTGCCATCGGACTCGTGGCCCGGAATGGCCTTTTCGCCGGATTCGAACTTGGCCACGAGCTCGGCGATCGGGCGTGCGGAGCCCTTGGAGCCGGACGGGTTGGTGGCGTCCTCGTCGTACCAGGAATCGTAGATGCGCGAGAAGATCCATTGGGTCCAGCGCACGTAGCCGGGGTCGATGGTGGCGAACGTACGACGGTTGTCGAAGCTCAGGCCCATACGGTGCAGCTGGCGGCTCATGTTGGCGATGTTCGCCTCAGTGGTCACGCGCGGGTGCTGGCCGGTCTGGACTGCGTACTGTTCGGCAGGCAGGCCGAAGGCGTCGTAACCCATGGCGTGCAGGACGTTCTCGCCCTTCATGCGGTGGTAGCGGCTCACCACGTCGGAGGCCAGGTAGCCCAGCGGGTGGCCGACGTGCAGGCCCTTGCCGGACGGGTAGGGAAACATGTCCATGGCGAAGTAGGCGGTGCCGTTGGCTTCAAAAACGGACAGGATTCTGACGATGCCGGGATGGTTGAGCTCCGCCAGCGTCTGGGCCTCGCTCAGGAAACTCTTCAGGGCCCAGGTGTAGTTTTCCAGGTCGTGCTCGTTGTTGGGCCGGATATGCCCGGTCAGCGGGTCCCGGTAGGAGCAGCTGGAGGGGAAGTTTTCCTTGATGACCACGTTGCGGTTCAGGAACAGGTCCTTCGCCAGATAGGTGATGCCGAAGCCCCCGCTGCCCAGGACGCGGATGATTTCATACTGTTCCAGGCGCGTGCCGGGGGCCAGCTCCCTCTGGTAAACGAAAAAGGCGCCTTTTTCTTCCGCGTGGGGGAGAGGGGGGCGTCCGGGCAGAATCTGTTCCAGGCCTGTCGTTGGAGCGGGAGGCGGGACTTGCCCTGTCGTCCGGGGCTGGTCGTCTGGCTGGCCTTCTTCTGCTGGCATGAGGGAAAGTTCCTGAAACGGAAGCTGCGGGCATTCTCATATGCCGGATGCGGCAAGTCAAGGTGAATGCCTGTTTTCCTCCGTATCAGGACTGCCGCCTGTGCGTAGTATCTAAAACGGCGCAAGTGGAATGGAAGGAATAAACCTAAAGGGAGAGATGAAGGCGGGGGATTCTTTCTGCCTTGTCCTTCCTGTACGCCATGTTCATGAAGTCCGTTCCCGTGAAAGCCGTTCCTTCGCGTTTTCAGGACTTGTGGCGCCTGATGAATTCCCGTGCGGCTTTCAGGTAGGCTTCCGCCGCCGTGCCGGAAGGATCGTGTTCAAAGATGGTGTGGCCGAAGCTGGGCGCTTCCCCGAGCCGGATGGAGCGGGGAATGACCGTCTTGTACAGCATCTGGGGCAGGTGCTGTTCCACCTGGTCAATGACCTGGCGGGAAAGGTTGGTGCGGCCGTCGTACATGGTCATCAGCACCCCTTCATGCCTGATGCGGGGATTGGCTCCGCTGGCGCAGATCTGCGCCGTCACGTGCAGGATTTTGGCCAATCCTTCCAGCCCGAACCATTCGCATTGCAGGGGAGTCAGCACTTCGTCGCAGGCGGCCAGGGCGGAGGTCATCAGAACGCCCAGGGAGGGCGGCGTATCCATGATGCAGTAATCATAGGCATCCGACTCCCGCAGGGGAGCGAGCGTTTCCCGGAGCCGGGTCAGGTGGTTGCCGGAGCGGGCCAGTTCTATTTCCACGCCGGCCAGGTCCATGGTGGAGGGAATGATGTCCAGCCGTTTTCTGCCGGAAGGCAGGATGCACTCTTCCGCCGCAAGCTGGCCGAGCAGGGCCGGGTACAGGCTGGGCATGTCTTTTCCGTCAATGCCCATGCCGCTGGTGGCATTGGCCTGCGGATCCAGGTCAATGACAAGGATTTTCTTCTTCAGCTGGGCCAGGGCGGCGGCCAGGTTGATGGCCGTGGTGGTTTTTCCCACTCCCCCCTTCTGGTTGGCGATGGCGATGATTTTCATTCGGGAAAAGGGTGCGGGGAAAAGGTAGCATAACGGGAGGCCCTTTCAACCATTTTCCCGGAGAGGCGGGGCGGCCTGCGGGCTGCAGCGGACCTTTCCCTTTAGGGAACGGCTTGTTGCGTGGAACGGAGGAGCAGGGGAAATCTGCTGCTGCGGGGGCGGTGTGCCCCGGCGTCAGGGTGCCGTGGGAACGGCGGGGCGGTCGGAAGACAGGATGAGGCGGAAGCCGAGCGCGTCATCCCGCGTGTTTTCCGGCAGGGGGGTGCGGATGGAGGTGGTGAGCTGCTTGGGGCGGAAGGAGAGGTAGCTGCCTCCGCGGGCCACGCCGTAGTTGCGGATGGGGAGGGACTCCGGCCCTCCGTAGGAATCGTCCACCCATTCCATGACGTTCCCCTCCAGGTCGTACAGGCCCAGATGGTTGGGCGGGAAGGTCTTCACGGGGGCCGTGTACGGCTGCCCGTCCTCATACCCCACAATGACGCGGGAGGAAGGAAGGTAAATCAGGGCGGACTGGTCCGCAAAATTGCCTGTTCTGTCCGGCGGCGGCCAGGAGAACCCCCATGGGAACACCTCCCGGGAGTTTTCATGAGGCAGCGTCTTTTCATAGGGGGAGGACCCCTTTTCATCCGTCAGGCGCACCCAGGAGCTCCATTCCTCGTCCCTGGGCAGGCGGTAGGAATCATGCTGGTCAATCAGCCCCTGGGCCCGTTCCTTGTTGGTAAGCCATTTGGCAAAGGCGCGCGCGTCCTGCCTGCTTACATTAACCACCGGGTGGTTCTCCCCCTGCGGGAAGCCGGGCCGGGCCGGGGCTTTTCTCCCCGTAGCTTTCAGGAACTGCTGGAAATCCTTCACGCGCACCTCATGGGACATGACCAGCGCGTTTCCTCCCACGGGCGCCAGGTCCATGCCCAGGCTGTTGGTCCAGGGTGATCCGAAGATCACGGATTTGTCCGGCTCCAGCTGGAGGGAAAGGTATAAATCCTGCGGGTCCAGCCCCCGGCGCCGCATGGTGGCGTGCCCCGGCAGTTTGATTTCAATCACGTAGGGCACCTGGTTGACGTATTCCTCAATGGGCGTGCGGCCGATCAGCCTGTTGTTGAAGAAGACGCTGGCCCCCGGCGGATTGGTGGTGACAGTGATGGGGACCTGGAACACGCGGGTGACGTTCAGGACGTAGGCGCTGTGGCCGTCCGTATTTCCGGATGTCTGCGGCAGGGGATCCGCATTAATGGAAAACTCCTTGCCCAGCAGTCCCTCCCGTTCGCATTTCTTGTTCAGCCACGCCAGGTAGGCCGTGATGCCGTCCTGCGTGAGCAGGGCCACGTCCTTTTCCGGATGGCCCGGTTCCGCCTGCTCCCTCTTCATCTGGTAGTTTCCCTTCTGGTGGTCCTCCTTCAGGAACTTGTTGAACAGGGCGGCGGTGAGAGGGCCTTGCGCCACATGGCGCGTTTCCGCGGGAATGTAGGTGACTCCCTCCGTATCCTTCCACGGCTGGCTGTCCGTGGGGGGATGGTATTCCTTCAGCACGCCGCCCAGGGCCAGCGTGGAGCCGCCCTTGACAGTTCCTGCCTCCTCCTTGTCCGCGAAGCCCGATTTCTTGATGGTGTAGGCCACGGAAGTTCCGGAAGGAAGTTCAATGGGGCCGTAGGGCGTTTCATCCAGGTAATTGCCGTCCGCATCATACACGGACGCTCCAGCCGGGGAGCTGGTCACCAGCACGTACCCGGTCCGGGACTCCTCCTCCAGTGCGGAGGAGTGGGTTTCCGGGCGCACGTCCGCGGCAGGTTCCTCCGCGGGATGCTGGCTATTGTTGAGCCACAGGGCCCCCCAGTAGGCGGTCAGGGCTCCCGCGACGGCGGCGGCCAGCAGCTGGAGGGTGCGCCTGAGCTTGCGGCGCTTCTTTTTCTTCTGGAGGCGGAAGCGGGTAGGCACTTCATACCCCCGCAGAACGTCTATTTTCTCCGCCAGCTCTTCCGCGGAATCAATGGCGCACTCCTCCACGCGGGGTTCCGCCGCCTGGCAGATGATGGTGTTGAACGCCTGCCACTTCTTGCGCACGGTGCCTTCCGGCAAATCATCCGGAAGCGCGGGAAAATCCATGCGGTCCTTTCCCGTGCTGATTTCATATAAAACCTTGGCCAGCGCGTAAACGTCCGCCCGCCGGGTGCCGGGGCCGTCCGGGGGGATGAACCCCTCCGTGCCTACAAAGCTGCGCTGGTCCAGATGGGCCACCAGGCCGATGTCCGCCAGCTTGGGCCGTCCGTTGACGAAGATGACGTTCGCCGGCTTGATGTCCCGGTGCGTCAGGTTCTTGCTGTGCAGGTACAGCAGGGCGTGGGCAAGCTGGCTGCCTACCTCCAGGCAGTAATCCAGGGGCAGCGGCTTGTTGCCGGAAAACTTCTTGTCCGTCTGGAGCGTGCGGGGAATATACTCGTCCGGCGTGATGTGGACCCCGGTGCGGGCGTCGTCGCCCAGCTCCATGACGTAATAGTAAAACGGGGAATCCTGGTCGTGCCTCCCCACGTGCAGGATGTGGACCAGCCCCGGATGGTTGCGGGCGATGGGCTCATACTGCAGGATGCCTTCAAACTCACGGTTGAACGTGCGCTCGTCCTCAAAATCCTCACGCCAGACGATTTTCACGGCGCGCCACGCCCCGGTCAGGGACCTGGCCAGCCAGACCTCCCCGTATGCGCCGCTGCCTATCTGGCGCACGACCTCGTGGTCCGGAATGGAAGGAGTGGGACGCACCACCCGTTTGACGGGCAGCGTCGGCAGATTGCCGCCGGGCATGGGTGATGCGTCCGAAGTCATGGAGGGTGCGGGAATCAGGAAATAACTCCCAGGTTCTTGCCCACCTTGCAGAAGGCTTCAATCGCCTTGTCCAGCTGTTCGCGGGTGTGGGCGGCGGAAATCTGCGTGCGGATGCGGGCCTGCCCCTTGGGAACGACGGGGTAGAAGAAGCCGACGGCGTACACGCCTTCGTCCAGAAGCTGGGCGGAGAAATTCTGGGACAGCACGGCGTCCCCCAGCATCACCGGGGAAATGGGGTGGTCCTTGCCGCCGATGGTGAAGCCCGCGGCCGTCATGGCGTCGCGGAAATACTTGGTATTCGCTTCCACGCGGTCGCGCGCTTCCGTGGACTGTTCCAGCAGGTCCAGCACCTTGATGGAGGCGGCCACGATGGCGGGGGCCACGCTGTTGGAGAACAGGTAAGGGCGCGCCTTCTGGCGCAGGACGTCCACCACTTCCTTCGGGCCGGAAACATAGCCGCCGGAGGCGCCCCCCAGGGCCTTGCCCAGGGTGCCGGTAGTGATGTCTATGTTGCCGAACAGGCCGCGGTATTCGTGCGTGCCGCGGCCCCGTTCGCCTAGGAAGCCCGTGGCGTGGCAGTCGTCAAAATGGACGATGGCGTTGTACCTGGCGGCCAGCTCGTGAATCTTGTCCAGCTGGGCGATGATGCCGTCCATGGAAAACACGCCGTCCGTGGAAATCAGCTTCACGCGGGCTCCGGCGGCATCCGCTTCCTGAAGCTTGGCT
>ENA-OURZ01001397-OURZ01001397.1-human-gut-metagenome-genome-assembly--contig:-NODE-1397-length-26807-cov-10.157446_pt1 | contig 26807 bp, 19 predicted proteins | sample MGYA00242073_ERZ509195 | MGnify/ENA primary metagenome ERZ509195 (study PRJEB26280, sample SAMEA2338837) | human gut metagenome | biome: human gut; feature: human-associated habitat; material: faeces... | reverse complement strand
TAGTGGTGCATATAGCGCTTCTCGGTCTCTTCCCAGATGGTGTCCAGCTTCTGGCAGGCGGACAGAGTGTCCAGGGTGCAGACGGACAGGACCTGGGTCTGGCCGCGGGTGAACAGGCCGGAGCCGTGGACCCGGGGCAGCACGCCCACTTCGGCGCTGAGGGGACGGATCTCGTTCTTCTGGCGGCCGTCCACGCGGTGGCCTTCCAGCAGCCAGGCCTTGACGATCTTCTTCTGGAACTTGTAGGTGATCTCCTCCAGATACTGGTCCATGTCGGGGTGATCTTCCAGATACTTCTCGTGCCACTTTTCGATCATGGCGTTCCAGCGCTGCTCACGGACGTTCTTGTCATCGGTGTCCATAGCGGCCTTGGCCTCGTCCATGAAGTTGGCCACGATGTCGTCGAACAGCTCCTGGTCGAAGGCGGCGTGGGGATAGTCGAACTTGGGCTTGCCGATCTCGGCGACCATCTTGTTGATCAGCTCGATCTGCTTCTGGTTCTCCTCGTGGGCCTTCTGAATGGCCTCGAACATCTTGTCGTTGGGGACCTCGTTGGCGCCGGCCTCGATCATGACCACCTTCTTGCCGGTGGAGACCACGGTCACGTCCAGGTCGCTGACCTTGCGCTGCTCGGCGTCGGGGTTGAACACCAGCTTGCCGTCCACCAGACCCACCTTCAGGGCGGCCACGGGGCCGTTCCAGGGAATGTCGGAGATGGCCAGCGCTGCGGAGGTACCGATGAGGGCGGCGATCTCCGGAGAGCAGTCGTGATCCACGGCCATGACGGTGCACATGACGGACACGTCGTTGCGGAAATCATAGGGGAACAGGGGGCGGATGGGACGGTCGATGACGCGGGAGGTCAGGATGCCCTTCTCGCCGGGGCGACCCTCGCGGCGGTTGAAGCTGCCGGGGATACGACCCACGGAGTACATCTTCTCCTCAAAGTCCACGGACAGGGGGAAGAAGTCGATGCCGTCCCGGGGACGGGGCGCGGCGGTGACGCAGCACAGCACGCGGGTGTCGCCATAGCCCACCATGACGGCGGCGTTGGCCAGCTCAGCCAGCTTGCCCACCTCCAGCGTCAGGGGACGGCCGGCCAGATCCATGGTGTACTTGTGGTAGTGGGGGAACTGGCGCTTGGTGATGATAGTTGACATGTGATTTCTCCTTTTCGTGAAATATCATCCCGCGTCGTGACCCATCGCCGTTAGCACTTGAAAACAGGCCGAAGGTGCGGAATTTCGGCGCATTTTCAACTGCTAAGGGTCAATCGGCACACGGCGCAGAATGTGAAAGAAGGGTGATGCGCGGACGCACATCACCCTGTTTCAACTTACTTACGCAGACCCAGCTTGGCGATGAGGGCACGATAACGCTCGATGTCCTTCTTGGCCAGATAGTCCAGCAGACGGCGGCGCTTACCGATCATCATCTGCATACCGCGGCGGCTGTGGAAGTCATGGGGATGCACCTTCAGGTGAGCGGTCAGCTGGTTGATACGCTCGGTGAGGATGGCGACCTGGACCTCGGGGGAGCCGGTGTCGGTCTCGTGGGTGCGGTTGGCCTCGATGATAGAGGTCTTCTGATCTTTCAGCATCATAGTTGTGTTTCCACCTTTCTTGAAATACGCCCGCAGCCTGAGCCATGGGAGAGATGGAACGCTCCGCACCGCTAAGGCAGGGGTCATGCACGCTTGGCGCGTACTTTGTGATGATACCACAGAAAACCGCCGTTGTAAAGTGGTTTTTGCGGCATTTCCGGGGATTTTTACGCCGTCACCTGAATGGCGGCCACGGGGCAGCTGTCCGCCGCCTCCTGCACGCCGATCTTCTGCTCGTCGGGAATGGGGGACACCAGCACCCGCGCCGGTTCACCGTCGTCCAGCGCAAACACCTCCGGGCACAGCCCGGCGCACAGGCCGCACTGGATACACGCCTTTTGCAGCACCATCGCTTCCATGGAACATACCTCCTTTTGATTGATGGAAGTATTTTCCCCGGTTTGCGGCGGGAGTATGCAGCGGAGGGCGGACAATGCTGCGCATTCCACGGTAAGGCTCCCTCCGGGAGGGGCAAGGGGACGGATTCCCATGCCAGTCTGCGGACTGGCTCGGAATGACAGCGCTTCGCGCTGTTCGGTCGTCCGCCCCTACGGCGCAGGGCAAGGGCTGTGCGAAACGGGACGTCGAGGACGCCGTCCCCTACACACTTGCCGCGCCCGCCGCAGGGGACGGCGTCCCCGGCGTCCCGACAGCGCGGCGGGGCGTATTCAGCTCTCGGCCATATGCCGCGCGAAGGCCGCCGCCTGCGCCTCGATGCCCGGCAGCTTCACAAGGCTGCCGCGCTCGTTGGCCGTCTCCAGCAGGGAGAACCGGGGCGGCAGGTAAAAGGACTTGTTCATGTTCAGGGCGGAGATCAGCTGGCGCGCCAGCAGGTCGCCGCCGGAGTAGCCGGAGACGATCAGCCCGAACAGACGCTTGTCGTACATGCGGGTCTGGCGGAACAGCGCCGTGAGCCGGTTGACGCAGGCGGTCAGGTTGGCGGCCAGCGCGTCGTTGTAGTTGGCGCACAGCATTACCAGCGCATCGCAGCGGCGGACGGCGGGATAGACCTCGTCCACCATGGGGCCGCCGTAGAAACAGCCGCCCTGCTCGCCGAAGTGGAGACAGGCGGTGTAGCTGCATCCGTTGCAGTCGGCCATGGTGCCGTTGCGCAGGCAGATCTCCCGCACCTCCATGTCCGCCGGAAGCCCGGCCTTCACCAGCTCCCACAGCGCCAGCGTGTTGGACGTGGCGCGCTGGGAGGCGTGGAGCGCCAGCACGTTCCGGATGGGCGCGGGCTTTTCCCACGCATCCAGCCGGGCGATCAGCTCCGCCAGCGCCGCGTGGAAGGCCGTGACCTCGTCCGTGCCGCCGATCTGCGCCTGGGTGCGGAAATTGCGCAGGGAGCCGGTGGCCTCCACCAGCGGGCGGCCGATGAAGCCGCAGCCCGCCTGATTGGCGGCGAACACCATGTCCCGCGCCACGTCCTTGGTGTAAAACTCGCCCACGCCGGTGACGATGCACCCGGCGGTGCAGCCCTCCAGCAGGTCGCTGCTGCGGCGCAGGCGGGAGAGCATCCGGTAATAGGCCATATTGCAGCCGCCCTCGTCCAGCGCCACGGCGAACAGCAGACGGCGGCTGTGCAGGCCGTCCAGCCCGTCATCCGGGTCGCGTATCTCGCTGCCGGCGGGCAGCAGCGGCTCCAGCAGCCGCCGCAGGGCGGCGCTGCGGTCATTTTCGGGAAGCAGTACGGTGAGCATGGTATATCCCCTCCGTTATTCAATAGCGTCCAGCTTTGCCCGCGTCTCGTCCAGGCGCATTTGCAGCGCCGGGGGCAGCGTCAGCGCCTCCGTCTCGATACCGGCGGGCGTCAGGCGGTTGCGGCAGCCCATGAACACCTGCCCGTCATACACGGAGGAGTAGTGCCACTGTCCCCGCAGCAGCGCCAGCAGGCTCAGCGCGCCGGAGCTGAGGGCGGGGGCGACGTAGGGCTTGTAGCCCAGCCTGCGCATCTCCAGATTGGCGTGGGCGACCTTATCCGTCAGCTCGCGGGACAGGGCGTCGTCGTAGTGCGCCACGGAGTTGGCCAGCACCAGCTCCTCCCCGTGGGGGCCGAAGGCGCGACCCTCCGTGAGATAGGACGCGAAGCGCCCGTCCCGCCGGGCATAGTACAGGGCGCGGGCGTGCATGACGCCCAGTCCGAAGCCCCGCACCTGCGCCGGGGCAAGGCCGCTCTCCCGCATCGCGGCGCGGCACAGGGGATCCACCGGGTCGCTGACCACGCAGAACAGCCCGCGGTAGTTCTTCTCCCACGCCATGCGCGCGTAGATGGCCGCCAGCTCCCGGTTCAGACCGTACTGCGCCATGCGCACGTCTCCGGAGGTGACGGACGTATCCGGCACCATGCGGGAGGCGCAGAACAGGAACACGTCCCCGTCAAAGAGCTGCTCCGGGGCGATGATGTCCACCGGCGGCAGAGCGGCAGCGTCCGGGGACTGGATCTGGTTCAGCTCGAACTCCCAGCGCTCCGATACGCCGGGGCGCACGTCACAGATGCCGATGGAGCGGATCACGTCGCCGCCCAGCAGCCGCAGCCCCATCAGCAGGGTGCTGCCCACGTCCCCCAGCGCCAGCAGGGTAACGCGGCATTTGTCCGGCAGGCACAGCCCGCCGGCAGGTCGGATCGTAGTGTTCATAGTATCTCCTTTTCTGATATGGGGCGTGGTTGAAACGGGACGTCGTACCCCAAGGGCATTTGTTCCGCTGCGCTCCACTGCGGGACGCCGTCCCCTACGGGCGTTTATCGACGGCGCACCGGGTACATCAGGTCGATGCAGAGTAAAAGTGACGGATCGTGCGTCGGGGCGAGGCGCGGAGGCGCAGGCGTACCGTGTGTACGTCAAGCCGACGCAACAAAGTCCCGGCGTGCGAGCCGCGCTTTTACTTCGTGGGGCGCATGCGCTTTAATATCTCTATATCTCCCTCCAGATATGTGCTGGCGGCGCGGCTCAGGTCGTAGGTCATGCAGCCGCCCTTGTCGGGGCAGAGGGGCAGGATGACCGCTTCACCGAGACGGCTGAGGGTCAGGTTCCGGGCGTAGAGGGCGCGGAACTCCGTCTCCAGCGCCAGGAGGATGTCGCGGGCGTTTTCAAGGCAGCAGAGGGACAGCTCCCAGGCGGTCTTGTCGTCCATGCCGGCGTACTCAGGGGCGGCGTAGGGCAGGATGCGGTTGACGGAGGGCTGCAGGCCGCCGGGCAGGGGCTGGTCGCGGCGGACGGTATCGCCGCCGATGAAGGGATAGAGGGTGGATTCCACGAAGCGAAGGCGCAGGTTGGGCAGGTAGTAGATGGCGTCCACACTGTAGCCCAGCTGCTCCATGAGGTCGCGTCCCATGCCGGTGAGATAGCCCACCAGCACCTGATCCACGGGGGTGCCTGTTTCGGCAAAGAGCGGGGCGAGGCGGCGGATGCGCTTGCCGTCGTGGAGCATGTCGTCCACCAGGATCACGGGGCGGTCGAAGGCGTGGATGGTGCGCACCTGATCGGCCAGCGGGGAGTAGTCCGGGTAGGCCTCGATGGAGTAGGAGCTGAGATCCGGCTCGTAGACCTTGTCGGTGCGCAGGGTCTTGGTGACGGTGTTGGGCACGGCCACGCCGCGGAGTATCTTGCCGTAGGGCACGCAGATGTCGGGGCCCAGCACGCGGGGGTTCGTGGGCTCCGCCGGGACGCCGTTGCGCCCGGTGATGCGCTGGAGCAGGCGGTGGTAGATGACGCCGGCGGACAGGCTCAGCACCAGAGAGCCGGGCTGGAGCTTCGTCAGCGCCGCCTGCAGGCGCCGGTGAGCGTTGGCGATGGCGGACAGCACACGGGGCGAGGAGCTGAAGGGCGCCTTCACCGCCGTGTCCACGTTGCGGCTGAGGACGATGGGGCAGCGCATGTCCACGGCCAGCGCGTCGCCGTCCTCCGCCGCGGGCAGAAAGCCCTGCAGGAGCAGCAGCTGGCGGCCGTAGCCGGAGGCCGCGCCCTCCAGCGGGACGTAGAGAGCGTAGGTGAACTCGCGGCTGAGCGCCAGCGTCAGCACCTCGGTGATGAGCAGCTGGCACAGGTCGCTCTGCCGCTCGCCACGGGGGACGAACAGGCCGCTGATGAGCAGGGTGCGTCCGCCGGCGTTCTGCCGCACAAGACCCGACAGCGCCGGGTCGCCCAGACGGGCGAACAGATGGGCGGAGTCCAGACAGGCATAGGCCGCCGCGCCGAGAATGGTACCGTCCGCGTCCCGGCAGACCATGATGTCGTCGCCGTGCTGCTCCAGCTGAGCGCGCAGGGCGGCGGCGGTGGGGACGGAGAGCATGGTGCGCAGGAATTTTTCCGCTGTCTCCGGCGAGGCGGGCAGGAAGCTGAGATCCTCCGTGCGCAGCACGGGCTTGTCCTGCGGCTCCCGCAGGTACAAGCCACGGCGGTAGATGAACTCCTGCACCGCCGGGTCGATGAGGTTGGAGATGTCCCGGTTGGCGTCCACCGCCTCGCGGATGCGGGTGGAGCTGATCTCCTCCAGCTGGGGCGGCAGCGTCAGCTCCACCACCCTTCCGGTGATGCAGCTGTAATCCGCCGGCTCCGCGTCCGGCTCCGTGCGGCGGAACACCACATGGTCGAAGGTGTGGATGGAATCGGGGGTGGCGGGCTTTTTATAGGACGAGGCGTGGAGCACCACGTCGCTGCCCACCACGATGGACACGCTGCGGCCGGGGAATGCCTGCCGCAGCGCCCGCAGGTCGTGGGGGTTGGCGATGTTCACCGGGAAATCCTCCGGGAAGATGCTCACATGGAACACGTCCGCCACGGACATGGCGGCGATGCGCCGCCGCAGGCGGTAGGGCTGGGTCTTTTTCGACCAGGAGAACTCGTCGATGGCCAGCAGCACCTCATAGCCCAGGTCGCGGATGGCCTTGACGATGCCCTTGTGGGACAGGGTGAAGGGGTCGAAGGTGCCGGGGAAGAAGGCCACCGGGCGGGGTTCGCCGAAGTCGAAGCCCCTGTGGAACAGCCGCTCCTCCGTGAGGAAGCGGTACAGCTTGCCCAGCATGGCGGCACGGTAGTAGAAGGTCAGCCCCTCGCCGGGGAACTCGTTCTGCGCCGACAGCAGCTTGCGCTCGGTGAGCATGAAGGCGCGGCGCTTTTCGTGGCGTCCCAGCTCGCCGGAGCCGAACACCCGCCGTCCCAGCACGTACAGCGCCTCCTGACGGGTGGCGCCGTCGATGCCACTGAGTCCCCGCATCAAAAGCCCCAGCAGCCGCTCCCGGCGGCGGCGGTAGGCCTCGTCCGCCTCCGGGAAGCGGGAGCGGTAGGCGTCGTATTCCTCATAGATCACGCCCACGGTGTCCAGCACGGAGGCGGTGACGCGGCTGTCGGAGGAGCTGAGGTTCACGTGGAGGTCAGCCAGCACCTCGTCCAACTCCGCCGGCGGCAGCCACAGGGCGAAGCGCCCCAGATAGTCGGGGATATATTTGGTGAATTCCTGCTGTCCCAGCTCCAGACCCCGGCACAGCTCCACCGCCACCTCGTTGCGCTGATCCGCCGTCAGGCGGGGCGCCAGCGCCAGCAGCGCGTTGCCGGCGCTGTGGCGGACGGTGACGCGGTCGCTGACCTTGATAAGGTTGGACAGATGGGTGGCGATGTGCAGGGCGGGGCTTTGCCCGCTGCGGGCAAAGTCCGTCAGCAGGCGCAGATTGGCCTGCTTGGTGATCCACGGCGTGGCGGTCTTGAGATTGTCCAGGAATATCTCGGACACCACCTCCTCCGGCAGCAACAGCGGCTCGCCCTCCGCCAGCACGTCCTGGCGGAGATAGCGCAGGGTGCCGCTGTCGTCACAGGAGACGGCCTCCACCGCCGCCAGCGCCCGTCCCCCGTCGGGATACAGGCGGTACAGGCGATCCAGCAGCAGCACGGCGGCCATGCGGACGGTCAGGTCCTCCCGGCGGGACAGGGCGGCGGCAAAGTCCGTCATCTCCCGGGCGCGGGTGAGGGAATACGCCTCGTCCGGCAGGGCGGCGGCGGTGTCCAGCAGCTGGAAGGCGGTGTAGTCGTCCAGCGCCTCCGGCCGGCGGTAATAGGCAAACACCGGGGCGAGGAAGCGCTCCTCCCGTCCGGGACAGTGGCTCAGCAGGGAGCCGACGGCGAATTTCAGCGTGTAGCCGATCCAGCGGCGGTGCTGGGGCATGAGCTTGTGGTCGGGGTAGAGGATCTTATCCAGATAGAGCTTCCACTGCTCCAGATCGGTGGTGGCGCGGGGGTCGGGGCGGCTGTCCTGGGGGCGCTCCTTGGCATACCCGGCGTGGAAGCCGGCGATCAGCTCGCCCAGCAGCGCCGCCGCCTGGCGGCGGATGTCGCCCTCCCGGTGCATCAGCAGCTCATAGAGGAACGTCAGCGTCTGCACCTTCTGGGGGATGTGCAGATAGAGGGAATAGGACTCGAACACCGCCAGATACGCCCGCAGGCGGCGCCAGTCCGTCTCACCGCGGGCTTCCTCCAGCAGCCGGGCGAAGCTGCGCTGGTCGGTGAGCCGGTGCATGAGGGTGATGTTGTGTCCCACGCAGCGCAGCGTCAGGGCGCGGAGCGCCTCGTCATCGGTCATGAGGGAGGTGTGCTTCTCCGGCAGGGGGGCGGTGTCGCCGCCGGACATAGTCACGTCCACGCCCCGGCTGATCATATACTGCTCGAAGTCCTCCAGCCGGGCGTACACCCGTGTATAGCGTTTTTTCTTCTCGCCGTCCACGTCGTCCAGCTTGGCAAGGATCACCTGAAAAGCCTCCGCCAGCGTGGAGATGCGGGTGATCTCCCGGCCATCCTCGCCCCGCAGCTGCTTGACCCGGAAGTCGGCGTAGATCAGCAGCAGCGCCTCGGCGGACAGATAGTCCGGCTCCAGATCCCACACGGAGTGGTTGGCGGCGATGTGGCCGATGTCGGTCATCCTCCGGCGGCGGAACCACAGGTCTGTGTAGTAATAGTGCAGGTACGGCACCCGCTCACCGGGGCGGCAGCCGAACTTGCCGATATCGTGTCCCGCGGCGGCGCCGGACACCAGCGCCACATCCACCGGCGTGCCGCCCCGGTGCAGGGCACGGGCGGCGGTGACGGCGATGTGATGGACGCCGGCGATATGCTCCAGCGTGCGGTAGGGCGTGACCTCCAGCCCCAGCCGCATCAGCTCATAGACGTACTCCCGCTTCCACTGGCGCAGGAATTTCATATAGGACGGGGCGCAGGCGCTGTCGGCCAGCTCCTGCTCCGTGAGGAAATCGAACGTCCACGCCGGGTCGTGGGGCAGCAGCTCCCCCTCGGCGGCGAACAGCACCTGCAGCACCGACAGCAGGAACACCGCGCCGGCGGCGTAAGGCTCCGCGCCGGTCTTTTCCGGGTACAAAAGCCGCCGGGCGTAGTCGTAGGCATAGCTCAGCCAGCCCTCCTGCGGCGCGCCGCCGCACAGGGCGTCCAGCTCCTCCCGGCACAACGCCAGCACATCGGCGCAGCGCAGCCGCGCCCCGTTGAACAGCGGGGCAAAGCGCTGCATATAGCCCTCCGTCTCGATGCGGCGGAGCAGCTCGTCGTGACCGGCGAGGCAGTCGGCGGCGGGACGGTCGGCCAGACGCCGCCGCAGCGCCAGATCCATCTGGCGGATACGTTTCTTATTCATAGGCAAAAAACCTCCGGCGGTGGGGAATCGTTTATACTAATAATAGGTCAAAGCGCCGTGCCGTGTCAATATTTCCCCACGGTTTTAGCGCCGGATTGTCGCTAAACCTTATACAGCTCTTAATCGTTCGTTCACAGTTTGTTCACGAATGACCGCCGCCGGTCATGGTATGATGAGATGAAAGCGAAAGCGGAACCATCCCCCCTTCCCTTCCGTCTATAAGGGTAGGAAAATTTCCCCACGGGCCCGTGGGAGAGGAAAAGGAGACTACATCATGAAAAAAGCGGCATTTGTGCTGGCGCTGGTCATGCTGATGACCTGCATGGCCGGCTGCGGCAAGGTGGAGGGCGAAGCCTCCGTCCAGTCCGTGTCCATGATCTGCGGCCTTGGCTCCGTGGGTCTGGCGGATCGGTTCGCCGGCATCGTCAGTCCCCTGGGCGAGACGAAGATCAAGAAGAACGACTCCATGGCCGTGTCCGACATCCGGGTGAAGGTGGGCGACACGGTGAAGGAGGGCGACGTGCTGTTTACCTACGATCTCAGCGAGGCCCGGAGCAATCTGGAGATGGCGCAGCTGGAGCTGGAGCAGCTGAACGCCACGCTGGAGGATCAGAAGGCCGAGGTGGATCGCATCCAGAAGCTGATGGACGAGACGTATGACGACGCCACCAAGCGGCAGTACTCTCTCGACCTGCGGACAGCCAAGGTCAACGTGCTGACCACCCAGGGCAATATCGCCACCAAGAAGAAGGACATCGAAAAGCTGAAGACCAGCACCAAGAACGCCGCCGTCACCTCCCCGGTGAACGGCGAAGTGCAGTCCATCAACGCCGCCGACGGCACCGACAACAACGGCAACGCCCTGCCGTTCATGACGGTGGTGGAGACGGGCGGCTTCCGTGTCAAGGGCTACGTCAACGAGAACAACGCCTCCGTGCTGACGCAGGGCACGGCGGTGGTGATCCGCTCCCGCGTCAGCGACCAGACGTGGAAGGGCAGCATCGACTCCATCGACTGGAACAACGCCCAGCAGACCCGCAGCGACTACGGCGACAGCGACACCGCCATGTCCAGCAAGTACCCCTTCTATGTGAAGCTGGAGGGCAAGGGCGACGGCCTGCTGATGGGGCAGCATGTGTACATCGAGCCGGACTACGGTCAGGAGGACGAGACGGACGCCAACGCCATCAATCTGCCCAGCTATTTCATCAACGATGCCGACGGCAGCCCGTGGGTCTGGGCAAAGAGCAGCAAGGATAAGCTGGAAAAGCGCAGCCTGAAGCTGGGCGAGTACAACGGGGAGACGGATACCTATCCCGTGCTGGACGGCCTGACGGCGGAGGACTACATCGCCTTCCCCGACGACAGCCTGAAGGCGGGCATGGCGTGCATCACCTATGACGACGCCACCTTTGACCCCGGCACCAGCGGCGGCGAGGTACACCCCGAGGGCGGCGGTGAAAAAATCGACGAAAACGTGCCCATGGACGGCATGGACGGCGGCGATATGCCCGCTGAGAACGACACCGTCACGGACGACGGCAGCACCGTGACCGTGCTGCCCGGCGGCACGGCGGAGGCCACCGCGCCGGTGATCACACCGCCGAGGGAGGGCTGACCATGATCCTGGAAATGCGCGATATATGCAAGGACTACCCCATGGGCAAGGGCGTTGCACATATCCTGAAAAACGTGAACCTTGACGTGGAGGAGGGCGAGTACCTGGCCATCATGGGACCCTCCGGCAGCGGCAAGACCACGCTGATGAATCTGATCGGGTGTCTGGACGTGCCCACCAGCGGCAGCTATCTGCTGGGCGGGCGGGACGTGACAACCTGCAACGGCAAGCAGCTGGCGGAGGTGCGGAACAAGGAGCTGGGCTTCGTGTTCCAGAGCTTCAACCTGCTGCCCAAGCTGACGGCGCTGGAGAACGTGGCGCTGCCCCTGCTGTACGGCGGGGTGAAAAAGGCGGAGCGGCTGGAGCGTGCCCGCGCCGCGCTGGAGACGGTGGGTCTGTCCGACCGGGTGGATCACCGCCCCGACCAGCTGTCCGGCGGACAGTGCCAGCGCGTGGCCATCGCCCGCGCCATCGTGGGCAAGCCCAAGCTGCTGCTGGCGGATGAGCCCACCGGCGCGCTGGACAGCGCCAGCGGCGCGGCGGTGATGGAGCTGTTCCGGCAGCTGCATCAGAGCGGTTCCACCATCATCATGATCACCCACGACCGTTCCATCGCCAAGCATGCCGCCAAGCTGATGACCATCCGGGACGGCGTGCTGTCGGGAGGTGACGACTATGAGTGAGAAGCTGAACCTGCGGGAAAAGCTGCATATCGGCGAAAAGCGCCCCGACGGCGAGAAGCCGCGCATGAGCAAAAAGCTGAAAAAGGGCATTATCGCCGCCGCCTGCGTGGTGGGCGTGTGCGGCGCGGTGTGGGGCGGACTGACCATCGCCCGGAACGCCCAGCGCAGCGACGTGAAGGTGTACTCCGTCAACGATTTCTGCATGACCGACTACTGGGGCGACACCTCCAGCACCAGCGGCATGGTGACAACGGACAAGATACAGAAGGTGTTCCTCTCCTCCAGCCAGACCGTCAACAAGGTATGGGTGGCCGAGGGCGACTCCGTGCGCAAGGGCGACAAGCTCATCAGCTACGACTCCACGCTGACCCAGGCCTCCGTGGAGCAGGCGAAGATCGACTACGACCGGCAGAACGAGAATCTGACCACCGCCAAGAACGAGCTGGAGTACATGAAGAAGGCCAAGAACAAGGAGACGCTGGAAAAGGAAAAGGCCAGCCTGGAGGCGGAGCTGGAAACTGAGATCGGCAAGATCGATAAGGATACCGGCTATGATCCAAAGTCGCCCGTTGTGCCGGGCCGCATCGCTGTGACCGACAGCACCGGCAACGATGAAACGCACCCCATGTACTACCAGATCCTGCAAGCTGACACCTTGCTCAGCGAAGCAAAGCTGCGGGCTATCCTGCACGGCGACGGTACCCAGCCAGGTCTGGGGCGCCTTGAACCCAAGCCCGCTGAAGACGGAGGAAAGCCCTCTATCAGCACCTACGTTGTGCTGGTAACGCGGGATAAGGATATGATAGGCGGGTTGCCCGAAAGTCAGGGCTATCTGCTGGTGGAAACTTACATCCCCCCCGTTGTGGACGAAAACGGCAGCGAAGTTACCCCTGCCTCCACGACCATCAGCTTCCAGCCCTATGACCTGCCGGCATACGTTGACCCCGCTCGGACGTATGACACGGAAAACTACAAGCGTATCCAGCGGAAGCTCAATATTGTCAACATGTATCTGGAAAACTCCATGGAGCAGAAGGATCTGGCCAAGGCCATCGTGGACAAGGCGCAGGAGGTCAAGGAAAAAGAGGTCAACCTGCGGCTGGCAAAGCTGTCGCTGGACAAGAAGACCAAGGAGCTGAGCGACGGCAACGTGTATGCGGAGTTTGACGGCACCGTGAAGGCCGTCCGGAATGCCGACGAAGCCTATAACAACAGCGAGGCAGTCATCGAGCTGTCCGGCGGCGGCGGGTACTATGTTACCGGCACCCTCAGCGAGATGGAGCTGGGCAGCGTGAAGGTGGGCGACACCGTGTCCATCAGCAGCTGGATGACCGGCGCAGCCTGCGAGGGCACCATCGTATCCATCGACGATTACCCCACCACCAGCGGCAACAGCTGGGGCGACGGCAACAGAAACGTGTCCTACTACCCCTTCAAGGTGTTCGTGGAGGAGGATGCCAGCCTGCAGGCCAACGACTATGTGGATATCCAGTACCAGAAGGCCGGCACGCAGGAGCAGGGCAGCAGCCTGTATCTGCAAAGCTGGTTCATCCGCACCGACAACGGCAAGAGCTACGTCATGGCGCGGAACGAGGACGGCAGGCTGGAGCAGCGCTGGGTGCAGACCGGCCGCGACCTATGGGGCAGCTATACCCAGATACGCGGCGGGCTGACCACCGATGACTACTTGGCGTTCCCCTACGGGCGCGACGTGGTGGAGGGCGCCCGGACGGTGGAGGCCGCCGCCGATGAGCTGTACAACGACGGTCTGTAAAGGAGGCGGGATATCATGTTGGAAAATATCAATCTCGCCCTGCAGGGCGTTTGGAGCCACAAGCTGCGGTCGTTCCTGACCATGCTGGGCATCATCATCGGCATCGCAGCCATCATCACCATCGTGTCCACCATTCAGGGCACCAACGAGCAGATCAAGCAGAACCTCATCGGCGCGGGCAACAACGTGGTGCGCGTCACCATCAACGCCGCGGACAGCCAGAACTACTTCGACCTGAACTACTCCGCCCTGCCGGAGGGCATCGACCCCGTCACCGGCGACATGCGGGATGAGATGGAGAAGCTGGACGGCGTGTCGCTGGTGAGCATGTACCACGTGCGCCAGTGGTGCGACAACGTGTACGTGGGCAACAGCGCCTTCAGCGGCTCCCTGTACGGCGTGGACGACCACTATCTCACCGCCGTGGATTACGCCGTGAACTACGGCCGCGCCTTTACGGACGCGGACTTTACCCAGCGGCGCTGCGTGGCGCTGATCGACACCAAGTCGGCGCAGTCCCTGTTCCAGGGCGAGAACCCCATCGGCGGCACCATCGAGATACAGGGCGAGCCGTTCACCGTGGTGGGCGTGGTGTCCTCCCGTTCCAGCTCCGGCCCCGTGATCAACAGCTTCCAGGACTACCAGATGTACGCCGGCAGCACGGCGGGCACCATCTTCATCCCGGACGTGTGCTGGTCTGTGCCCTATCGGTACGACGAGCCGCAGTACGCCGCCGTCCGCGCCACCAGCACCAACGACATGACCGCCGCCGGTGACAACGTGGCCAAATACCTGAACGAGAACGCCATCCGCACCACCAAGTACAAGTATGAGTCCAAGGATCTCCTCCAGCAGGCCAGCGACCTGCAGAGCCTGTCGGAATCCACCAACAAGCAGCTGATCTGGATCGCCGCCATCTCTCTGGTGGTGGGCGGCATCGGCGTGATGAACATCATGCTGGTGTCCGTAACGGAGCGCACCCGGGAGATCGGCCTGAAGATCGCCATCGGCGCCCAGCAGAGCCGCATCCGCTGGCAGTTCCTGACGGAGGCGGCGGTGCTGACCAGCATGGGCGGCATTCTGGGCGTGGCCACGGGCATCGGCCTTGCGGAGATGATGTCCCACATCATGGGCACACCGGTGGCCATCAGCGTGCCGGCCTGCATCATCGCCGTGGCCTTCTCCATGGTCATCGGCGTGGTGTTCGGCCTTGTGCCCGCGGTAAAGGCCTCGAAGCTGAACCCCATCGAGGCTCTCCGCCGGGAGTGAGAAACCGCATATACACAAAAATACGCAAAAAAGAAGCACCCGCGGGTGCTTCTTTTTTTGCGTATATGCACTTACTGCGGCAGCTCGCCGGGTGCCACGAGGATGATCTTGTCCGCGCGGTCGTAGTCGCTGTACGCCTCCTTGGTGCTGCGCAGCAGCGTGCCGTCCCCGGCGTAGACGTTGCGATAGGTCTGCACGGCGTAGCCGTTGTGCCCGTACTGCTCCACCTCCGTGGTGCCGGGGGCGATGCGCTCGGACTCCTGATAGACCGTTTTCCGCTCGGAGTAGGACAGGAACTGGTTGGTCATCTCCACATAATTGTCGTTGGTCTTGGTGCCCAGCAGGGTGATGGTCAGCTGGTTCGTCTCGTCGTTATAGCTGGTGGTGATCTTGATGGGATAGTCCGTGCTGTTGCGGAAGGCGAAGTCGGGGCCGCCCCAGCTGACCGTGGCGTCGCAGCCGGTGACAGGCATGTAGCCGGGGTCGAACATGTGGGCGTACCGCAGGACGATCTTCAGGTCAGCCATCAGCGCGGCGTAGTACAGCGTGGAGGACACCTGACATATACCGCCGCCGATGGAGGTGACGGTCTTGCCGCCGGAATAGGCCGCGGCGGGCTGGAAGCCCCGGGCTTCCGTCCGCTGTCCCACGGTGGCGTTGTACCAGAACTCCTCGCCGGGGTTGTAGATGCGTCCGTCGATGGCGGCGGAGGCCAGCTTGATGTTCTGCCGCCGTCCCCAGGGTCCGGCGCAGGTGGTGGTGCAGGTGCCGATCACATCCCGGAACATGGCCGTCTCCAGCTCCTCGGTGGAGGCGGGCGGGAACTGCACCTGCGCGTCCGCCAGGAATTCCGTGCCGGGCGCGGCGGCGTCCAGCTGCTTCTGCACCGTCTCCACGTCGAACTGCACGCCGATGCGGGACTGGGTGGGCTTGCCGGTGGCGCGGTCATAGGTGGCGGCGGCCATGGTGCCGGCTATGTCGTCATGAAGCTGCTGCACGTCCAACGGCTTGGCGGTATGGGGCGCGAAAACGCACTCCACCCGCCGCGCCGCAACGGACAGATCGCGGCTGCCAAGCCGCTTGATCAGTTCGGTGCGCAGCGCCGACGCGTCCAGCTTCTCGCCATCCTGCGGCTTGGTGATGTACAGCCCCTCTCCCTCCGCCAGTCGGTAGCCGCCGTCCACCACGGTGCAGCCCACGGTGTCGGCTATGCTCTCACATTGGGCGGTGAGGGTGGTCTCATCCATGTCCAGCTGGGGTGTTACATCCACGCCCTTGCACCAGCTTTCGATGAACCGCCAGCCGCCCCACAGGAACGACGTCACCTGGCCGCCCCAGCCGCGCGCCTGTACATCGCACCCGGCGGCCTGAGAGACGTAAAGGGGCAGGACAGTCACGCCCAGCTGGGACAGGGACACGCTGCCGATCTCCTGCCCGTCACGGGTCAGGCTGAAGGTCGTGCCGTCCAGCAGGGCGTCCCCCTGCTCCTTCCACAGCTTCTCCACCTGCTGGGTGGACATGCGGGACACGTCCATGCCCAGCACCGACGTGCCGGGAAAGGCCACATGGGAGTACAGTACGCCGGCGGCCACGCAGCAGCCCGCATAGGCCAGCACCAGCACCGCCACGATGATACCCACGATCAGCCCGGCCTTTTTTCCGCCGGACAGGGGCTTTTTTCCCGGTTTTTCCGGCTCTGCCAGCCGTCTGCCGGTCTTTTCCGGCGCGGCGGGCGCTTCCGTTGTAACAGAGGACACATTGGTTTCTTCGCTCATGCTGTCCCCCCTCCTTTGCATCGTAGTTTCTGTATTGTACCACGGTTTCCGGAGGAATGGGTTACAAATCCGTTACGAGCGCTTACCCGGCAGCGGGACGGCGGGTCTTGGGGATGCGCACGGTCAGGCATATCTCACTGTCGGTATCCTGCCGCGCCACCTGCGCCCCCACGCCCGCGCCCTGCATCAGCCGGATGCCCCGCTCCACGCTGTTGAGGAACAGGCGCACGTCCTTGATGATATACGCGCTGCGCCGGTGGGGCGGCGTGGTCTGGTTCTCCGCCGCCAGCCGGTCTATGTACGCCTCCGCCGCCGCCACGTTCATGCCCGCCTTGCCGATGTGCTCCACGGCGCGGAGCCGCTGCTCCCCGTTGCACAGCCGCAGCAGCGCACGGGCGTGGCGCTCCGTCAGGCCATAGCGGTGCAGTGCGTCCACCACCGGCTCCTCCAGCCGCAGCAGCCGCAGCTTGTTGGCCACCGCCGACTGGCTGCGCCCCAGCTTTTCCGCCGCCTGCTGCTGGCTCAGGCCGTAGCGCCGCAGCAGCCGGGCGATGGCCTCCGCCTCCTCCATGTAGTCCAGATCCCGCCGCTGGAGGTTCTCGATCAGCGCCAGCAGCGCCGCGTCCTCCTCGTCCACCCGCGCCAGCAGACACGGCACCTGCCGCAGCCCGGCGATCCGCGCCGCCCGCCAGCGGCGCTCCCCCGCCACCAGCTGGTACACGCCTCCCTGCTGCCGGACGGTCAGGGGCTGCAAAATGCCGTAGGCGGCGATGCTGGCCGCCAGCTCCTGCAAGCCCTCCGGGTCGAACCGGCGGCGGGGCTGCTGGGGATTGGGTCGTATGTCGTTGATGGGCACATAGCGCACGCGGCTGGATAAAAACTCGCTCTTCTGTTCCTTTTTCACGGGACTCCCCCCTCCTTTTGTCCCCATTTTACGCCATGACCGGCGCGAAAGAGGGCGAAAAGCGGCGGGAAATAAAAAAAGAGGGACGGCGCTGCCGTCCCGTACATACTCTGTCATTGCGAGGAGTACCCCAAGGGCACTTGCTTCGCGGCGCAAAGCGACGCGGCAATCCGTTTCTCTTTTTTGAAAGGACGGATTCCCGCGCCAGTCTGCGGACTGGCTCGGAATGACAGTGCTTCGCGCTGCAGGGGCTCTGTCCGCCCCCTTGACAAACCGAACCAGATGGGTATAATAATAAATAGAAGGGGACGCTGCGACAAGCGGTCAGCCCCTTTCAGATGGTAGTTTTATCGAGCAATATGCTCACAAAAACCGTCACCGTGCAGGGTGGCGGTTTTTGCTTTTCAGTCGTTGGACTCGTATCGAGATCGAATGACCCAGAATATGAATCGTGAAAACGAAAAACATGTATGTCACCCCCTCTCGGGGCTGTGACTAACCGCCTGCCGTTTATTGCAGCGTCCTTGAGACGAGTATACACCGCAGGCGGTTTTTTGTCAAATATCGGCGGGACGTCGGGGACGCCGTCCCCTACGGGCGTTATGCGGCAAGTCCGCCTGTCTTGGCGTAGGGGGCGATGCCCACATCGCCCCGCCGGGAAAAGCCGTATTTTGCGGCGGGACACACGGGTCCCGCCCTACAAAGAATCACGGTAGACCGAACGTAAAGAGACACATCCCGCTCAGCGCTTCCTCCGGATGTCCTCCCCGAAGAAGGGCAAAATCTCGTATCCGCCCTCGATGCGGGAGAGAATGGCCGCGCCGTAGCGCTGCCCCAGCTCCTCCGGCGCCAGATTGGTGCTGATGATGGTGGAGCGCCCGGCAATCATCCGGCCATTCACCAGCTGGTACAGCGCGCTCTGGACGAAGGAGGTGGTCATCTCCGTGCCCAGATCGTCCAGGATCAGCAGGTCGCAGCTCTCACAGCGGCGCACCTCCGCCGCCGTCTCCTCGTCGGGGCGGAACTTGTCGTTTTCCAGCTTGGCGAAGATGCTGATGGCCGTGTCGTACACCACGGAGAAGCCGCTCTCGCTGACCACCCGGGCGATGCAGGCGGACAGAAACGTCTTGCCCAGTCCCGTGCCGCCGGACAGCAGCAGGTCGCCGCCGCCCCGGGAGAACTGGCAGGCGAAGTCCCGGCACACGTCAAAATTCCGCTCCATATTGGCGCGGGGCGAGATGCCGTAGCTCTCCCACTCCGTGCTGTCGTACAGGTCGAAGCGGAACGTCTCGAACCGCGCCTCGCCCAGCGGCAGCAGGCGGGACAGCTCCTGCAGCTGCTCCCGTGCGTAATACTGCCGCAGGCAGCGGCACACGCCCTTTTTGTCATAGCCCGTGTCGCCGCAGAGGGGGCAGGCGGGCTTGTCCTCCAGATAGTCGGCGGGATAGCCCAGCTCCGTCAGCAGCTGCGCCCGCTCCTGCTGCAACGCCAGATTCTCGTCCCGCAGGGCGCGGATGGCCGGCAGGGGATCCTCCCCCTTTTTGGCGGCGGCGGCCACGATGCGGCTCATGGTGCCCCGCAGGGTGCGCTCGATCTCCTCCAGCCGGGGCTGGCGGGCGTACAGCATCCGGCGGCGCTGCTCCATCTCCGCCGCCCGGCGCTGCCTGGCCTGATCGAAGCGAGCCAGCGCCCGCTGCATGATGACTCCGTCGTATGCCATACTCTCACCTCTTTATGTAGCGGCGCATCCACGCGTCCTTGTCCCCGGCAGGGGCGGCGGGCTTGACGGAGGGCGTCCTCCCTCCCTGCTCGCCCTGCTCCACCTGATGAACGGTGTGCCAGCCGGCCTCGTGCCAGCGGCGCAGGATGCCGTTGAGATACCGCCAGTTCATGTCCTTCTTGTAAAACACCGTGCGCTCATAGGCCAGCGCCACCGTCTCCGGCGGGAAGCCCATGTCCATCCACTGGGTGATGTAGCGCCGCTCCGCGTCCACCATCTGGCGCTGGGGCAGGTGCAGCGCGCGCATGTAGGCGGCGGACTTCTCCTCCCGCTGCGCCCATTTTTTCAGGTACGCGGCGGCGGCGGTCTGGTCGAAGATGCCCAGCTGCGCCCAGTGATAGCCCTCCTTCTCGATCTGCCGCAGGGTGGGACGCCGTCCCTCTCCCCACTGGCGGCGCGCCCGCTCCACGCAGTGGCACACCAGCAGGTAGATCACGTCCGCGGGCATGCCGATCTGGTCGTACAGCCCCGCCAGAATTTGCAGGTCGGCGGTGCGCAGCTTCTTACCCAGCTGCTGCTCCGTCTGGGGGATCAGCAGGCGGAAGCCCTCGTTGTCCGTCAGCAGCCCGGCGATGTCCTGAGACGTGTACACCGGGCGCTCCTCCGCCGGGGCGGGCGGCGCGTCCTCCGCCGGGCGGGGCAGAATGCCCAGCTGTTGCAGCACACGCTCCGCCGCGTCGATGCGCAGGCGGCTGATGGGCAGCGCCCGCTCCAGCTCCTCCGGGGTCACGCCCCGTCCGAACCGGCACAGCGCCAGATACAGGAGCGCCGCGTCGCCCTGTCCGCTTTGCAGCAGCTTGTCCGCGGCGGCGGTGCTCAGCGTCAGCTGCTCCTTGCCATCGCGCAGGATATAGCCCTCCATGGCGCTCCCTCCCTTCTCATAGTGACCCCTATTCTACACGAAAACCGCCGCAACGTAAAGCGGGGCGGGACAACTTTTTACAAATTTCCGCTTTTCGGCAAAATACCCTTTCCTCCGCCGGATTTTATGCTATAATGGATTCTGTATCGGTATATACAACTCTCTAATACGTTTCTATTTAACATACAAGGAGGAGCTTGCTATGGCGAACCGGGTAACGATGACGATCTGCGGCACGGAGTACATCCTCGTGGCCGAGGAGGACGCCGCCTACATGGAGAAGATCGGTTCCATGGTGGACACGGAGATGCGCAGCCTGATGGACAGCGCCCACATGAGCCGCGACGCGGCGGCGGTGCTGGCGGCGGTGAATCTGGCCGACCAGCTGACGAAGGCGCAGGAGGGCGCGGAGAATCTGCGCCGGCAGGTCAAGACGTATCTGGACGAGGCCAGCCGCGCCAAGAGCGAGGCCGCCGAGCTGCGCCGCAAGCTCCAGAACGCCCAGAACCAGAACAACCGCCGGGGATGATGGAGCTGCTGTCCCCCGCAGGCGGGTATGAGGCGCTGGTGGCCGCCGTACAGAGCGGCGCTGACGCGGTATATATGGGCTTCGGCGCCTTCAACGCCCGGCGGGGCGCCCGGAACTTCACCGACGAGGAATTTGCGTCGGCGGTGCAGTATTGCCATCTGCGGGGCGTGCGGGTGTTCCTGACGCTGAACACGCTTGTCACTGACCGGGAGCTGCCCGCGGCGGCGGACGCGCTGCGCCGCGCCAGCGCCATGGGCGTGGACGCGGTGCTGGTGCAGGACTGGGGGCTTCTGGCGCTGGCGCGGGAGATCGTGCCCGATCTGCCTCTTCACGCCAGCACGCAGATGAGCCTGTTCACCCTAGGCGGCGCCAACGAAGCGGCGGCGCTGGGCATGGAGCGGGTGGTGCTGGCGCGGGAGCTGAACCGGGACGAGATACGGGAGATCTGCGCGGGCTGCAAAGCGGAGGTGGAGATCTTCGGCCACGGCGCGCTGTGCATGTGCTACTCCGGTCAGTGCGAGATGAGCGCCGTGCTGGGACAGCGCAGCGGCAACCGGGGCGCGTGCGCCCAGCCCTGCCGCCTGCCCTACGGCGTGAATGCCCCGTGCAGGGGCGCCTATCCCCTGAGCCTGAAGGACGCCAACCTGTCCGCCTATTTACAGGACATGGAGCGCATGGGCGTGGACTGCCTGAAGATCGAGGGGCGGCTGAAGCGCCCGGAATATGTGGCGGTGGTCACATCCATCTACCGCCGCCTGCTGGACGAAAGGCGGCTGCCCACGGCGGAGGAATCCGCCGCGCTGGAGCAGGCCTTCTCCCGCAGCGGCTTTACGGACGGCTATTGGCTGGGCAGGAAGGGCAAGGCCATGTTCGGCACCCGGCCGGAGAACGTGCCGGAGCCAAAGGAGCTGTTCGCCCGCGCCCGCGAGACATACGAAAACGGAAAAGAGAACCGGAAAATACCGGTGAACCTGCGGCTGACGGTGCGCCGGGGCGAACCGGTGCGGCTGAGCGGCGCGTGCGCCGTCCGCAGCGGCGTGACCATAGCCTTGGCCACGGGCGATGCGCCGGAGGAAGCCCGGAACCGGGCGGTGACGGCGGAGGAGCTGACCCAGCGCCTCTCCAAGACCGGCGGCACCGTGTTCACGGCGGACAGCGTGGAGGTGGAGCTGGACGAGGGGCTGATGGTGTCCGCCAGTGCCGTGAACGGCCTGCGGCGGGAGCTGCTGGACGAGCTGGCAGCGCGGCGGCAGGACATCCCGAAGCGGCGGGAGCTGCCCGCCTCTCCCCTGCCGGACGCGCCGGCGGGCGCGGAGCGGATGGCGTTCACCGTGTCCATCGCCCGCGCCGACCAGCTGACGGAGGCGCTGCTGGCGGAAAAGCCCGCCATCGTGTATATTCCGGCGGAGCTGCTGGATACCATGGACTTGTCCGCCTGCGCCGGGCGGACGGAGCTGTGCGCCGTGCTGCCCAGGGTGTTCCGCACGGCGGACGAGCAGCCCCTGCGGGCCATATTGGATCGGCACCCGGAGGTCACGTCCGTGACCGTGGGCAACTGGGGGCACATGCCCATCGTCCGGGGTCTGGGAAAGACGCTGCGGGGCGACCTGGGGCTGAACGTGTACAACAGCCGCGCCGTGGCCTTCTGGCGGGAGCGGGGGCTGACCTCCGTGACGGCCAGTCTGGAGCTGCGGTGGCAGCAGGTGCGTGATCTGGGCAAATACGCGGACTGCGAGGCGGTGATCTACGGCCGCCTGCCGCTGATGATCACGGAGAACTGCGTGACGAAGAACAGCGTGGGCTGCGCCCACGGCGCAGGCAGCGTGCTGACCGACAGGACGGGGGCGCAGTTCCCGGTGCTGTGCGCCTACGGCTGCCGGTGCGAGATCGAGAACGGCAAGGTGCTGGTGCTGGCGGACAAGCCGGAGGTGTTCCGGTGCGGCCTGCGGTACGGGCGGCTGCGGTTCACCACGGAGACGCCGGAGGAGTGCGCCGCCATCCTCCGCGCCCACAACGCCGGGACGATCACGGCGGACGCGGACACCACGCGGGGGCTTTTTTACCGGGGCGTGGAGTGAACGCGCACCGGGCAGGTGGTTTACCGTGCCTGCCGTAGGGCGGCGCGGAGCGGGCGGACAGAGTCGTCCGCCCCTACACACGGCTATCGGCGGCGTTTCATGCGGGACGTCGGGGACGCCGTCCCCTACGGGACGGTTATCAGGGCATTCCGCGCGGGACGTCGGGGACGCCGTCCCCTACGAAATCTCCCGCAAAACGTACAACGAATTGTATAATTACCTATCAAATTTACATTCTGTATTCATTTTATCAGGAAAAAGGTGCTATTATGGAGCTGAAGATCAAACCCCTGTCCCCAAAGATCGGGACGGACATCCCCCTCCCCCGCTTTGCCACGGCGGGCGCGGCGTGCATGGATCTGTGCGCCTGTATCGACGAGGCCGTGACCCTGAACGCCGGTGAGCGGCGGCTGGTGCCCACGGGCATCGCCATCGCGCTGCCGTCGCCGGAGTATGTGGCGCTGGTGTTCGCCCGCAGCGGGCTGGGCATCAGGAAGGGCGTGTGCCTGTCCAACGGCGTGGGCGTCATCGACAGCGACTACCGGGGCGAGATCGGCGTGGGGTTGGTGAATCTGGGCGACGCGCCCTACACGGTGCAGCCCGGCGACCGCATCGCCCAGCTGATGGTGGTGCCGGTGGTGCAGCCCGCCGTGACGGTGGTAGACGATCTGGACGAGACGGAGCGGGGCGCAGGCGGCTTCGGCTCCACAGGCAGGTGACGGATATGGCGAGGATCGTGCTGGCCTCCGGCTCTCCCCGGCGGCAGGAGCTTTTGCAGCGGATGGGCATCTCTGATTTCACCATCCGCGTACCACAGGTGGAGGAGTATTTTCCCGCCGGGCTGACCCCGCAGGAGACGGTGTGCTACATCTCGCGGGAGAAGTCCCAGGCGGTGGACGCGGCGGAGGATGAGATCGTCATCACGGCGGACACCATGGTGTTTCTGGACGACAGGAAGCTGGGCAAGCCCGCCGACGAGCGGGAGGCGCTGGAGATGCTGACGGCCTTACAGGGTCGCCGCCACACGGTGTGCACCGGCGTGACGGTGCGGCAGGGTGCGCGGCTGCTGACCCGCGCCCAGTCCACGGACGTGTACTTCCGCCCGGCCACGGAGCGGGAGCTGCGCGCCTACATCGCCGGGGGCGAGCCTATGGACAAGGCGGGCGCCTACGGCGTGCAGGGACAGGGCGCGCTGCTGGTGGAGCGCATCGACGGGGACTTTTTCAACGTGATGGGTCTGCCGGTGGTGCTGCTGGAGGAGATGCTGCGTGAATTCGGCGTGGTGCTGCTGGGGTAACACAACATGAAGCGATTTTTTACAAAAACGGGAATATGGCTGCTGGCGGCGGCGGCGACCATCGCGGTGGTGCTGTGCGTGGTGTCGGCTCTCGGCTCCGGCACGGGGCTGCTGCACAACGCGCTGGGCGTTATCGCCTCGCCCTTCCGGGCGGCGGGCTCCGCCGTGGCGGGCTGGGTGGACGGCATCAGCGACCGGTTCGACAGCGTGGAGGAGCTTCAACAGGAGAACGAGGAGCTGCGCCAGCAGATCGCGGAGCTGGAAAAGCAGCTGCGCTCCGCCGAGAGCGCCGCGGAGGAGAACCGCGACCTGCGGGAGCTGCTGGGTCTGCGGCAGCAGCGCAGCGATCTGACCTTTGAGGCGGCGCGGGTGACACAGCGGGATGTCTCCAACTGGGCCAGCACGCTGGTGCTGAACCGGGGCAGCCGGCACGGTGTGGCCGTGGGCAACTGTGCCGTGGACAGCGCCGGGAACCTGGCCGGTGTCATCACGGAGGTGGGGCTGAACTGGAGCCGCCTTGCCACGGTGCTGGACACGGAATCCCAGTTCGGCGCCACGGTGTTCCGCACCGGCGAGACGGCGGTGGCCGGCGGCGAGCTGGAGCTGATGGCCGAGGGCAAGCTGCGGCTGCAATATCTGGCGGACAGCGCCAGCCTCATCAAGGGCGACGTGGTGGTCACGTCGGGCTTGGGCGGCTATTACCCCTCCGGGCTGGTGATCGGCACGGTGGAGGCGGTGCAGACCGACGACGGCGGGCTGGCGCGGTACGCGGTGCTGGAGCCGGGGTGCAGCGTGGACGAGATGAAGGAGCTGTTTATCATCACGGATTTTGACGTGATCGAATGAGATACGGAGGACGGACATGACGCGGCGTGCAACGGCCATCAAGTGGATATGCTATTGTCTGGGCGCGCTGGTGCTGGTGCTGGTGCAGAGCGCGGTGCTGGTGCATGTGCGGATATGGGGCGTACACCCCTTTATCCTGCCAGCCATCGCGGTGATACCGGCCACGCTGGAGCGCGGCGAGCAGGGACTGCTGTACGGCGCGTTCTTTGGACTGGCGTGCGACCTGCTGACGCCGGTGGCGGGCATGCCCTGCTTCTATTTCTTGGTGTTCCTGCTGGGCGCGGCGGCGGCATGGCTGCTGAGCGGGCAGGTCATCATGGCGGGCGTGGTATGCTCTGTGGTGGTAACGGCGGTGTGCATGGTGATATGCGCGCTGCTGCACGCGGCGGTGATGGCCGGGCAGAGCGGCTTTGACATGGGCGCGGCATCGTGGCTGGCGCTGCGGGAGCTGGCGGTGAGCCTGCCCTTCGCGGCGGCGGTGCACCCCCTGCTTGCATGGGTGCGGACACGCGCTCTGGACGATTAGACCCTCGGAGGAGGAGGAAGGGACTATGATGAAGAACCCCCACCCCGCCCGGCGGCGGGTGTATATGCTGCTGGGCTTTTTCGGCGCTTTCCTGCTGCTGTTCTTCGCCGTGCTGTACGACGCGCAGGTGGTACACGGCAGCGAGAACCGGGCGAAGTCCATCACCAGCAACACCGCCAGCGAGACGGTGACGGCCTCCCGCGGCATTATCACCGACCGCAACGGCAAGGTACTGGTCAGCAACCGGCTGGCCTATACGCTGGTGTTCGACAAGAGCGCCTTCGGCAAGGACGACGGCGCGCTGAACGACGCTATATGGCGGCTGATCCAGCTGTGTCAGGAGCTGGACGTGCCGTGGAACGACACCCTGCCCATGACCTCCGGCCTCATTCCCCAGCTGAAGACCGCAGCCCGCTCCAACGCCTTTCAGGAGTATCTGAAGGACAACGAGCTGCCGGTGAACGCCTCCGCCTCGGAGCTGATCGGCGCCCTGCGGGAGCTGTACGCCATCGATGAGCGCTATACCACGGCGCAGGCGCGGCTCATCGCCGGCGTGCGCTATGAGCTGGACGGGCGCAGCAGCTATACCTTCGCCGAGGACGTGTCCTCGGAGCTGATCAGCCGCATCACCGACGGGCACTATGAGGGCGTGACCATCAAGACGGCGGCGGCGCGGGTATACAACACCAAGCTGGCGGCGCACATTCTGGGCACCGTGGGCGCTATATGGCAGGAGGAGTGGCGCAGCGACGAGAAGACCGGCTATGTGGGCTACGCGGATCGGGGCTACTCCATGAACGATCTGGTGGGCAAGGACGGCGTGGAGAAGGCCTTTGAGGACTATCTCCACGGCGTGGACGGCAGACGGCTCATCACCACCGACGAAAACGGCAAGCTCACCGGCGAGCTGTACACCCGCAAGCCCCAGCCCGGCGGCACCGTGGCGCTGACCATCGACATCGACCTCCAGCAGGTGGCGGAGGACACGCTGGCCAGCACCATTCAGGGCATGGTGGACAAGGACAGCAACGAGCGCGGCGGCGCTGTGGCCGTGGTGCAGGTGGGCACCGGCGAGGTGCTGGCACTGGCCAGCTATCCCACCTACGATCTGGAGACGTTCAACCAGAACTACGAGGAGCTGGCGGCCGACGAGCGGCTGCCTATGTTCAACCGCGCCACCCAGGGCATTTACGCCCCCGGCTCCACCTTCAAGCTGTGTACCTCCGTGGCGGCGCTGGAGGAGGGCATCATCACCCCCACCACCATCATCCAGGACAAGGGTATCTACACCTATTACAAAGACCCGCAGCCCATGTGCTGGATCTGGCGGCAGGCGCGCACCACCCACGGGCGCATCAACGTCAGCCAGGCCATCGTGGATTCCTGCAACTACTTCTACTACGAGGTGGGACGACTGACGGGCATCAAGAAGCTGGACGAATACGCCACAGCCTTCGGCCTGGGGCAGCACACCGGCATCGAGATCGGGGATGAGCGCGGCGTGCTGGCCTCGCCGGAGTGGGCGGATGCCCACGACCGGGAGTGGACGGACGGCCAGACCATCACGGCGGCCATCGGACAGTCCTACAACCTGTTCACCCCCCTGCAGCTGGCCAACTATGTGGCCACGCTGG
>ENA-OURZ01001385-OURZ01001385.1-human-gut-metagenome-genome-assembly--contig:-NODE-1385-length-26968-cov-11.773790_pt1 | contig 26968 bp, 24 predicted proteins | sample MGYA00242073_ERZ509195 | MGnify/ENA primary metagenome ERZ509195 (study PRJEB26280, sample SAMEA2338837) | human gut metagenome | biome: human gut; feature: human-associated habitat; material: faeces... | reverse complement strand
GGGCTCGAACCTGTGACCCCCTGCTTGTAAGGCAGGTGCTCTCCCAGCTGAGCTATGCTCCCACATTGGCTTGTCCTTCGGCGGATATCTCCGCAGGCGACAAAACGAATTATACTATATCATCAGCCTCTTGTCAACCGTTTTACTGCTTTTTTTTAGATTTTTTTCGTCCTTTTTTCTCCTGCCGCCTTGGCGGCTGTTCATCCCAGATACGCTACCGGTCGTAGTGTCTCCACCAGGTGCTCCCCTATCCCTTGAATTTGAAGGAATTCAGACCAATCGGCGAAGGGGCCATGCTGTACCCGGTATTGCAGGATACGGTCGGAGAGGACCTCCCCGATGCCGGGCAGCTCCATCAGGGCTTCCTTATCGGCCGTATTAATATCGGTAGACGCCAGCTTGAGGAATTCATCCAAGTCTTCCGGGACAGCCTCCATCCTCTCGGCAAAGGGCGTTTCTGTATAGGGTTCCTCCCGTAACGGCAGGAGCAGCAATCCCGCACATAGCAGAAGGGCCGCCACCGGCAGCACACGATCCAGCCGCCGCTGCGGCAGACGAAATCTTGCCATAGAAGCCCTCCTTTCTGTGCGCGAAAGCCGCCCGGAACCGCACAAAGCAGCGCCGGGCGGCGTGGTGATTCGATTACTTTAGCAGTTCCTTGGCACGGGCCGCAATGTTTTCGGCAGTAAAGCCGTACTCCTCCAGCAACTTGGCGCCGGGGCCGGAATGTCCGTACTGATCGTTGACACCCAGGCAGCTGACCTTGCAGGGGGCATCCTCCGCGATGGCTTCCATAACAGCGGAACCCAGGCCGCCAATGATGGAATGTTCCTCGCAGGTGAGAATGCGGCCAGTCTCCCGGCTGGCCTTTACCAGCAGCTCTTTATCAATAGGCTTGATGGTGTGGATATTGATGATACGAGCATCGATCCCCTCAGCGGCCAGCAGCTCACCAGCCTTGATGGCCTCGCCTACCAGGATACCAGTAGCCACAATGGTCACATCCTTGCCGTCCCGCAGGGTAATGCCCTTGCCCATCTCAAACTTGTAGGTCGTGGCATCATTAAAAATGGGGGCAGCCAGACGGCCAAAGCGCAGATAAACCGGGCCTACATAGGCAGCGGCAGCCTTTACAGCAGCCTTAGCTTCCACATCATCGGCGGGATTGATAACCACCATACCGGGAATGGTGCGCATTAAGGCGATGTCCTCATTGCACTGGTGGGTCGCACCATCCTCACCGACGGAAATACCGGCATGGGTCGCGCCGATCTTGACATTGAGGTGGGGATAACCAATGCTGTTGCGGATCTGCTCATAGGCGCGGCCGGCTGCAAACATGGCAAAGGTGCTGGCAAAAGGAATGTATCCGCAGGTAGAAACACCCGCTGCCGCTACCATCATATTCCCCTCAGCAATGCCGCAATCAAAGAAGCGGTCCGGGAAGGCCTTTTTGAATACGCCGGTCTTGGTGGCACCAGCCAGGTCCGCATCAAATACTACAATATTGGGGTTTTCCTGCCCCAGCTCTACCAGTGCTTCGCCGTAGCTGTCACGGGTCGCTTTTTTCATTACCTCTGCCATGTTACCGCACCTCCTCCAGCTCTTTCATGCCCTGTTCGTACTCAGCGTCATTGGGGGCCTTGCCGTGCCAGCCCACCTGGTCTTCCATGTAGCTGACGCCCTTGCCCTTTATAGTCTTGGCAATGATCGCTGCCGGCTTGCCGGTCACCTTCAGTACCTTTTGGAATGTCTCCTCCAGCGCGGCAAAATCGTGGCCATCGCAGCAGAATACCTCAAAGCCAAAGGCACGGAACTTTTCATCGATGGGATAGGGAGAAGAAACCTCGCCCACACGGCCATCGATCTGCAGATCGTTGTTATCGATGATGAAGCAAAGGTTATCCAGCTTGTAGTGGTCGGCAAACATAGCGGCCTCCCACACCTGGCCCTCTTCAATCTCGCCATCGCCCAGAATGGTATAGACACGGTAGTCCTTGTGCCCCAGCTTACCGGCCAACGCCATACCGCAGGCGGCACTGACGCCCTGGCCCAGCGAACCGGCGGAAAAATCAATGCCGGGGGCCTTATTCATATCGGGGTGGCCCTGCAGACGGGAACCGATCGCGCGGAAGGTGGTCAGCTCCTCCTTGGGGAAGAAGCCCTTTTCCGCCAGCATAGCGTACAGCGCCGGGCAGGTGTGACCCTTACTTAGCACCAATCTGTCACGGTCCTCCCAGCGGGGATTTTCGGGGTCAACCCGCAGCACCTCGCTGTACAGGTAGGTAATAATATCCGCGACCGAAAGCGAGCCGCCCGGATGACCCGACTTGGCGGCATGAACTTCGGTCAGAATACCGCGGCGCACCTCTGTGGCGGTCGCTTTCAGCTGTTCCAGTTTTTCCTGTGTCATAGCTACCTCCGATTACACGATTACTCTTTGCTTATTTTCATCAGCAGTGCCGTAAAGTACTGCGGCAGCGCTGAATCAAATTCCATATATTCGCCCGTTCTTGGGTGGATGAATCCGATCTTTTTGGCGTGCAGGCACTGGCCCTGCACCCCGCAGTCCGGCCGCCCCGGAGCATACACCGGATCGCCCACCACCGGGTGGCCCATATAGGCCATATGCACTCTGATCTGGTGCGTACGGCCGGTTTCCAGCCTGCACCGAATATGGCTAAAGCCGGGATATTCCGCCAGCACCTGCACATGGGTAACAGCGTGGCGGCTGTTTTCCTCGGTCACACACATCTTTTTGCGGTCGGTTTTATGCCGGCCGATCGGTGCATCCACGGTAAATTGCCGATCCTTAAAATGCCCGTAAACTATTGCTTCATACTCCCGTGTAAAGCTGTGGGCCTTTATTTGCTCGGCCAGGTGTCGGTGGGCGGTGTCATTCTTGGCCACGATCAGCAGCCCACTGGTATCCTTATCGATGCGATGCACAATACCGGGGCGTATCTCTCCATTGATGCCGGAAAGGCTGTCCCCGCAGTGATACAGCAGGGCATTCACCAGCGTGCCGGTATAATTACCTGCCGCCGGGTGAACCACCATTCCCTTGGGCTTATTCACTACCAGCAGGTCGTCGTCCTCATATACGATCTCCAGCGGGATATTCTCGGCCTGGGTGCCGGTGGGTACCGGGTCCGGCAGGGTGATGATGATACTGTCACCCTCCCGCAGGGTGTCCTTCTTCCCTGCCGCAGCGCCGTTTTTCAGGATACTTCCCTTTTCCGCCAGCGTTTGTATCTGGCTGCGGGAAAGCTCCGGCACCAGTAGCGCCACCCCTTTATCCAGCCGGCAGCCCGCCGCTTCGGCGGTCACGGTCAGCTCATGGCGTTCCACTCTTTTTCTCCTTCTTCCCGTCGATAAACAGGATATAGATGACCAAAAGCGCCACGCCAACGGTGATGGCGATATCCGCTACATTAAAGGTCGGGAAACGGTTCCAGAACGCAAAGCGGATAAAATCCACCACATAGCCCTGCGCCACGCGGTCAATAAGATTCCCGACGCCGCCGGATACCACCAGTATCAGCGAAAGGAAGGCCATGTTGGCCATTTTTTTGCGCTTGGCCACCATGTAGATGATGATAGCCAGCAGCATAACGGCCGTCGCCGCGATAAGCAGCGTCTGCTTGCCGGAGAGCATTCCCCAGGCAGCGCCGTCATTGCCATTGGGCAAAAAATCAAAATTGAAAAGTCCCGGCAGCGCCGGTACCGTACCGGCCCCCTCCAGGTGGGTGATGGCCCACTGCTTGCTCCACTGGTCCAGCCCCAGCAGCAGAAAACCGATCACAACCGAAATGATCTTGAACATATCAATACCCTCAAAAGTCTGCGACCCGTTTACCACAGGCCGCAGACTGCTTTAGTTTTTATTAAAAGTCGTCGTCCTCATCATCCATCAGGTTAAAATCGTTGCCGAACTTCAGCCCCGCAAATTTACTGCGGCGCTCAGTTTCTGGCTGCTCCCCGATATCAAAATTGAGGATCTGCTGTTTTTTCTTTTCAAACTCGGCAAAGATGTCCTCACCAGCCGCGGGGATATCCGATTTTTCTTCCACTATGGGGGCAGCAGGTGCTTCCTCCACGGGGGCAGACTGCTCCTCATGCTCGGCTGCCGCTTCTTCGGCCGCTTCCACAGGGGTAGGTTCCACAGCCGGTTCAGCTACCTCCACCGTCTCGGCCACTTCCTCGGCAATGGGCTCTTCCACGGCAGGAGCTTCCTCTGCGGGGGCGCTATCGCTTACGGGGATGCGGGTCACCAGCTCGATGTGTTCCCGGTACAGCTCAATGAGCTTTGCCTTAAAATCGGCGGCAGCGGTCTGTACCCGGATGAGCTCGTCCTTTTCATCCTCCACCTTTTTGCGGGCCTCCTCCACGATATGCGCCGCCTTAACGGAAGCCTCCCGCATGGTGATCTCCGCCTTATTGTTCGCGTTCTTGACGATGCTGTCACCCATCTTCTGCGCGCCCAGCAGCGCCTCCCGCAGGCTGTCCTCATCCTCGCGGTATTTCTGCAGACTTTCGGCCAGTACGCCTATCTTTTCTTCCAAAACCTCATTCTGGTCCTTGAGATCCTTGATGGTATCCAGTACCTTATCGATGTAAGAATCCACTTCCTCGACCTTATAGCCGGAAAGTCCCTTGCTAAACTGCGGATGAGCCAAATTCTCGGTCATTTTCTGTTCCTCCCCCGGTCGTGCCGGTCCAGTGTTACGGTCCCTTGCTTACAGATACAGTCCGCTGTTTTCCAGCTCGTCCAGCAGGCTGTCGCCCATCACGCCTACATTATAGGGGGTGATGATATAAGTAGAATTTGCCACTTTCTTGATCTGACCACCGTTGGCATAGGCCACACCGCTTAAGAAATCCACCAGTCGGCGGGCAATCTCGCGGTTGGTCGATTCCAGATTGAGCACCACGGTGCGCTTGGCAAGCAGATGATCCGCGATGCCGGAAGCATCCTCAAATTTTTCCGGCTTCACCAGCACCACCTGCAGCTGCGTGGTGGTATTGATATTGACGACCTTATTATCCTTGCGGGGCGCCGCGGTCTTTTCGGCCGGCTCGGTTTTGCCGGGGCGGTACTCCGGCTGCATGGAAAAGCCCCCAAACGGATCGTCTTCCATCTCCTCGGGCTGCTCGTTTTCCTCAAAATCGTCCTCGAAATCTTCTTCGCCGATCCCCATAAAGTCCTTGAATTTATTGATGAAACTCATAACGGCCTCCTTGCGCAGAATATTTGATATATAAATCTATTATCCCATTCTTTGTGGTTCCTGTCAATGCGTTACCACAAGAAATTGTGTCCATGTCCGGAAGTTCCCTCACAAATCACTAAGCGGCATCCCATCGTAAAGCTCCGTTTTACTTGCAATAAGCTTATCGAAGATATTGAGCTGCTCTTCGCCGGTATAATTCAGCCGGCTGAGGTAGTAGGTGTCCCCTTCATAAATGATATCCACCGTCTTAAACTTGACACTGTACCCATTATCGACATAAACGCCTTTTACGCCATCCACAATGCGCAGGTATTCCTTATCAAACCGCACGCCGGTGTAATTTTCGGAAGAAAGTCGCACCGTAGCTGCCCGGCGGGATACGGTATCCTCCGTAACGGTATCACCCCGGATGACCAACATCATGGCGCTGCCATCATCGGAAAGCTCGGTGCGCACCACCGTGCCCTGTGCTGTGCCTCCCCCGGAAAAAGCGAGATTGACCCGGCTGCCCAGCTGGTAGTTTTTGTGCTCCTTGCTGCTGATGGTCAGCGCAAAGTACCACTCCGGCCCGGAAACTACCTTGCCCAGCCCAGCTTCTTCCGTTTCACCGGCAGTCAGCAGCGTTTGCAGGTCATCGCAGCTCATCGCTTCCAGGCGGGCCGGGGTATATTCCCCTTCCCGGCCATCCACCGCACTGCTGAAATACCCCTCCAGTGTGCTGTATACCGCTTCCCCGCTGGCACTCCCAGATGTCTGGGCCTCCAGCTCAGCAATGCGGGCTTCCAGCGCCGCTGTTTTCCCGGTAATGCCGCTGCCCAGGTTGATCTCCTCCTGCAGGTTCAGCGCCAGGGTATCCATCCCGCTGTAATGCTCCAGTGCCACCGCTTCCGCCAGCTTTTGCAGGTCGATATCGGTATTCCTGGTCAGGTCGCTTACGGTAGGGGTATTGCTGCTTTGCAGCTGGGCCAGTACCCTCTGCAGCATGGTCAGCTCCTTCTGGGCCTCTGCCCGGCGCTCCGCCAAGTCGGCACTCAGGGCATCGCTGTACCGGTAGGCCAGCACGCTGCCCACCCGCACCTTTTCGCCATCACGCACCGCATAGCGCAGGTTGCTGCCCGCGGACTGGTCCAGGCTTTTTTCCTCCCGAAAAAACACCCCCTGAGCGGTAGTGCTGTGGTACACCGTATAGCGGTACACATTCTCGGTAGTATAGTCGCTGAAAAAGTGCCGGTAGGCATGGTAGCCCGCAAACACCAGCAAAAATGCCGCCATAATAAAGGTCAGCAGCTTGCCCATTCCGCTTTTCATGCCATTCCCTCCTTTTCCAGTATCTCCATTGCCTTATCCAGCGGCGTTTCCCCCGCGGCCAGCGTGTCCGGCTCGATCCAGCGCATCCGCTGATCCGTCCCAAACCAGGTCAGCTGACGCTTAGCGTAGCGGCGGGTACTTTGCTTCAGCTTTTCCAGCGCTTCCTCCTGGGTTTCTTTGCCGTCCAGCCAGCTATACAGCTCCTTACAGCCGATGGCCTGCGCGGCGGTAGCGGTCAGGCCCTGTTCCCGGGCAGCTTTTACCTCCTCAGTAAGCCCCATCTCCACCATTTTATCCACCCGCCGGTTAATGCGTCCATACAGCGTTTCCCGGTCGTGATAGCGCAGCCCCAGCTCAATAACATGATAGGGACATGGCTCCCGCAGGCTTTCGGCTTCGTGTTCCCGGATGGACTTTCCGCTGACCGTCATCACCTCAATGGCCCGAATGACCCGGCCCACATTATTGGGGTGGATACGCTTGGCCGTTTCGGGGTCCATTGCTTCCAGCCGCCGCCACAGGGCATCATTGCCCTCCCGCTCCGCCAGCTGCCGCAGCCGCTCCCGCAGCGCTTCATCACCGGTGATTGCCTCGCTGTACTGCACATTGTCCACAATGGCCTTGATGTAAAGCCCCGTACCGCCGCACAGCACCGGCACCTTGCCCCGGCTTAGAATATCATTGATCTCCTTGCGGGCCAACTCCGCGTAATCCGCCACCGAAAAAGCCCGATCCATCGGCAAAAAGCCGATAAGGTGGTGAGGCACCGCCGCCAGCTCCTCCGGGGTGGGCTTTGCCGTGGCAATGTCCACTCCCCGGTAGATCTGCATACTATCGGCGGAAACGATCTCTCCATCCACCGCTTTCGCGATTTGGATGGCCAGCGCTGTTTTGCCGGAGGCCGTGGGCCCCGCCACTACAATCAGCGTATTCGGTTTCAGCCGCACGGCACTCCCCTCCTTCTACGCAAAATGGATCAAACGATCCTCCCGAACATTTTTTCCAGCTCCCGCCGGGTAATGACAATGGCCACCGGCCGCCCATGCGGACAGTTGCGCACTGTGGGGTCCTCCCACAGCAGCCGCAGCAGCTCCTGCTGCTCCCGCTCCATCGAGGGAATATTCCCCTTGATGGCTGCCTTGCACGCCACCGAATGATACAGCTCATCATAAATAGCTTCCTCATCCATGCCGCCGCGATGCAGCAGCCGCTCACACAGCTCGGTCAGCAGGTCCTCCGCCGGGGTATCCTCCAGGATGGTCGGGACTTCCCGCACCCGCAGGCACCCCTCACCAAAGTCCTCCGCAGCAAAGCCTGCCCGCTCAAAGCAATCCAGGTTCTTTATGGCGGCATCGTACAGCTCCCGCGGCATATGGATGGTCAAAGGCACCAACAGCACCTGGCGTTCCACAGCGCCGCTTTGGTGCTGGCGCTTCAGCCGGTTGAAGAGGATCCTCTCATGGGCCGCATGCTTATCAATAAGCAACATTTCATTGTCCCGCTCCGCCATGATATATGTCGCAAAGACCTCTCCGATCAGTCGGTAATCCGGTTCCGGTTCCTGCGCCTGTTCAGGTTTCTCTCGTTGTGCCGTCGGTTCCAGGGGCTCAGTCACCACCGGCTTACCGCCGTACATGGGCAGGGTCACCGGCTCATGGTGCTCGGCTTTTGCTTCCTCCACCGGTAGATCAACTACCACAGGCCTGCCGCCTATGGCCGACAGTGCTACTGCCTCATTGCTCTTATCTGTAATAGTTACCGCCGGGTTTTCCGCCTTTTTATGCGGTTCATCATCTGTAACGCCAATTTCCTCTACAGATGTTTTTGGCTTTACCGGCTCCCATTTTCTCGGCTCTGCCGGGGGCTGCGCCCCCATGCCATAGCTTGTCCCCTTTGGCGGCAGGCCACGGCGGTACTGGTCGCTTCCGCCGCCGCTCATCAGGGTACCCATGCTGCCGTAGCTCTTTTTCTCCGGCAGGCTTTCCGCCATTTGACGGTACTGTTCCACAGTCATGCGAGTCTGGGTTCCCTCGGTGGGGCGGTTACGCAGCTCAAAATCGCTAAAGCGCTTGCCGCCCACATCCCGCACCGCCACCGTCCTGTTCATCCGGGCCAGGGCGCCGCGACAGGCGTTCACCACCGCATCGAAGACCGTCCGCTCATCGCTGAGCTTCACTTCCAGCTTGGCCGGGTGGACATTCACATCCACCTGGGAAGGGTCTACCGCCAGGTTGATAATACACCCCGGGAACTTGCCCACCATGATATGATTGCGGTAGCTTTCCTCCACCGCCGCCATGATGGTAACACTTTTCACATAGCGATTGTTGATGAAAAAGTGCTCCATGCTGCGGGAGGGCCGGCAGCATTCCGGCCTTGCCAGGTAGCCGCTGACCCGGATGGGCCCGTTCTCACACTCCACCGGGATGAGACCCCGGCCAAATTCATTGCCATACACCGCAAAAATGGCCGCCAGCAGGTCGCCGCTGCCGGGGGTGGCCAATTTTACTTCCCGATCCCGGATAAGCTTAAACGCAATTTCCGGGTGAGAAAGCGCCAGCCGATCCATCAGCGTTGCCACCGCTGTTCCCTCGGTGCTGTCCTTCTTCAGAAATTTCATCCTGGCCGGGACATTGTAGAAGAGATTTTTTGCCGTAATGGTGGTTCCCACCGGGCAGCCCGCCTCCGCCAGCTCTCCGGCACACTCCCCGGCCAGCGTGTACCGCGTCCCGATCTCCTCGGTCGCCGCGCGGGTCAGTATCTCCGTTTCGCTCACCGCGCAGATGGAGGCCAACGCCTCCCCGCGGAAGCCCAGCGTCCCGATGCGGTCAAGATCCTCCGGGCGCAGCACCTTGCTGGTGGCATGCCGCAGGAATGCCTTTGGCACATCCTCCCGCTCGATGCCGCAGCCGTTATCGGTCACACGGATGAGCCGTACCCCGCCGTGTCCGATCTCCACCGTGATGGCGGTCGCCCCGGCATCGATTGAATTTTCCACCAGCTCTTTCACCACCGAGGCGGGACGCTCTATCACTTCACCCGCCGCGATCAGCTCCGCGGTTTCCCGGTCCAGTATATTGATTTTCGGCACAGGCTCATCTCCTTTCACTGTACTTGCCATGGTGTCTTTGGTTTATATTGCCGCTTACAGCAGCTTCTTCAGTTCATAAATGAGGTTCAACGCCTCGATGGGCGTTAGGGTATTGGGATCGGCACCACGCAGCCGTTTCTTTATGGCTTCCGCCTTTTCATCAATGAAATACAACTGCTCGCTTTCCTCTTTGGGCTTGGCGCGGGTTTTTACCTTTGCCTCGCTCACGGTCTGCCCATCCTCCAGAGAAGACAACACCTCGTAGGCTCTGTCGATGACCCACCGGGGGATACCCGCCAGCTTGGAAACCTCGATACCGTAGCTTTCATCCACCCCGCCGGGGATGATGCGCCGCAGGAAGACGATATCCTCGCCGCGCTTTTTTACCGCCACATTGTAGTTTTTCACACAGGGAATAAGCTCCTCCAGCTCGGTCAGCTCGTGGTAGTGGGTGGCAAAGAGCGTCTTGGCCCCCAGCTTTTTGCGGTCGGCAATGTATTCAATCACCGCCCGGGCAATGCTCATGCCATCATAGGTAGAGGTCCCCCGCCCGATCTCATCGAGAATGAGCAGGCTCTTTTCGGTGGCTTCCTTCAGGATATTCGCCACCTCGCTCATTTCCACCATGAAGGTGGATTGGCCGGTGGTCAGGTCATCGCTGGCGCCCACACGGGTATAGATGCCATCCACAATGCCGATGCGGGCACTGGCCGCCGGGACAAAAGACCCCACCTGCGCCATCAGCACGATAAGCGCCACCTGCCGCATATAGGTGGATTTACCCGCCATATTGGGGCCGGTCAGTACCGCAATCTGGTTTTCCCGGTTATTGAGCTTGGTATCGTTGGGCACAAAGGGCACGCCGTCCAGCAGCTGCTCCACCACAGGGTGCCGCCCCTCGCTGATTTCAATTTCATCCGAGAGATCCACCGTGGGGCAGCAGTAGTTGTTATTCAGCGCCACAGTGGCCAGGCCGCACAGCATATCCAGCCCGGCTACGGCCGCCGCCGTCTGCTGGATGCGCGGCAGCTCCGCCGCAACCGTCGCTCTCACCTGCTCGTACAGCTCGGAAGCCCGGTCTATGGCTTCCTGCTGGGCGTGCAGCACCCGTTCCTCCAGCTCCTTTATCTCCTCGGTAATGTACCGCTCGGCATTGGTCAGGGTCTGCTTGCGGATATAGTGCGCCGGCACCTGATCCTTGAAGGAATTGGATACTTCAATGTAATAGCCGAACACCCGGTTATACCCGATGCGCAGCGTCCGGATGCCGGTGGCATCCTTTTCCCGTTCCTCTATCTCCGCCAGAATGCCCCGGATATCCTTAGAAAGATGCCGGGCCTCATCCAGCTGCTTATCGTACCCCTCCCGGATAACACCGCCTTCTTTCAGCGGAATATCACTGTCCGGATCGATGGCCGAGCCGATGAGCCGGGCCACATCCTCCAGGGGGTCTATGTTCTGTTCAATTTCCCGCAGCAGGGCGCACTGCACCTCACCCAGCAGCTCCTTAATGGCCGGCAGGCGGGCTGTGGTGGCCCCCAGGGCGATCATATCCTTCACCGGAGGATTGCCGTACACCACCCGGGTCATCAGCCGTTCCAGGTCATACACGCCATCCAAGGCCGCCGCCAGCTCACTGATGAGAATACTGTTCCGGGTCAGCTCGGTCACGGCATTCAGCCGCCGGTTAATGGCATTGACCGATAAAAGCGGCTGCTCGATAGAGCTTCTCAGCAGTCGCCGTCCCATCGAGGTCTTGGTCTTATCCAGCACCCAGAAAAGCGTTCCCCGCTTTTCCCGGCTGCGCATCGTTTCGGTCAGCTCCAGGTTGCGGCGGGCCGCCACATCCAGCCGCATATATTCCTGCGGCAGATAGCTTTTTGCCTCCAGCAGGCGCTCCAGCCCGGTGAACTGTGTCACCCTCAAGTAGGCCATCAGCCCGCCCAGGGCCCGCACCGCCAGCGGGGTACCCGCCAGTCGGGTCACGGTATCCGCGCCAAACTGCTCCGTTACCAGCTTTTTGGCTGTTTCCTCGGTATAGGCATCACGGTCTCCCGCCTGGGCCGCACAGCACAGCCGGTCCTTGAGAAAGCCCACCACTGAACGCAGCTGCGGCAGCTCCTCGGCATAGATGACCTCATGCGGCGCGTACTTGCCCAGCTCGTTGATGGCCGCCATTTCCCCGGAGACCTCGGTCACCAGCACGCTGCCGGTGGAAATATCGGCAAAGGCCAGACCGCAGCGCTCCCCTGCCGGGCACAGGCTGCAAATGTAGTTATTGCTGCCCTCCTCCAGCATGTTGGCTTCCATCAGGGTGCCGGGGGTCACCACCCGTACAATATCCCGCTTGACCATCCCCTTGGCCAGCGCCGGGTTTTCCATCTGCTCGCAGATGGCAACCTTGTAGCCCTTTTTCACCAGCCGCGCAATATAGTTTTCCACACTGTGATAGGGCACCCCGCACATGGGCGCACGGTCGGGAAGGCCGCAGTCCCGCCCGGTCAGCGTCAATTCCAGCTCCCGGGAGGCGGTCACGGCATCATCAAAGAACATCTCGTAGAAATCTCCGAGACGGAACATGAGGATCTGGTCCAGATGCTCATCCTTCATGGAAAGATACTGCTGCATCATGGGGGATAATTTACTGCGGTCCTGCGGTATCAGCGACATTTCGGCACCCTCTTTTTTGTCATTTCGTCAGGTCTTAGTTGGCGTCAGTGGCAGCCGCCGCAGGCGGAGCAATCTCCGCCGCAGGACTGTTCCTCGATCTCGTAGGGGTTATCGCCATTGGCGCTGCCCTGGATGATCTGCATGATGAATCGCACCGTGTTATCCAGTTCGTCCTTGGTGGTGGAATAGGCGATCATTAGGGGATCGCTCACAATCGCCTCGTACAGGTTCTTCACCTCTCCGTTCAGCTCCGCTATTTTTTCGTTGTCCTTTTCCTCGGCGATGATGGCCCGGTTGAGATCCAGCTTTTTCAGGTTGAACTGTCCCAGCTTATCTTGTAGCTTTTCACTCTTATCCGCCGCAGTTTTGGCCACGATAAAGGCAGTAAACTCATCGGTATCCTGGATAGCAACACCCAGCTCTCTTGCTTTCTCTACCAGCTCGTTGTAAGTCATCGTTTTATCCTCCGTTTGGCTTGAATTTATATTTTCAGTTTTAACTTGACTTAGTTTTGTTTCGGGGCTTAAATGCGCTCTCCGCGCAGCGCCCAGTTCATGGCGGCGGTGATGCGCACCTGCAGGAACTCCCCGATCATTTCGGGTGGGGCGGCCACCTCCACAATGGTATTATCCTCCGCCCGGCAGCTAAGAGTCCCGGGGGTCTTGCCCTCGTCCTCCGCCAGCACCCGCAGCGTTTTGCCCACATAGTTTTTCAGCAGTTCGCTGCCGATGGCCCCCTGGGTATCCAGCAGCTCCCTGAACCACCGGCTTTTTTCCTCGGCCGGAATGGGATCGGGCAGCTTTTCGGCGGCCGTGCCGCTGCGCCGGGAGTAGATGAAAGTAAACAGCGCGCTGTATTTGGTCCGCCGTACCAGCTCCAGCGTTTTCTCAAAGTCTTCCCTTGTTTCTCCGGGAAAACCCACAATAATATCGCTGGTGATGGAAAGCCCCGGCATTTTTTCCCTGGCATAGCACAGCAGCTCCTCGTAATGCCGCAGATCGTAGTGGCGGTTCATCGCCGTTAGGATGCGGTCGCTGCCGCTCTGTACCGGCAGGTGCAGGTGTTTACACACCTTATCACACTCCGCCATGGCGTCCAGCAGTTCATGGGTGCAGTCCTTGGGGTGGCTGGTCATAAAGCGGATACGGAAATCCCCGGGAATGGCATTTACCATCCGCAAAAGCTCTGCAAAACTGCACGGTTCCTCCAGCCCCTTACCGTAAGAATTTACATTCTGCCCCAACAGGGTGATATCCCGGCAGCCGTTCTCCACCAGATTTTTTACCTCGCGCGCGACATCCGCGGGCAGGCGGCTGCGCTCGCGCCCGCGCACGAAGGGCACAATACAGTAGGAGCAAAAATTATCGCAGCCGTACATCACCGGCACAAAGGCCTTGAACCGGCTTTCGTGCAGCACCGGCATCTCCTCGTACAGGGTGGTATCGGTGCCGCCCTCCCCGGCGTCCCGGCGGATGCTGCGCCGCCCTTCGATAAGGACACGGTACAAAAGCTCCGGCAGCCGGCCGGCGGCATTGCTGCCCATTACAAGATCCACATAGGGATAACTCATTTTCAGCTTTTCGCTTACCTGCTGCTGTTCGGTCATGCAGCCCGCCAGGGCGATCACCAGGTCCGGCTTTTGCTTTTTGAGGCCCTTGAGCGCCCCCACATTGCCAAAGACCCGCTGCTCGGCATTTTCTCGCACGGCACATGTATTATACAGGATGAGATCCGCCTGACGGATCTCATCGGTAAAGCCATAGCCCAGTTGGGCCAGCACCCCCTTAAAGCGCTCGCCATCGTAAACGCTCTGCTGGCAGCCAAAGGAATGCACATGGGCCAGTGGTGGGGTCTCGTACTTTTCGCTGAGGTATTTTCTTATGGCATCGGCCCACCCCTGCTGCTCGCGGAGCGTCCGGTAATTCTGTATGGTTTTTTCGGTTTGGCTCAAAGGCCCGCCACCCTCTCTTTTTACAATTTTCCACCCTATATTGTATCATGAATCCTCCCGCACCGCAACACCTGCCGCAAGAAATCCTTTCCCCACCCCACAAAAAAGCACGCCCCGTAAGGCGTGCCTGTTGTAATTTAGCCCAATGGGAAAAGCTCCTGCAGGGTATCCGCTGTCATCTGCCGCGCGGCGGCGCTCTGTACGCCCTTGGGGGTGGTCAGCGCGCTGCACAGCAGGAAGGTCATCCGATCCGCATCGGCTTTGGCCTTTTCCGGGTCGCTCCCGCGGAATTCCAGCCGTTCTGCCAAGATATCCCGCATCTCCTCCTGCTTGCCAAGCAGCAGCTCATTCACCGCCGGCATGGCCAGAGCCATGGCCTGCAGCATGATGTAAAACCGGTTCTGCTCGTTATCGCCCAGCAGCTCCTCCAGCATCTTTTCTCTCTCCGCGGCATCCTTGATGCGCAGCAGGTCGCTCAGGTGGTTCTGCAGCTCCAGCAGCACCATTTCCGCCGTCACCAGCAGAATATCATCCTTGCTCTCAAAATAGTGATGCAGCATTCCGGCGGCCATACCCGCCTCCTGCGCAATGTCCTTCACCGAGGTCATCTCATACGATCCGTTGCGGATGACACAGCTTTGCAGCGCCCGGCATATTTCCACACGGCGTTGCTCCGCCAGTGATGGTCTCCCCATGCGCTTTTCCTCCTTTGGGTATTTCTTTCGGCTCCCGTATTGACAAAACCCACCCGTTTGTTGCTTAATGGAGGTAGAAAACCACCACACGGGCCGCTCTATCGGATCCAACTCTTGTAATTATAGCACAGGAGGAAGATAAATGAAAGTCCTTTTCATCGTGATTGGCATAATAATCCTCATCGCCGCCATTATTGCGCTGCGGGTATTCTTTGGGCTGGGCCACCCCGGCAATGCCGCCCCCTATGCGCTGCGCCGCCAGCTGCCCAGGGATAACAGCCCCCTGCGGGGAAAGACCATCCTTTGCCTGGGCTCCTCCATTTCCTCCGGGTTCTCCTCCGGCGGGGTCTCCTTCCTAGACTATCTCGCCCGCATTGATGGCTGCCGCATCATTCAGGAGACTGTTTCCGCCACCACCCTGGCGGACCGGGGATACTTTTCCTACCTTAAGCGGCTGCGCCGCCGCATGGCCCGCATGCCGCAGGCGCCCGATTGCTTCCTGTGTCAGCTTTCCACCAATGACGCCACCTTCCGCAGTGTGCCGGGCCGGGTCAGCCGCTGCTTCCGGGCGGAGGACTTTGACGCTTCCACCACCGTTGGCGGCATGGAGGCCATACTGGCCATGGTACGGGAAAAATGGGACTGTCCCATTGTCTTTTACACCGCCGCCCGGTACGATAATCCCCGCTACCACAAGCTGGTGAACCTGCTGGTGGATCTGCAGGAAAAATGGGACTTTGCCCTGCTGGACCTGTGGCATGATACCGCCTTTAATGCCCTTTCCCCCGAAGAACGCGCGCTGTACATGAATGACGCTGTCCACCCCACCCGGGCCGGCTACCTGCTGTGGTGGCTGCCCCAGTTCCAAAAAATCCTGACGGAGGTGCTGGCAAAAGAATGATCTCCAAAAGCGGGTGCTGCGGCATCCGCTTTTTGTTGGCATTTTGCACCGGCCGTTTTGGTCGCTTTCGCACAAAATTGCATCTTTTTCTCCCGCAAATTTCCTCATGGATTTTTGCAAAACGAACTTGTGTTCGCGATTCCTTTGTGGTACAATAAAGAGTGGAAAAGAAGCGACAAGGAGGGCGTATGAGCAAAGACCGATTTGAACTGGTATCCCCTTTCCAGCCCACCGGTGACCAGCCGGAGGCCATAGATGCCCTGGTAAAAAGCATAGAGACCGGCAACCGGATGCAAACCCTGAAGGGCGTGACCGGCAGCGGCAAAACCTTCACCATGGCCAATATCATCCAGCGCATCAACCGGCCCACGCTGGTGCTGGCCCACAATAAAACGCTGGCGGCGCAGCTGTGCAGCGAGTTCAAGGAGTTCTTCCCGAAGAATGCTGTGGAATACTTTGTGAGCTACTACGACTACTACCAGCCGGAAGCCTACATCGCCTCCACCGATACCTACATTGAGAAGGACAGCGCCATCAATGAGGAGATAGAAAAGCTGCGCCATTCCGCCACCTCCTCCCTTTCGGAGCGCCGGGATGTCATCATCGTTTCCTCCATCTCCTGCATCTACACCTTGGGCGACCCCATCGATTACCGCAACATGGTCATCTCTCTGCGGCAGGGCATGACAAAAGACCGGGACGAGCTGATCCGCAAGCTGGTGGAGATCCAGTACGAGCGCAACGATATCAATTTCGTCCGTAATAAATTCCGTGTGCGCGGGGATGTGGTGGAAATCTTCCCGGCCTATTCCAGCGAGACTGCCATCCGGGTGGAGTTTTTCGGGGATGAGGTCGACCGCATCTGCGAGATCAATACCGTGACCGGCGAAGTGAAAAATGTGGTGAGCCATGTGGCCATCTACCCGGCCTCCCACTACATCGTCCCCAGGGAGCGGCTCATGGCCGGGATTGAGGAGATCCGGCGGGAATGTGATGAACGGGTGGAATATTTCCGGGCCAACAATAAGCTCATCGAGGCGCAGCGCATTGCCGAGCGCACCAACTATGATATCGAAATGCTGCAGGAGATCGGCTTCTGCAAGGGCATCGAGAACTACTCCCGCGTGCTGAGCGGGCGCGCCCCCGGCAGCATGCCCTACACCCTGCTGGATTATTTCCCCGAGGATTTTGTGATCTTCATCGATGAAAGCCATGTGACGCTGCCGCAGGCCCGAGGCATGTACGGCGGCGACCGCAGCCGCAAGGAAGCCCTCATCGAGTATGGGTTCCGGCTGCCCTCGGCGCTGGATAACCGCCCGCTGAAATTCGATGAATTTATGGGCAAACTCAAACAGATCGTCTGCGTGAGCGCCACGCCCGGCGACCTGGAAAAGAGCGAAAGTGCTCTCATCGCTGAACAGGTCATCCGTCCCACCGGCTTGCTCGATCCCGAAATTGATGTGCGGCCGGTAGAGGGACAGATTGACGACCTCATTGGGGAGATCAACGCTCGGACGGCAAAGGAACAGCGGGTGCTGGTAACGACGCTGACCAAAAAGATGGCGGAGGATCTGACCGCCTATCTTGAAAAAACCGGCATCAAGGTGCGGTACATGCACCACGATGTGGATACCATCGAGCGAATGGAGATCATCCGCGACCTGCGAAAAGGCGAATTTGATGTGCTGGTGGGTATCAACCTGCTGCGCGAGGGATTGGATATCCCCGAGGTTTCGCTGGTGGCGATCCTGGATGCCGATAAAGAGGGCTTCCTGCGCAGCGAGACCTCGCTGGTGCAGACCATCGGCCGGGCGGCCCGAAACGCTGAGGGCAAGGTCATTATGTATGCCGATGAAGTGACCGACAGCATGCAGAAGGCCATCCAGGAAACCTACCGCCGGCGGGAGATCCAGCAGAGATACAATACCGAACACGGCATCACCCCGCAGACCATCCAGAAGGAGATCCGGGATGTGCTGGAGATCAGCGTGGCGGATAAAAAGACCGGCAAGGGCGGCAAGAAGATGAGCCGCAAGGAGACCGAGGCGGCCATCGCCAAGCTGACCGCCGAAATGCGGGAAGCGGCAAGGCTGCTGGAATTTGAGCACGCCGCCTACCTGCGGGATAAGATAGCCAGGCTGAAAGAGACCCTGTAACAGAAGTAAGCTTTACTGCCGCAAAACGCTGATAACATTAGGCCTTTGCGGCAAGGAGGAACCAATGGCATTAGATAAAATCGTGATCCGCGGCGCGCGGCAGAACAACCTGAAAAATATCGACCTGGAGATCCCCAGAGATAAGCTGATTGTCTTTACTGGGCTTTCCGGCAGCGGCAAGACCTCTCTCGCTTTTGATACCATCTACGCAGACGGCCAAAGGCGCTATGTGGAGAGTCTTTCCTCCTACGCCAGGATGTTCCTGGGGCAGGCTGAAAAACCCGATGTGGACGAAATTTCCGGGCTCTCCCCAGCCATCTCCATCGATCAGAAAACCACCAGTAAAAATCCCCGTTCCACCGTGGGCACCGTCACCGAAATCTACGACTACCTGCGTCTTTTATATGCCAGAGTCGGTATCCCCCACTGTCCCATCTGCGGGCGGGAGATCACCCAGCAGACAGTGGACCAGATGGTGGATAAGGTACTGGCACTGCCGGAGGGCACCCGCATCCAGGTGATGGCGCCCATCGTGCGGCAGCGCAAGGGCACCTACCAGAAGGAACTGGACGCGGCCCGCCGCAGCGGCTATGTAAGAGCTCGGGTGGACGGCAATATGTACGAGCTGACCGAGGAAATTAAGCTGGAGAAGAACTATAAGCACACCATCGAGATCGTGGTGGACCGGCTTTCGGTCAAGCCGGAGATTCGCTCCCGGCTGGCGGATTCGATAGAGACCTGCTGTGCCATGACCGGCGGGCTAGCCCTGGTGGATGTCATTGGCGGCGAGGAGATGCTATTTAGCCAGAACTATGCCTGCCCCGACCATGATATCTCCATCGAGGAGCTTTCGCCCAATATGTTCTCCTTCAATAACCCCGCCGGGAGCTGCCCCACCTGTACCGGCCTTGGTGTGTTTCAGAAGGTCGATCCGGCGCTGGTGGTGCGTTACCCGGACCGTTCCATCCGGGACGGCGCCTTTAAGGTGACGGGCTGGAGCTGCGACCCCGGCTCCATTGGGGAGATGTACTTTACCGGACTGAATAAGCACTTTGGCGTACCGCTAGATGTACCGGTAAAGGATATGCCAAAGGACAAGCTGGACCTGGTGCTCTTTGGCACTAAGGGAGAAAAATTTGAGATGGTGCGGCAATCGGCGGGCTTTAAGGGCAAGTTCGTCAATGACTTTGAGGGCATCGTGAATAACCTGGAGCGGCGCTTTAAGGAGACCAGCAGCGAATGGATGCGGTATGATATCGCTACCTTCATGTCCTCTGTCCCCTGCCCCGACTGCCACGGCGACCGCCTGCGGCCCGAGATACTGGCGGTAACGGTGGGCGGCATCAACATCAGCGACTTTTGTAAAATGAGCGTGCGGGACGCCCTGAAATTTATGGACACGCTGGAACTGACCGATATGCAGCAGAAGATCGCCGGACAGATCATCAAGGAGATCAAGAGCCGGCTTTCCTTCCTTGCGAATGTGGGGCTCAATTATCTGACGCTGGCCCGCAGCGCCAGCACCCTTTCCGGCGGGGAAAGCCAGCGTATCCGGCTGGCGACCCAAATCGGTTCCAGCCTGATGGGGGTGCTGTATATCCTCGATGAGCCCTCCATTGGGCTGCACCAGCGGGATAATGCAAGGCTGATAGAGGCGCTAAAGAACCTGCGCGACCTGGGCAATACCGTCATAGTGGTGGAGCACGATGAAGAGACGATGGAGGCCGCTGATTACATTGTGGATATCGGCCCGGGCGCGGGCATCCACGGCGGCCATGTGGTGTACAGCGGCCCGGCAAACGAGATCAAGTATTGCAAGGAATCCATCACCGGGCAGTACCTTTCCGGGGCGAAGAAGATCCCGCTGCCGGAGTCACGCAGACCCGGCAACGGCGGCTATTTGGAGATTGTGGGCGCTGCCGAAAATAACCTCAAGAACATCAATGTCAAATTCCCGCTGGGATGCTTTGTGGCGGTGACCGGTGTATCTGGTTCCGGCAAAAGTTCGCTGGTCAATGAGATCTTGAACAAGGCGCTGAGCAAGGAGCTGATGGGGGCCCATGTGCGGCCCGGCAAATATAAGACGCTGCATGGGCTGGAGCTGGTGGATAAGGTCATTGATATCGACCAAAGCCCCATAGGGCGGACGCCCCGCAGCAACCCTGCCACCTACACCGGGGTGTTCAATGACATTCGGGAGGTTTTTGCTTCCACCAACGAGGCCAAAATGCGGGGGTATAAGATTGGGCGGTTCTCCTTTAATGTGAAGGGCGGCCGGTGCGAGGCGTGCGAGGGCGCCGGTATTCTGGAGATCCCGATGCACTTTTTGCCGGATGTGTATGTCCCCTGCGAGGTGTGCAAGGGCAAGCGCTATAACCGGGAGACGCTGGAGGTCAAATATAAGGGCAAGAGCATCTATGATGTACTGGAGATGAGCGTGGAAGAGGGCTTGACCTTCTTTGAGAACCTGCCAAAAATAAAGCGCAAGCTGCAAACCCTGTACGATGTGGGGCTGGGGTATATCAAGATCGGACAGCCGGCGACGACCCTTTCCGGCGGCGAGGCACAGCGCGTGAAGCTGGCGACAGAGCTTTCCCGCCGGAGCACCGGCAAGACAGTATATATCCTGGATGAGCCCACCACCGGCCTGCACACCGATGATGTGAAGAAGCTCATTGAGATACTGCAGAAATTTGCGGACGCAGGTAATACCGTTATTGTGATAGAGCACAACCTGGATGTCATCAAGACGGCGGATTATATCATCGACCTGGGCCCCGAGGGCGGCGACGGCGGCGGAATGATCGTCTGCTGCGGCACTCCGGAGGAGGTAGCGGACTGCAAGGCTTCCTTTACCGGGCAGTACCTTGGAAAGCTGCTGAAGAAGAAATAAGGTGCAAAAAGAACCGGCTGGGGAGCAAAACGCTCTGAAGCCGGTTCTTGGTTTATGGGGGAATATTTAGGGCGGGCGCGGCGGAGCGGACGAGGGCTGCCCGCAAGGGTTAGCCCGAGGGGAAGCGGAGGCGTGCCCGCCCGTTCAATCGGCTGGAAAGCCGGGATCAAGATCATCCTCCGGGCTGCGGAAGGCGAAAGTCTGCCGGGCCGCCGAGCTGAAGAAACCCGACTGGGCCATCGAGACATAATCGCTGCCTGCGATGATGAAGTGGTCGATGAGATCGACCGAAATGGCGCGCAGGGCATCCCGCAGGGATAGGGTGGCGGCGATGTCCTCCTGGGAGGGGATGGCCAGCCCGCGCGGGTGATTGTGCGCCAGCAGGATGCTGGGAGCATGGTGTCGCAGCGCTACCTCAGCGATTTTACGGCCAGGCAGCTGCACGGCATTGGGGGCACCTGTGGAGATGCGGTCGGTGCTGATCTCCCGGAGGTTATTATCCAGGCAGACGAGATAGAGTGTTTCCTCCGGCAGGCCATTACAGGCGGCCACCAGCTTTTTGCCGTAGTAGCGCATCAGGTCCTCCCGCTGGGCATCATTGGGCGGAGGAGTGATGGCTTCGGCATAGTAGCGACGGGCGATATCCGCGACGAGGTGGAGATGAACGGCGGCATTCATGCCGATGCCCTCCACCTGGGCCAGCTGCTCCGGGGCGGCATTGAGGACACCGACAAGGGAGCCGAACTGCTCGATGAGGCGGTGAGCCAAGACATTGGTATCCCGCCGGGGCACCGAATAAAACAGCAGGAGCTCCAGCACATTGTGGGGCGGGAAGCCATCCAGACCCTCCGAGAGGTAACGCTCCCGCAGGCGGTCCCGGTGACCGGAATGTTCATTGGCCATGCGCTCCCCTCCCCTTTCGACAAAATTCTGTTCCTATCTTACCATTCCCTCCGAAAAAAGTAAAGAGCGGTGGGGCTTGACGGTGAGCTGAAATCCGGGTATGCTTATATTGAATTTTGAAAAAAGAACAGATGGCACGCAGCCGAAAAAATGAGAGGACGGCAAGGAAGGCCCGCAGGCAGGCTGGTTCATCCGGGGCTCATTTTTACGAGCCGCCAGGCGTAAAAGAAGGACTCATAAATGAAAGAATTTACGATAGGACAGAATGACGCCGGACAGCGGCTGGATAAATTCCTGGGCAAAGCCGTACCGCTGCTGCCCTCCTCTATGATGTATAAGGGAATCCGCACCAAACGGATCAAGGTGAATGGCAAGCGGGCAGAAATAAGCACCAGATTGGCCGTGGGTGATGTGGTAAGCCTGTACCTCAATGATGAGTTTTTTGAGGAAAAGCGGGCAGATGAGACCTTTCTGCGGGCTGGGGACGCGCTTTCGGTCATCTATGAGGATGAGAATATCCTTATCGCTGATAAGCCCGCCGGGCTGGTGGTACATGAGGATGAGAGCGGCACCGCGGATACGCTGATCGGACGGGTGCAGAAATACCTGTACCAAAAGGGCGAATATGACCCAGCACAGGAAAACAGCTTTGCGCCGGCACTGTGCAATCGCATCGACCGCAACACCTGCGGGCTGGTACTGTGCGCCAAGAACGCCGCCGCGCTGCAGGCGATGAATGAGATCATCAAGGAGCGACAGGTGGAAAAGACCTATCGCTGCGTAACTGTGGGAGTCCCCAATCCCGACCATGCTACCTGCAAAGCCTTTCTGCGGCGGGATACCAGGACAAAAACCGTAACGGTATTTGATAAGCCACAGCCGGATGCCAAGACCATCCTGACAGAATACCGGGTGCTGCGGCAGAAAAACGGGCTGGCCCTGCTGGAGGTAACACTGCACACCGGCCGCACCCATCAAATACGGGCGCATATGGCCCACATGGGCTGGCCGCTGCTGGGAGATACCAAGTACTGCACACCGGAAAGTCTGAAGAAAAACCGGGCATTAAAATTGCAGCAGCAGGTGCTGTGTGCCTGGCGGCTGCGCTTTACCGGCATTCTGGAGGGCTCCCCCCTATTTTACCTAAACGGACAGGAGTTTACCGCCAAGAAGTTGCCGGACGACTGGGTAAAATAGCTTCTCAATAAGAGCAGAGAAAGGGCGCTGATACGCAGGTATCAACGCCCTTAAAGCATGTTTTCGTATTTACGGCATTATCGAATTATTTTTTGCGGGACACTGCTGCCGCACCCACTACGCTGACAATTGCCATGGCTGCCGCAATGCCTACAAAGTCATTGGCACCGGTGCTGGGGTTTTTCTGATCCTCGGCGGGTTTATCCTCGGTGGGCTGGATGATAACGATGGTGGTGTTCTTGGGCTTTACTTGTACTCCATCACTTATTCCATCAAATATAATCTCTGAACCCTCCGGAACAAATTTCGCAAGGTCTTCCTGATTATGAACATAGCTATAATAGATACCACCGGTGATAGCTATAGTCGAATTATCTTCATCCTTTGCAATGACACCTTTAAATGCGCCACCGGTAACATTAATCTTAACTTTAGCTGTATCGGTAGTACTGTTGTTCTGCGGATTAGCTTCATAAACAGCAGCTCCACCGGAAAAAGATCCACCGTTAACGGTTACATCAATGGGCTTCTTCGTAGTGTGTTGAGAAACTGCAAGCGCAGCATTCGAAACAGTTGCGCCATTGCCATTTGCAACTGCCGTAACTTCGCCATGGCCACCGGTAACATCACAGTTATTCAGTACCAGTTTTCCTGCACGAATCTCAATACCAGTTATATCCCCTGTCACAGAACCTCCATTGATGGTCGTTTCCGCGTTACCCGCAAGGTACATACAAGTGCCAGTGCCAGTCAAGGCTGCATTTGTAACGGAAATCTTTGCATCTGCAACAACGCCATTGACATAAATCGCCGTTCCGGAAGCGCCGCTTGTGTCGTTTATGCCCTTTAATGTTGCGTTTTCAACATTAAGTACCATACCATAATTATTGGATGTGCCGGATGTTTGGTCAACCATTACACCTGCCCAACCTTCAAGTGTGACACCCTCTTTAATGTTCACAACAGAATAATTTACAGAGCCCTCTGGACCGCCTTTAATAATAATCGGTGAAAAATAAGGATTTTTCTCTTTAATCGTTCCGCTGCCTGTCACAGTAAGCATAGCATTGCAGACACGGAAGAACTTACTCTCTATCGTAAAGGTAACATTGTTTCCGTTCAGTGCTAGTGTTATATTTTTACCACTTTCAATTCTAATTATATTCGTTACATCCGCATCTTTCAACAGAGTGATTGTAGTTGCCGTGCTATTTGTAACAGCCGCAAAAGCTGCTTCCAATGTAGGATAGCCGGTTTCCCCGATCTTTGCTACATCACCCTCCGCTGCCATAGCTGTTACCGGGAGCATGACTGCTACCAGCAGCAGGGCCAGCAGCATTGCTATTGTCTTTTTCATTGTTGTTCGCCTCTCCTTCTTGGTTATTGTTGTATTCCGCAGCGCTTACCCACAGTTTGCATCGTGTTTGAGGACAAACACGACCAAAGCCCCATGGGGCTTCTGCACTTTTATTTTAGCATTCTTTGCGACTCGCCGCTACCTCTTTTTCATCAGTTTTTTGCATAATTATCTTCCATACTCTTTGTGAATTATGCAAAAATATCCTGCGGTTATTCGATTTCCAGGTCGCCGCTGGTGGAGGAGACGCTGATTTTGCAATCCGCCGGGCCAAAGCCGTAGAAATGATCCTGCTTTTGATAGGCGCGCTGGGTGATAAAAGCACCGCTGGCGGTATCAAAGCGGACGGTGCCACCCTGTGCCGGGAGAGTTAGGTCGGTTTCTCCACTGATGGTATTCAGCGCCGCTTCCCGGCAGGAGATAAATTCAAAATCCAGGTCGCCGCTAACGGTATCGGCCGTGAGCTGATCCACGGTGAGCCGTTCCCAATCGAAATTGCCGGAAACGCTGTTCAAGGATACGGTCTTTACATTGGCGGTATCTACCTCGATATTGCCGCTGACAGTATCAAACTCGGCATTTTCCCCTACCAGGCTATCAATGGAAATATCCCCGCTGACCGTGGCAATGTGGAGCTGCTGCGTGGAAAGCGCTGCAGCGCGGATCGGTGCACTGACATTTTCGATCGTCAGCTCGATACCGCTGGGGATCTCGAGGGTGAGCTGCTTCCACTCGGACTGCATCTCACCGCGGTAATCCGAGGCGCAGTAATGAATGGTAAGGATGCCATCCCGCAGCAGAGAATGAAGCTGGGCCTCCTGCGAACGGTCATCCGCTGAATCACTGACAGAAAGCTCAGCAGAATTCTTTTCGATAAGATCGATGCTGCCCGCGACCCAATAAACACGGACGGCACGAATGTCCTCCGCCTGATAAGTGAAGCGGCCCGCGGTGTAATCGGCAGCGTTATCGTAAGTGGAATAGTGGAACGAGTCATTGGTGGTAATGCCGGCGCTGGGATTGATGTGAATAGTGCAGCCGGCACAGAGCGCCAGCAGCAATGCCAGAATAAGAAGCGCAGAAAGGGATTTGGCCTTCATAAAATACTCCTCCTGAAATAATTATTGAGATAGAAAAGTGCCATCTCGCAAAGAGATGGCACTTAAGCTTGTATTGGCACTGACCTATTTTCCCGGGCCGCTTCCAGCCAAGTATTTTCGGCACGAATGAGCTTAACTTCTGTGTTCGGGATGGGAACAGGTGGAACCTCATCGTCATAAGCACCAATTATTGTGTCGGCATTTACCTATCTTCCCGGGCCGCTTCCAGCCAAGTATTTTCGGCGCCAATGAGCTTAACTTCTGTGTTCGGGATGGGAACAGGTGGAACCTCATCGCAATCAACACCGACTATGGTGACCCGTGCGGGAATCGAACCCGCGTTACCGGCGTGAGAGGCCGGTGTCTTAGCCGCTTGACCAACGGGCCATAGTACTGTCCCGAAGGTCAGCTTTATTATTATACCGAAAGCACACTGCATTGTCAACACATTTTTTATAAAAGCGACTGTATTTTCCCTTTTGGGCATCTATCTTTTCTCGCTGCTCCAGCACAAACGGTTCAATATGTTCCCAGATAAAATCGACCCAATCATATATGGCAGGCTTAAAGGAATGCGCAGCAGCTATGACGATACGCAGCAGTACATTGACATAAATCACATTGCCGCTATTGCCAATAGCCGCGGAAATTCTCTTTTCCGAGTCGATGATCCACCACAAATAGCCATACATCATCCCTCAGAATCGATTGTTCTCTATCTCTCTTGGCGTTGTCATCGGCTGCGTTCACCACAAGAACAGCCGGGATAAAAGCAAAGCCTGCCCCAAGAGGCCAGTAAGGAAAGACTTCTTAGAGCGGCTCGTGATCGATACGACCCTCGATGTGGCACTGCACAAAGAAAACATCCAGTCAATTGCCGCAGACCTTTGTGCATGGCAGCAAAGGCAGAAAGATATCGCGATCCTGGACGGGTTAAAATCGTGCAGGAGAGAGTGCGAGAAAGCGATCAGTAATCTTGTTGCCACACTCGAAGCAGGCGCTGCATCACCCACCATTGCGGCAATGGTAAGAGATAGAGAGGAAGAATTGGAGAACATCAAGTACGCCATTGCAAAGCAGGAGCTGGTGCAGGAAAAGTTCGACGAAAAGAAAATCATGTACTTCCTCTCAAAGGTTCCCGAAGGTGACCGGGCGGATATAAATTATATGCAGCGCATAGTGAATACCTTCATCAACTCTGTATTTGTCTATGAAGATCGAGTCGTTATATGCCACAACTTTGATGGAGATGAGGAATTGGATTTCCTCTTTATAGTATTTTTTGAAACAAAAAGAAGCACCCCAAATGGAGTGCTTCTTCGTGGTGCACCATCAGGGACTCGAACCCGGGGCCCGCTGATTAAGAGTCAGCTGCTCTACCAACTGAGCTAATGGTGCATATGAAGTTATAAACACACCCTGAAAATTGAACAACGAAAGTGCGGAACAAAGATCGACTTGCTTGGTCAAGCCCTCGACCGATTAGTACACGCTAGCTTAACATGTCACCAT
>ENA-OURZ01001381-OURZ01001381.1-human-gut-metagenome-genome-assembly--contig:-NODE-1381-length-27017-cov-5.552815_pt1 | contig 27017 bp, 24 predicted proteins | sample MGYA00242073_ERZ509195 | MGnify/ENA primary metagenome ERZ509195 (study PRJEB26280, sample SAMEA2338837) | human gut metagenome | biome: human gut; feature: human-associated habitat; material: faeces... | reverse complement strand
TGCTTTGTGACCGGGCCGCGAATTACGGAAGTATCATTATCGGAGTACCAGATGAAGGAACTATTCAGTTTTCAAGGAACGGCTGTTCGGACGTTTCACTCTGCGGCTTGTGCCGTCTGGTGAATTGCCCTCTCACTTGGTAGGCATCGAGAAGGGTCAATCCATAGCATTGAAATTGAAGTTTTTCAAAAATTTAGTAATTCGCTTGATTTTGATGCTAATAGTAGGCTGCGCGACGCCTAAAACTTTAGAAATTTCAGTGACGGTGTAGCCCTCATAGGCGTACATGGTGACGAGATTGAGGTCTGCATCCGACAAATTTTCCAGCGCAGACAGCAGTCGTTCGTCCTCGATCTCACCAATCCATGTGAAGCGGCTCTTGGTTTCACGATAGTGTTCGGTAATAGAAATGGCTTCCTGATACTTGTTCATAAGGGGCGAGTAGGCTTCTTCGCCCTGCTCAAAGGACGGAGCGGCGATTTCCTGCGTGTGGTTCTGGTAAGAACGTGCAGCATTGAAAACAGACCAGTCATACTCATACATTGCCTGAATCACTTCAATGCTCATGCCAGCGTCCTCATACTGCTTGCGCATGATAGCCCACTGACGGTCAAAGTTCTTCTTTTCCAAACCATAATTAAAGCCCATGTGTAACCTCCAAATTTTCGATAAAACGTGAAATGTCGAAAATTTGGAGATACTACGGATATTTCGCCATCTGGGGCAGCCACGAAAAGAGGGCAAACATAAAACCTGCTCCTTTTCGGGAGCAGGCCATCTGAAGCTATAAAAAATAGCCGGACAACAGCCGACCGAAAGATTGAAGATCTTTCAGTCAAGCTGCTGCCCGGCTATTTGGTGCTACGTTTCATACATCACCCGGAGGTGACGGCCCGTTGCTCGGTGCGAACAGTCCATATTCAGAGTGCTTTGCACCCGATTCTTATGAAACCAATGCTTACTTGGCTCGAATGGAAAGGTTGAGCCATAACATTTCCCGGCAACGCCAGCATTTTATGTGGATGAATCCAGTGCAGTCGGCGGTCATTCGATAGAGCTTTATATTGCACTTGGGGCAAAACTGCCAGTGCTCCGTAATCGCTTCCTTCTTATGATCGAGCATGACTTTCCCTCCCAAATATAAAGTTTGCTGCTGTATCATAGGAGAAACGGTGGACTGCGGCACTTTGGCTCCAAAAGCGCAAAAACGCCAGCCTCCCATGGCGGGAAGCTGGCGCAATATAACACATCGGCACGATTGTGGATGGTGGAACGGAACGATTGTGCTTGCTTCGGGGCGGTCTGGCTTACGGCAGCAGACAGGCTTTTTTTGATGCGTTAACATCTTATCGCCTCCTAAAATCTTTTTTCTGTATTTTAGAAAAGATTGTTTTCGATTGCAAGGATGTCAGTTTTCAGTCGTCCACATTATAATGATAAAAGCCATACCCAAGGTCTAAACTGCCCTTTGAGTATGGCTTTTATCGTTATCAGGAATCTTTTTCTACGGATTCTGCGGAAACAGTCGGCATGAATTGGTAGCCAAGGTTGGAAATCGTTCGGATATAAACAGGTGCAGCTCTGTCATCTTCAATTTTCTGCCGGATGCCGTCCAATTGCATTGGTAACGGCCGTCAGGCAGCTTTCACTATCCTGATGCCAGACAGCTTCAAATATTTGCTCTTTTGTGAACAATTGCCCCGGATGCCGTGCCATTAAACTTAAAACGCCATATTCATAACGGCTCATATACACTTCCTGTCCATTTTTGAATACTCGATGATGCTCCAGATGGATTTCCAATCCGGGATAACTCAGCACGGCATCGGTTTCTGCCGAAGAAACCGTTTGCTCTGTGAATTTCAAAACAACTTTTTCCTGCGGAGGAAAATTGTCCTCCGTAGTACGGACGATGACTTCAACTTTTTTCATGAACAATCTTCTCCTTCCGCAAGACAAAATGCCTTGTTATCTTTTTTACCTGTTCATTCAGGCATGCGCCGTTGGTTTTGATGACATTCTGATATCAGTAAAAGGAATCCTTTTTGTAGCGTTCCAGCGTACCGGTGCCGTCATCGTTGCGGTCTAATCGTGTTCTCCTTTTCTTTTTAGATTTGTTTCAGATCGGGGAGCGGAATCCTGCTTTTCCGCTCCCTGCCGCGCTGGAACTCTTTCTGGTTTCATTATAACCGTTTGACCCCCTGAGCAGAATCTCCGTTTTGTTCACCTGTTAGTACTCAAAGGTTCATACTCTTTGCTTTCTTCATTATCAAAAACAATTACCTCCGCATGATCTATTGAAGCTCATCGTCAAAGCTGCTGTCTTACTCTTTCACAATGCGGCTCCCGCCAAACACATGCGACATTTCCATGTGCGCCAGTGCTTCGTCAATCAGAGCCACTTCTGCGGCAGACAGCACAATATCCGCTGCACCGGCGTTTTCCTGTAAACGGTTGAGTTTCCGGGTGCCGGGGATTGGTACGATATAAGGCTTTTTGCACAGCATCCACGCCAGTGAGATCTGGGCAGGTGTTGCATTTTTCTCGGCGGCAAGACGGTGTAACAGTTCCAGCAGGGCGCAGTTCTGGTCAATGCTGTCTGGCTGGAACTGCGGCATGACGCTGCGGTAGTCCGTGCCTGCTTCAAACTTGGAAGTCTTATCGTATTTGCCGGAGAGAAAACCGTTTGCAAGCGGCGAGAATGCCACATAACCAATGTGCAGTTCTTCCAGAACCGGGAACAGGCTTTCGTACCAGCGGGCCATCATGGAGTAACGGTTCTGGATGGCCGTTACCGGGCAGACTGCGTGTGCTCGGCGGATGGTCTCCTCGGTGGCTTCCGAAAGGCCCCAGTGAGTGATCTTGCCCTCCCGAATCAGGTCAGCCATTACACCGGCCACTTCCTCAATGGGTACCTTGGGGTCAAGCCGATGCTGATAATACAGGTCAATATGGTCAGTGCCCAGCCGCTTGAGGGAGGCATCTACCGATGCACGGATAACTTCCGGGCGGGAATCCGGCACCAGCGGCTTGTTGACTGTCGTACTGGTCATGTCAAAATGGATGCCGAACTTGGTCGCCAGAACGATTTTATCTCGGTAGGGTTTCAGGGCGGCACCCACCAGTTCCTCGTTGTCGTGGGGATTATCCGGTGTGCCGTAGACTTCGGCGGTGTCAAAGAACGTATAGCCCATACCCACGGCCTGCGCCAGCAGTTCGGTCATTTCCTTCTTGTTGGCAGGTGCGCCGTAGGCATGGCTCATGCCCATACAGCCCAGACCAACAGCAGAAACGGTCAGGTCGCTGTCCAAAGTACGATACTTCATGTTAAAATTCCTCCTTATTTGCAAAAACACTTTCCAGCCATGCGGCGTAATCGTTCACCCAGCCGCCATCCGAGCCAAAGCCGTGGGGCCAGCCATTCAGCACGATGCGTCCGGTGGAAATGCCCATATTCCGAATCACATCATACTGCTGCTGGAATTGGCGGTAAAAGGGGTCCTCCGTGCCGTAAACGTAGAATGTTGGCGGCAGATCACCCTCGGCCAGCCAGTCCGGGTCCATGTTGCCCACGCTGAGCCGCCCATAGAACGAATAGATCATGCCCGCCGCCGAAGCGTGAGCCGGAACAGCATCCAGCGCATCGGGTACATAGCTTTCATCCAGAGCAGTGCCGTTGACATCTTCATCGTAGTGCATCAGAAATTCGCCCGCCTGAATGCCGCCTGCGGAAAAGCCCATAACTGCAATATCGTCAGGGTCAATGCCGTAAACATCCGCATTCTGCCGCACAAAGCGGACAGCCCGCGCTACATCCAGCGCGCCTTCCTCCTGCGTGTAGGGCGACAGACGGTAATCTACGATGAAGGTCTGGAAGCCCAGCTCCCGTAGAGCCGCTGCCGTGGGCAGAGAATCGGTATAGTTTCCACGGAACTGATACGCACCGCCTGCCATCAACACCACAGCACCTTTCGGTTGTACTCCGGTGCGGACGGGAATTGCCGTCACATAGGGGCGGAAATCCCAGTTGTCAAAATAACCGGTCATTGCAGCGGTGAACTGCGTTTTAGCCGGAACGTTGCCTTCTTCCCACAGGTACAACGCCTGAATATGGTTAGGGTCTGCCGAGGTGTTCAGCACGGTCGCATTGTCCACTGGTTCCGGCATCTTTTGCAGCATGGCGGTACGGGAATAATCCTCAATTTTTCCAGTGTCGTAGTTGTATGCTGCCGGGAAATCATCCGGCGTTGCAACGGTGTCGTCAGAAGTGCCGATGCGCAGGTCGCTGCCTGCCGGGAACGAGCTGCTTTCGGTTTCATTTCGTTTCGTCATAGCATCCTCGATGGCGGAAACTCCGCTTTCCAAATTGCTGCCGGGGGCTTCTGCGCGGCTGGTGTCGCAGGCCGAAAGGCCGACAGCAAGTACTGCCGCGAGAAGCAGTGCAGTCCATTTTTTCGTCATAACAGTTTCCTCACGGTTTCAGGTGTTTTCTTCCCAGAACGCTACGGCATGATCGAGCCAGCCTTCGGCAGAGGTGCCGGTGCCCAAGCCAAAACCGTGGGCAAGGCCCGGAAAGACTTCAACCTCGGCAGGGGTGCCCTGAGAGCGGATGGTTTCAATGCGCCAGCGCATCACGCGTTCGTCTGCGATGTAGTCCCGGTCACCCACACAGGCATAAGTGGGCGGCTCGTTGCCGTAGACTTCCCCCAGCCCGGTGTACTGCATGATGACGGCTCCCGGTTGCGGATACGCCTGTTCACCGAAGGATGCCGTGCCGTAGCTGCCCAGCCACGCCGCCATCCGTGCCCCGGCAGAACCGCCCCAGAGGGAGTAGCCGCTGGTGTCTACTTCCAGTTCCTCCGCATGGGTAAAGACAAAGGCAATGGCCCGTGCCAGATCTTCGCAGGCGGTCTGTGCGCCGGGGCGGTAGATGAGCGCAAAAGCGTTGTACTCCTTGCGGGAAAGTTCCAGTGCATGAGGAAAGCTGTCCTGCATGGCCCCCACATACGCAAACGCACCGCCTGCGTTGCAGATGGAAAATTTTGCGCCGGGATTACCCTTGAAGTAGAATAAGCCGGTGTCAGCTTTATCCGGGTCAGCAGCTTTTTCGTCCTCGGTGTAAATATCGTAAAAGATGGTCTGCCCGTCCGCTGCACGCTGGCGCAGGGTGTTGCAGATGTCCACTGTTTCGTCCGGGTCGATGTTGTTATAGTAGGTAAGATGCAGCTGCTCCAGCGTGTCGCCGCTGTAATAAGAGCGTTCCACAGGGAAGATCAGCTGCCCATAATCACCGAAAACCGGGTCATTCCGTACGGTTTCGATGGGCGTGGTGCGGGTATAAGTTTGGGTGGTCGTTTGCATGGAATCCTTTCTTTCCGGGGTGGAGGAACTGGGTGCAGTACCTGCCCGGCAGCCTGCCAGAAGCAGCCCTGCACCCGCCAGAAGTTTTGTGAATTGCCGTCGGTTCAAAATTTCTCTCCTATCACTTGTGTTTGGAAACGATCCAGTTCAGAATATCGGCATCATCAAAGACAACATTTGCGGCAGCATGGTAGACGTGAAGCCCCTGCGCATCGAAAAAGGCGTTGTCCGGGGTCTGCATTTGCAGCACGGTGTCGATTTGTTCATCCGTCCAGCCTGCGGCGGCGTAAGCATCGTGCAGACCGTTGTAGGCATCCCGTGCTTTCTGCACACCGTAGTATTCATCGCCCTGCGCCATGTAGATGTAGACCGCCACGCCGTTTTCTGCAATGGGCGCAAAACCGCCGTCCCACTGGGATGCTCCATGCAGATAAGCTGCATACAGGTCAGGCCGCATGGCAACTGCCCGCGACATGGTTTCGCCGCCAGCCGAGTAGCCTGCGGCGTAAATGCGGGCGGTATCTACGGCAAAGTGATTGATGAAATACTCCGTCAGAGCGATGGCCTGCCGCGCCGAAGTGTCGCCCCAGTCGGTGAGCTGGGCAGACACTACGATCATATCCTGTCCAAGGTTCGTCCAGCTGGTAAACCCCGTCCAGTCCAGATTGCTGCCGGAGGAAGATTCCCCGAACCACATCATGTTATAGCCGGGCATGACCACCATCATGGGGTACTTCCGGGTGGGGTCGTAATCCTCCGGCAGGTAGTAGCTGTAATGGATGAGCTCCTCAGTGCTGTCCAATGTCTGCTCCCGGACAAGCCCAGTCTGGATGTTTCCGGTTTCCGAAGAAGCACTCTCCGAAACAGCCGAATCCACTTCGGACGAGGTCGTGATGGATGTGCTGGCCGAAACCGAAGAAACCGTATTGACTGGCACAGAGGATGCCGCCCCGGTGCAGGCGGATAATAAAACGGTCAAAGCGGTGGAAACCGCGAAAATCACGCTGCGCATAAAATCACCTCGCAAAAATCAGGAAAATGGGAAAGCCGGGACGTTTCCGTCCCGGCTTTCCCTGCAACAAAGAAGGAGGAATATGGAACACTTCCTCAATGATGGAAGTTTGTGAAGACAGCAGGTTCTTTTTCGGGCAGGCCGATCTGTTGCTTGCCTATCTGGATACTCTTCATCAAAAAGGCCATGTTGCGGCCAAGGGTGCGCATGGTCTGCAAGCCCTCGGCATCTTTCTTGACCTCCTCGGCAGAGCCGCCGTAGACCATGTTCCAATACTGGCTGCTGGCCACTGGCATCCCACACATGGTAAAATATTTGTTCAGCACATCGTAGGAAGCTGTGTTGCCGCCGCGCCGACAGGTCACGACCGAAGCACCCACTTTCATGGTCTTGTCGATGTTCAGGGTACTGAAGAACAGGCGGTCCATAAAGGAGATCGCGCCGCCTGCCGGGGAACCAAAGTACACCGGTGCGCCAATGACAAAGGCATCGGCTTCAGCCAACTTGGGGGCTACTTCGTTGACAATATCATCAAAGACGCACTTGTTGGAGCCGGTGCTGTGGCAGCGGCGGCAGGCGATGCAGCCCCGGATGTCCTTGTTGCCCACATGGACGATCTCGGTTTCAATGCCCTCGGCTTCCAGCGTATTTGCCAGTTCGGTCAGGGCCGTAAAGGTGCAGCCGTTGGGCCGCGGACTGCCGTTGATGAGCAATGCTTTCATACAAACATTCTCCTTTTGATTTACCCTCTATTTCAAAAATTACCGCAAGAGAAAATTCTCCTCACACAAAAGCTCTGCTTACAGGTTCAGGCCATTTACCCAGCTTGCAATGTCGGCTTCACTGCTGCTGTGGCTGAACCGCTGGCCGTCCAGCCAAGTGCCGGCGTCCGCTAATTCTGCCAGCAGCTTGCCGCTCTGCCCGATGCCGGAGGAAAGGGACGTGCAGAACGGAACAACATTTTTGCCGGTGAAGTCATTGACGGCAACAAAGCTGCTCATGGGCCATGCGGCAATGCCCCACCAGATGGGGTAGCCGATGAACACGGTGTCGTAATCGTCCCAGCCGTCCACATCGGTGCTTTCCAAAGCCACAGCACGAAGGCCCTCGTCGTTGTGTTCACGGGAAACGCGGCTGTCATTGTTCGTCCAGTTCAGATCATCGGAGGTATAGGGGTCAGACGGAACGACTTCAAACAGGTCAGCACCCACGGTGTCGGCGATGGTCTGCGCTACGCCCTGTGTAGTGCCGGTGGCGGAGAAATACACCACCAGTGTTTTGCCCGTAGTCGTTACCGTGCTGGTAGCTTCCGAAGAAGCAGCCGCGCTGGATGCGGCTTCACTGGAAGCCACAGAAGAACTGCTCACACTGCTAGCGGAATTGCCGGAGCAGGAAGCCAGCAGCAGGGCGGCAGCAGATGCGCCAGCAACCTGCAAAAACTGGCGGCGGGAAATTTTATTCTTCATACGAAACACGCCTCTATCTATGTAAAATGCCGGGAATCTCAGAGAACCGCTCATGCCAGTGCGCGGCTCTCCAGCCACTGATAAATGTGATCAGCGATCTCTTTGTTGTTCAGCTCTTGGAACATGAAGTGGGAGTTGCCGGTGATGCCGATTTTCGGCAGATCGACCACAGTGCAGTCACCGCCATCGGCATTGTACTGGGCGGCAAAGGCCAGTGCGCCGTCCCGTACCCGCCGCCAGAAGCTGGTGGACATGATATCTTCCGGGCCGTTGTCGATGTAATCGCCAAAGTAGATAGCGATTGGAATACCTGCGCTCAGCAGTTTCGTGTACTGCTCCGAGCCGATGGCAGGGGTTCCGCCCGGCTCAATGGCAACAATGGCGGCAATGTTGTCGGCGGGCACATCCCAGCCGACTGCACCGCCCTGCGAGTGGGTGACGAAAATGGACTTGTGGCCGGTCAGGGTCTGCACGTCCTTCATCACCTCGCCCAGTGCGGCGGCAGCAACTGCCTGATCGAAGTCGCCGGTGTTGGGGGTCATCTGGCGGAAGAACTGATTCTGTGCAGCATCGCCCTCCGGGAACTGGGAGCCTTCGTACCGTTCCGGGGCAACGCGGCCAATGCGGAAGTGGGTGTACCATGCCTGATCGCCGGGCTTGTAGTCCTTGGAGTTGGCAGACCAAGTATCGAGGAAACCGTCCGTGCTCATCTGGGCGGTACTGCCAGCCTCACCACGGCGGGGCTGGTCTACCAAGAACGCAGAGTAGCCGTTGCGCAGAAACAGATCGGCCCAGCCCTGACGGCCGTCCGGGGTGGTTATCCAGCCCATGCGGGACTGTCCATAGCCGTGCAGATAAACCATCGGCCAACCGTTGCTGTCTGCCGGGATTTGATACAGAACATTAGCGTGATCCACATGAGCGGTGTTGCCTGCACGGGTAGTGTCCAGCCAGTTGGTGGTGGCATCATAAGTGCCTGCCACCGGTGCCGTGACCGTGCCGCCGGAGGAGAACATTCCTTGCTTGGCAATCGTCAGCGGGCCGTCCGGGTTCAGGTTGTTCTTTACCCAGCGGCTTACCTTGCCGTTTGTCTCGTCAATGGAAACAGGAGCCGCTGCACCCGTCAGCGCGGAAGCGGCTGCACCACCCACCATGGTGGCGGCAAGAACTTTCAGAAAACTTTTGCGCGTGATCTTATTCATCTTCATTTACCCTTTCATCTGGTTCATTTTCCGCAAAAAAACTCTCCGCACCCAGCTACAAACTGCTTGAAATTTACTTCTGATCTTCCACGGGAGGAAACATGGTGGCGAATGCCGCCAGCTTATCCTCCGTGACCTCATAATACCGTTTATCCTTGTTCAGCGTGGTGATCTCCTGCATTTCTGCATCGGTCAGCGCAAAATCGAACACATCGAAGTTGTCGTGGATGTGGGCCGGGTTCTTGGAGCCGGGAATGACCACATTGCCTGCCTGAATGTGCCAGCGCAGAATAATTTGCACGTTGCTCTTGCCGTACTTTGCTGCAAGGCGTGTGAACAACGGCTCTTCCAGCAGGCCCTTGTCAGCGTGGCCCAGCGGATACCATGCCTGAATCACCATGCCATTCTCGGCGAGGAAGGCTTTCAGTTCTTTCTGCTGGGCGTAGGGGTGAACTTCGGTCTGGAGGATGGTGGGCTTGACTTCGCAGATGCTCAGAATTTCTTTGATCTGCTCCTCGTTGAAGTTGGACAGACCGATGGCACGGACTTTGCCCTCCTTGTAAGCCTTTTCCATCAGGCGATAACCGGCAACGTAATCACCGGCAGGCTGGTGAATGAGCAGCAGGTCGATGTAGTCGGTGTCCAGACGTGCCAGCGTCTTGTCCACAGCATCGGCATCGGTGTAGAAGGTCGGCCACAGCTTGGTTTCGAGGAAAATTTCCTCCCGCAGCAGACCGGACTTCTTCATAGCGCGGCCCACGGCTTTTTCGTTGCAGTAGGCGTTGGCGGTGTCGATAAGCCGTGCACCGTCTTTCAGCGCACTCAGCACGGCAGTTTCAGCTTTGTCCGGGGTCAGCAGGAAGGTGCCGATGCCCTCTGCCGGCATCTTGACGCCATTGTTCAGAGTAATGAATTCCATAATAAATAGCTCCTTTTGTATTTTTCGTTCCTTGATTACTTGCACTCGTTGAGGATGTCCAGCAGTTCTTCGCGGCTCAGCTTCTTGCAGCAGCCGCCGGTCAGCACGGTGGAATCGGCCACAGCCTTGAGGTCGGTGTCGGCAGGGACGCCCAGTTCTGCAAAGGTGGTGGGCATCCCGATCTCCTTGATGAAGGCCGCCAGAGCCTCCACGCCAGCCTGTGCCAGTTTCAGCTCGGATTTGCCCGCCGGGTCGATGCCCCAGACGTTCTGTGCAAAGCGGGCGAACCGTGCGGTGTTGGCCGGGAGCAGGTGACGGTACAGCACCGGGTGAATGACCGCCAGACCAGCACCGTGGTTGCAGTTGGTGTAGGCACCCAGCTGATGCTCGATCATGTGACACTGGAAGTCGGTGACCTTGCCGATTTTCAGGATGCCGTTTTCGGCCATAGCCGAAGCCCATGTCAGCTCGCTGCGGGCCTCGTAGTTGTCCTTGTCGGTCAACAGGACGCGGATGTTGCGGATGACGCTGCGCATGACGGCTTCGTTGATGTCATCGGAGAGGTTGTTCTCGTCCGGCTTGCCGAAGTAAGTTTCCATCGCGTGGCTCAGGGTGTCGAACGCACCGGAAATGACCTGCTTCATGGGAACGGACAACGTGTAGGTGGGGTCGAGGAAAGCAAAGTCGGCCTGTGCACCCCACAGGGCCCCCTTAATCTTCTTTTCCTCATGGGTGATGACTGCGCCGTTGTTCATCTCGGAGCCGGTACCGAACACCGTGACGATGGTGCCCAGCGGGATGAACGCAGTGGGACGAGTATGCTTGGTGTTTTCCAGCTCCCACAAATCTTCGTCTACCTTGGCCTGTGCAGACACCACCTTGCAGCAGTCGGACACGGAACCGCCGCCCACGGCAAGGATCAAATCCACATGGTTCTCACGGGCCAGCTTTGCACCCTCCTGCACCTTGGCGTAGGTGGGATTGGGCATGATGCCGGGAAACTCCACGATGCGCTTACCCTCGGCGTTCAGAATACCGACGATTTCATCATAGACACCATTGTGCTTGATAGAACCGCCGCCGTAGGCCAGCATCACGGTATCGCCGTAGTGCTCCAGCAGACAGCCCAGATATTCCTTCACGCCACCCTTGCCGAAATAAACCTTGGTCTTGTTTTCAAACAGAAAATTGTTCATAGCCGTTACACTCCTTTATATAAAACTGGGAAATCAGACGTTTTTGCCCATCTCGTAGGCTTCCTTCATGGCCGGGGAGGACATCACCTCGCCGGGCCGATATACGCCGGTGCCGTAGATGACCCCCTTTTCCTTGGCACCATTCAGGCAGGCGGTAAAGCCCCGGAAACACTCCAAGGTGCAGGCCATGGCAGCACGGTTATCGTCCGCGCAGGTCATGATGAAATAGAACTCCTTGTTCGGAATGTTCGTCCACCGGGCAAGGCTGCGGTCGATGATGATCTTCATCTGTGCATCAATGGAGTAGAAGTACACCGGGCTTGCCATCACGATAACATCTGCCGCCTGCATTGCGTCCAGAATTTCGCTCATGTCATCGTTCAGGGCACACTTGCCGCCGTGGTCGCGGCAGTAATAGCAGGCATTGCAGGGCACAATCTTCTTGCTGCGCACGAAGATCTTTTGCACTTCGTTGCCGCTCTCCTGCGCACCGCGCATAAACTCACTGCACAGCAGGTCGGAGTTGCCGTCCTTGCGGGGACTGCCGGACAAAATCAAGACTTTCTTCATTGGTCGTTCCTCCTTTGAGGTACTCTCTTTTTCTGGTTCCAGTATAGCGCAAGTCTGCATTTCCCGGAATCTCCATTTTGTTCACTTGTTTGAACTCAAAGGTTCAAACAACCCGCTTGACACCCTGATTGTAACACTTAGAGTCAGCTTTAGGTCAAGTGCATCTTTTGTAAAAAGAAAAAGCCACTGCATGATTTCTCATGCAGCAGCTTCTCGTTGCAGTGGCGTATCAGCGATACAATTCCTTGCTGGCTATTTTAGCCGCATCCAGAAAACGCTGAACGGCAGGCGTTGGATTCGGGGAGTGCAGGATACCATAGGGGATGCCGTAATCCCAATCTACTGGAATCACTTTCAGCAATGGGTGGACATTGGCCCAGCCCGGAATTGCCAGCAGCACATCGTTGGTGTTTTCGCAGCGGTTGAAGATGTCCATGCTGTAAAATTCAAAATCCACGATATTTACTTGTGGATGGTGCTGCCATAAATCATCCCGCAGTTCATCTACATAGTGGCTCCATCCACGGTGCATCAGCAGTAGATTTTCGCCGTACAGGTCTGTGATCTGCAAGCGGTCTTTTGCCGCAAGTTTATGATGGATGGAAACCGCGCAGTAAAACGGCCTGCGAACCAGTTCCAGACCGGCACATTTGCGCAGATGCAGCATCGTTTCATCAAAGATGCCGCCTACTACATCAATGTTCGTGCCGAGGTCCGCCAGAATTTCCCGTGCATTTTCCGGGGTGTTTTCAAAAGGCACAATCTGGAATTTGATGTCCGGGCAGATGGTCTGCACTTTCGACCACAGTTCCATGAGCAGCTGGGCAGGTGTCATGGGAGAGGAACCAATGCGGATGACGTTGGAATCCTCCTGCATTGCGTTCCGGGCACGAATGACAGAATCATGGCAGTATTGAATGATGTACTTGGCATCCTGATACATGGAACGGCCTGCTTTGGTCAGTGTTAGTCCCCGGCGAGTACGCTCGAACAGCTTGACACCAAGGGAATCTTCCAATAGGTTGATCTGCTTGATGATGGCTGTTGGCGTGATGTAGCTTTCCTCTGCCGCCTTGTTGAAGCTGCCTGCATCCGCCACACGGATGAAGGTTTCCAGCTGATGATTGTACATGAAAACACCTGCCCTTCGGAGATTTCTATAAGAATAGGATAACATCCGATTGTGTTAAAATCAAGAGGTGTTCCAGCGAGATAAGCGGTATGCGGTTGTAGCAAGCAGGGCATTCGTCTATACAAATGCTATTTTGCTTTGCAAAATGCTTGTTGGGAAATCCCAAACCCTTTCAGATCTGCATCGTACCGATGCAGGCTGCGCGTTTGTTCCAAACGCTTTTATGTCAAAACGAAGAGACAGACTAGAGTTCTCCTAAAAGGCAGAACTCTGGTCTGTCGTCGTTTATCGGGACTTTTTTCAGTGATGCTCTTTTCGTCTGTGCTGCCCGACCACATAGCTGGACAGGGTGAGTAACTGTTTTACCATCAAAGCCAGAAAAGCAACGAAAAGAGAAATAGGGAACAGAGCGGTTCTCTCCAGCGCAGACAGTATATTGAACACAACCTTTTTATTCAGCCTATTATAAAAGTATCGGCTACTGGGGAGCAAGGATATCAATCGTTATGTAAAACCGCAGCCCTCCGACTGCGGTGAAAATCAAAGATTGGATCGACTATTACAACAACCGCCGAATCAAATTAATACTAAATGGGCTGAGCCCTGTGCAGTATAGGATTCAGACCGTTCAGGACGCTTAATTCTTATTTTTGTCTAACTTTTGGAGTTTACTTCATTTCGAGGTGCTCTCTTTTTAGGCCTGACGGGAAGCTGTTGACCGCTTACCTTTGTGATGCAACTTATCAGATCACGGTGGATAACACTGCTCATATGGAAAGTGGATTCTGGGCAACCAAACCTAGAATGGAAAAATCCGAACCGATATTTGGCAAGGATATGGTTCGGATTTTCTGCATTTTGCAGTTGACAGTCTCTTCGTTCAAGAGTGATTCAGAGCGGCCTCAAAGATCCAGCGCGGCTTTTAGAGCGTTCAAGCAGCAATCGCGGCTGATAGGGCAGTGGCGGAGCGTGGCCTGAGCTGGTTTAAACCCCTGCGCAGCTGCAAACTGCAGCAAACGATGCTGGGTGTGTGGAGAAGTAGTCAGCCCGGCCAGATAGTAGGCTGCGGCAGCGCTATGCTGGTTTGTACCGTGTGTCAGTTCCTGCCGAGCGAGAGCCGTGTTGCCCTTATGGAGCGCAGCAGACGCGCGCAGCAGACAGGCGGCAGAATCATCCGGCAGGCGGGCGAGAAGACTTGGCGTCTGTGTAGCGTTGGTGGTTATGGCTTGCAGCGTGCTTCGGATTTCTCTGCGGTGCAGCTCCGGGTCGGCTTTGAGGCGCAGGCGGTGAAGTTCAGCTACTGCCTGCGCAGACGAACAACGTTTTGCAGGGGCTCTCTGCGTCATTTTCAGGATGACTTTTGAGATGCCGGAAGAAATGTTGTACTTTTTCCAGTCCACGGCATATGCAACGGGGTCAAACCGTACATTGCCGCCATAGACAAGATGAAAGAAGGCTACCCCCAGAGCAAAAACATCTGACCGGTTTTCGATGATTTTTCGCCCATATAAAAGCTCCGGAGCCGTGTACTGATCCGTGCCGCTGGCGCTTATAATATCTGCGCTGTTCATAATGCGATCCGGGCGCGCTAGCCCGTAATCGGAAAGGACAAGCTTTGGCTCGGAGCCGCACTGTCGAACCATGAGATTGTTTTCTTTGATGTCTTTATGCAATGTCGCACACTGGCGCAGCTGTTCCAGTGCGTCAGCTGCCTGCTCCATGAGAAAAAGCACCTGCCGGATATACTGGGCGCGGTCATGCCGGAATGAATCTAAATAGGTCTCTAATGGGGTGAGAAGTTCCATCCGGATGGCACGCAAAGAAAAGCTCTCGTCAGGTCCGTTCTGCATGGTTCCCGTGCCATACACCAGCACCGAAAAAGGTTTTCCGCTGTGTTTTGTGGTATAAAAAACCTCCTGTTCGGCCCGACGCTTTCGGTCAAGACGGATGTTCTGATCCGAATAAATACCAGAATTGATGATTTTAAGAGCCTCAAGCCCGTTTTTTGAATGTAGGCGGTACACGTCAGCTTGTCCGCCAGAAGCTATGACATCATTGTCCAAGGCAAATGTCTCTTCCGGCCAGCAGGAGCGAAGCAGAGCCCTGACTTCCTCTGGAGTGGTATAAAGTGCCTTTTTCTTCATATGTGGCCTCCCATTTAGAAATCGATAAGCAAGGCAGAGGCATTGTCTGAGTGGGTGCTGTGCCCCACGGCCAGTGAGGTGAGCTTTTCTGCATCTATCCAACGGCAGGAAATCAGCAGTCGCAGAGCCGCAGAACCAAAGCATACGCCGTCAGAGCAGATGAGGAGCCGGTCACCCTGCGTCAGAGTGAACTCTCCGGTCTGAAATTTCTCATGGCCGTGACCGAGATAATTGAGCAGTACGCCTCGTTCCAGCGGATGTGCAGGCAGTGCGCGCCTACGGTGTTCTTCAAAGAGATTTTCAGGCAGGTTTACGCTACGGATAGACCCATGGTGAAAATGAAAAATACAACTATCTCCGGCCGCAGTGTAGACAACGCGAGCAGTGCTGCCCTGTGGTTCTACGACAGCTGCCGCAAGGGTACAGCCGCCGGTGCCGCCGCTTTGACGGTAATACTGACAGACAGCAGCGGCTGCTTCCTGCGAAGCCTGATAAAGCCTGCTGGCAGGCGGCTGGCTGAGCTGGACTTCCGGGAGAGGAGCGGCAGCTTCGGCTTCTTCCACACAGATGAAAGAGTCTTCTGTGGACGCTTCCGGCGGGAGGGTACAGATCTCGGACAGCAGGCGGGTATGTTCTGGCGCGGCCTCCTCATATGCTTCAGAAAGGCGTAAGAGGGCGGTACGCGCTGCCTGACCGCCTTCATCTTCGCCGCCAAGGCCGTCGGCTAGGGCGCAGAGGAGGGGGGCATCTGAAAGCAGCAGTCTTTTGCCGCTGTCGATGCGGTGTTCCAGCGGCAGACAGGCTTCGCGAAGCCCGCTGCCGCAGAACAGAAGGTTGTCCTCGTTGGAGCTACGTGAGCCGATGTTGGAAGCCCAGCTGAGCTTTAACATGAGATCACCTCCATAATATCATTGAGCATCTGTTTTGCTTTGGGTTTCAGAAGGGAAGATGTCCCATCTACGCCGTTCTGGCAGATTAGTGCGGAGTAAGCGCCGCCATGTGCCGTTGTAAACGAGAAGACAAGATAGATATTATTGGAGCCTTTCGTACTTGTTTCTGCCGTACCACTCTTTCCCCAAATGCCGGTCACATCTGGGTGGGACAGGCCATAGCTCTCGGCAGCTTGGGCGAAGGGAATGCGGAGAGCCTCCTGCAGCTCATCGTCGAAGAAGGCGCGGGGGAGACACTGCTCGTATTCCGGCCCCCAGTCCTTGGCATCCGATTCCGGATCATGGAAGTATTCCACGGTGTGAGGCATCCAAAGCCGGGCGTCAGGAGATGCGGCCAAAAGAGCGTACCACAAAACAATATTATACGGTGTTACGTTTAACTTCCCTTGTCCGAATCCGGTCTGGCGCAGCTCTTCGACTGGGCTGTCTTTTGTCAGCCCCAGCGTTGCTCCCAGCGGATGGCCGTCTACTTCAATGCGGCACATGGGCTGGTCGTCCTCAAAGCCAAAACGGCTGCAGATATCCAGATAATCGTTGATGCCAATCGTTTCGGCACTCCATGCAAAAAACGTGTTCAGGCTTTTTTTTACGGCGTCACACAAGCTTGTTTCACCATAGTGCGGCGAAGCGTTGTGAATGCCGTGATATTCGTTCGTGTCATAAAAGACAGGTGCGTTCAGGGTGTTCTGGGTGACAATATTACTGCGTAAGAGTCCCCACGCCGGAATGATCTTCACTGTCGAGCCGGGAGCTGATTTTTTGTACAGAGGATCGTAAAAAAACTCTGGAATTTTTGAAAATTCGTCAAATTTTTCACAATATCTATTCACATCGTAAGGCGTCTCTCCCCGGGAGGAGACTGCCGCCAGCAAACCGCCGGTAGTGCAGTTATATACGATGGCGCAGCCGTTGGTGCCCTTTACGAGATCATAGTAGAGCTTGCGCTGCAGTTCAAGATCCAGGGTCAGATGTATCTGAGTGCCCTGGCCGCCGCCTTTGCGGGAACTATAGCAAAGCACTTCTTCGCACTGCTTTCTCAACCCGTCGCAAGCAGTGGAAGTCCTGTATCCAATAACGTTCCCAACACTAATATCAACCACTTCAGAAGGCTGGCCGACAGCCGTTGGGATGGTTAGAGGACGGTTCTTTCGATCGTAGAAGATACCCTCCCAGGTGGAACGGCGCAGAGCTTCTCGCTCTGCCTTGCGGCGCTCGTTCTGGATGATGGGCAAATCGTCAGAGGGGAGAAGGCCACTCCGCACGCCAAGCTGCGTGCATGCAAGAGAAAAGGCTCCAGCTAATAGGGTATTGAGAAAAGTTCTTCTTTTCATTTTGATATTCATAGATACATCTCCTTTCAGAAGCCGGTGTACATCATGCGGTGCATAAAGAGCTAAAAGTGGTCAGTAGTCCTCAAAGGTCTGGTCCGGGTCGCGAATGGTGCTTTTCAGTGCAAAAGCAAGCAGCATGAAGCTGGCTACCAGATTACTGCCGCCACAGGAAACTAAGGGAAGTGGAAGCCCGGTGAGCGGCATGAGCCCGGAAGCGCCCAGCATGTTGATGAGTGCTGCAATGACGACACAACAGCCGCTGCCAAGCCCCAGAGCACTCATAAAGCCCAAACTCCGGCAAGAGGAGGCTACGGTTACCACAAAGAACACGAAAAGTGCGCCGGCAAGAAGGTATACAGAAGCGAGGCCATACTCATGCATCAGCCAGCATAGGATAAGATCAGAACGGACGACTGGAAGGTGGATATTCCACGGGGAGCGTGACCAGACTTCCGAAAGGAGAAGCATGTGATACGCCTTGCTCGCCTGATATCCAGCGCCAGAGGTATCCACCAAATTAGAGGTGTCCATGATGTTGGTATATAGGAATCTGTTAGAGAGTTTGATATAGATTCGGGCAGGCAGAGCCAGCAGTCCCGGGTCAGACAGCCCGGCAGCAAAGCAGCAGATGGCATATGCGGCTGCGCCCAGCAGAACAAAGACGACGATCCAACCGGCATACTCCCGAACCGGCCGTTCAACGATCAGCATGACACATGTTGTGCAGAGAACGACCAGCAGCGTTCCCAACTCGTTCAGGACTGTGAAGCAAGCGGCAAAAAAAAGCAGAACTGCAAAAGCGGAGCGGCTGGGAGAAGAACGGTGCGTGTCGGATAACACGGTGGCCTGTGCCAGAATGCTGAAAGCTTTAATCAACTCGATAGGCTGGACTGAGATCCCGGCAATCTGAAAGGAAAGGTGCGAACCGTTTACCGCCGGGGAGAGCAAGAGCAGGAGGGTAAGCAGTGCGCTGAGCACCAGCGAACCGGTGAGAACGCCGGAGGTATGGCGGCAGAGCAGCGGAAAGAGAACTGCCGCTGCGGCGGCTGCAGCGAAGCCCAGCAGATACAGCACCTTCATCCGGCTGGGCGACTCGCCCAGCGAGAGCTGCAGCGAGATGCCAAGAGCGCTCATGCCAGCCGTTAGGAGCAAAAGCAGCGGCTCAGCCCCGACTGCGAAAGCCCAGATCAGAGCTGCAGAGAACAAACAGGGAATGCAGCACAGGGCGGCGGCTTCCGGTTGCGCTGCAATGGTCAGGCAGAACATGCCGTGAACTAGAAGAATGCTCACGATCAGCCGGAGCAGATTCCGGGGCACGGCCAGCCGCAGCAGTGCGCGGGTCATGCAGGTCGGCAGGTAATTGAGCATGGAAAAGCCCCTCCTTTTGACTCAGTGTGCAAAGCGATGTGCGTTCTGCGGCTGATCTTCCGCAGTATTGTCCGGGTCAAAATCACAACTGTCAAGGATCACGGCATCGTTCTCTGCAGGCTTGGCTTTCTGAGCGTTGTATGCGAAAACAAGGCCTTCGCTTGCAAGAAAGAAAATCCGGCGGGCACCTTTTTCGTCCACTTTTACAACATCATCCAAAGGCACATCGTCTACGACCTGCTGTCCGTTGTAACGGGAGGGGTTAAAGTTTTGTTCGTTCGTCTCGAGATAGAGCTTCTTGTCAAAACCCATGTAGACTTTGAGCGGTGAGGCATGGCTAACTGTCTTTACGGTCGGGGTATCGGCCAGCCAAACGGACTCGAATGCATCGGCAGACGGCTTGCCGTGGGGCGGCAGGATCTCAGTGAACTGTCCGGGCTCCTTGGGCAGATGCAGTCCGGTCTTGGCACGGATCTTCTTGCCTGCGGCGTCAACCTGATAAACGTACAGATCAACAGGAACTTCGGCATGCGGTGCTGCCACGGTACGGATATTCCAGAAAGGCTGACGGACACTCTTATGTTTCTGAGCCGGCTCAGCCGGGCGGGTGACCGGGTGAGTCAGACGATACACCACAGAGCGAGCCATGGCATTGCGAGGGGCAAGAGCCACCACGATCAGGCAGAGGCCGAGCACCAACAGAATCACGAGGATAGTAGTATTGTTCAACATAAAAATCGCTCCTTTTTTCTTTGGCAGGGGGCACGGCGCCCCCTCATGCTCCCATTGTAATGCTTTTTATAAAGACTGCCCAAAAATCATTTATGCTGCAGGGGCCTGCTCAGCATCTGTAAAAGTGAGCATTCGCTCAGAGCTGTGCCGACGGATGTTTGCTGCTGCCGCCGCGGCAGCAGTAGCAGACAGATCCAAAGCCAGCGCCAGCAGAATGGAAATCCATGCCGGAAAGCTTGCGCTCAAGCCGGCATTCATGGGGTTTGCCACTACAAAAAACTTGGAAAGCAGGGTCTGACTGGACAGATATTTTTTGGTAGTGGTGTCGATTTTGGCCAACAGATCAGCCTTGCCGTCTAGCGGCGAAGCGGCAAGTTCTGCGCGAAGACCATTGAAAACGCTTCTGTAAACGGTTCTGATCTGCTGCCAGACTTCTTCTTCATCCGGGAGCGCAGAGGCTTGTGCAATCTGCTGCGCCAGATGGGGCTGCTGGGCAGTGCGGTCGTTGATGGAGGTGCTGAGGCTGAGAAGCTGAATATACTCGACCGCATTGCTGCGCAGTTCGCTTAGGTTTGCGTAGTCTGCGTTCAGCCCGGCACGCAGCGCTGCGGCAATGAGATCATCGCAGGAGGCCGTGATAAGGTCAGAGTCCTCCGTCTGCTGCATCATCTGAGAACGCAGGGTCGAAATGCTCTCGCGGATGACGGCGGTATCCGTGGAACCGTGGCTGGTCAGAGAGATCTGCAGTGCTGCAAGATCGGTGCGGATATCAGCATAGAGGCGGCGGTGACTGGCGGTGCGCCCACGTACAGCGTCCAGGTTGGCAATGGCAGAGGAAATTGTCTGCTCGGCAGCGTCCTGCTGTCCCTGCTTGATAAGATCAAGGACGGAGATAAGAGTGCGGAAATTGGCATCACCCGTATAGTCATTCGGGTAGCTGTCAGACTGCTGTTCGTAGTGTGCAAGGATCGCGCTCCTGTCAACTACAGACTGACTGCTGCCGGCATCCGGTGCAGCATCCAGCTCCGCTGCAATGGCGTTAAGCTGTCCGAATACGCTGCTGCGGACATTTTTCATCTGGCTGCTCAGCTTTTGCTGAATGTCGGGCAGCAGCTCTACGGAGTAAACAGAGTTCAGTGCAGACTCCGCAAGGGAGGAAAATACGGGCTTCGTATAAGCCACAGCCGTGAACTGGACACTGCTCAGAAACACAGAGATTACGAGAGCTACAACAAAGCCGGCGCTCTTCTTCCGTCCTGCATGAGCTGCTTCTGTCAGCTGTACGACAAAAGAGGCTGTCAAAGCCAAAACAATGTGCCCTGGGAAAAAGACCGAGAACATACCAGTGCCTGTGCTCCACCAGGAGAGGGCGCTGGCAACAAAAAAGATGACAGAGAAAACGGTGGCACTGCTTCTTCCGCGCCATCCAGCGGGGCGGGTAAACGTATTCATTTCCTGATTCCACATTATAACAATCCTCCTTTTAAGTTAAGCAAAGCGGCGTGTCTGGGCTTCGTCTGGTTCAGCGGATACAGTCTGCTCTTCCCAAGCAAGCTCATCCATATCTTTCTGCAGATCAATGCTGGCTTGAAGCGGCTCAGCCGGGGTGGCGTTCTGGGGATTTTGAGGCGCAAATTCTTCGGCAGGGTCTTCATGCGTCAGATCGAAGAGCCAGAAGAACGCTTCCAGCGTATCTGCTGTCTGCAGGATGAGCTGCCGGAAAAAGCCCCGGCGGCACAGCTCAGCAAACAGACGGATCAGCAACACTGCACCGGCTGCCGTGGCAGCCAGAAGAAAGCCTCCCTTGGCCGTTTGTGCCGCCTGCGGCAGCAGCTGCGGGTAATCGTGTATAAACGTGAGAAGGCTGAGAAAAAAGCCGGGTTTGTTTTGATACAGCAGCACACCTGCCGCACCAAGCAGAAGAAGCCCGGTAAAGCCAAGCAGACCATTTCCATGAGAATTGTGGTTGAACATCTTTTTCCCTCCTTTGGACATACTTCCCGTGGTGTCTGATGCTATTATCGCAAAATTTCTGGAAACTGCCGTAAATCCATTCTCAGGGGAATATCCAGACCAGAAGTACAAAGGACGCAATCTCCAGCAGCCATGAAAAGAACGGGGCAAAACGTACTGCAGTCAGAACACAGAAGGCAAGCTTTCCCTCTGCTCCGCGGCAGAGGATGCATCTGCGCAGGCGGGGAACCGCTAGGATCTTTCGCGCCAGATGGTCAATGTCTTCGGTGCCCAGCAGTGCCGACAGTGCCTGCTCGCCGTCCCTTCCGGAAATAGGCAGTGCGTTGCTGAGAGCAGAGCAAAGGTTTATAACGGCCAGCTCAATGCACAGGCTCTGCCGGGTGCGGACGCCTACCCAGAACAGAATGCCGACCCAGAGCATGTCAGAACGTATCCCGGCCAACACGATCTGAATGTACCGGCGGCGGTGTCTGGGCGGGGTAAACTCCATATAAGCGGCAACCGGAAAAATCTTCCACAAGAAAAGCCCGGCTTCGTCCACGGGGCATCCACAGGCGACAGCGGCAGCGGTGTGGGACATCTCGTGCAGAAAGGTGGCAATGGCAAGCCCCGGGAAAAGCAGCAGTGCAGACGGAGGAAGCCAGTCTGAAAAATCAGAATGCAAAACAGCCCAACTACCAATGAAAAGGGCCGCAACACTGCACAGGGGGAGCAGAGTGCTGTATACCCGTGCAGCCGGGCGCAGGCAGTGCAGCAGAGAGGGGCTCATTCTCAGCAGGGTGATACGTTTTAAAGCAAAGTGTTTTCGGCTCATGGAACTTCTTCCTTTCCGGCGAGAGGCGCTTTTACACAGCGCGCCCCGTTTCTGAAAAAAGCATATCATACTGCTAGAAACATGGCCGAAATCGATAAAGGAGAATCTTTATATTCAAAGTCCACTTTCAATATACGACTGACTTTTTATGTTTTTGAACATAGAAAAGCCTCCCGTATAGAGCGATTATCCTACACGGGAGGCTTTTCTATGCAATCTGCTTTTACGAACTGGTTTGCTTGGAATGGAGCAGGAGTTATGGCGGCATACTTTAAGGAGTATTATCCGTCGGGTGATTTGCGCTGTAAAGAAGCGCCTGGGCGCTTTTTTCTTTTGCAAGGCGTTCTTCGTACTTCTTTTGATAATTTATATCGAATTTCTGGGACTTGGATTCGAGAAATATGCCACGTTTCTTATATAAGTCCGCTTTTTCAAAATCTCCCTGCTGTCTGAGCCTTTCCGCGCAGAAATAATAAATTCCATAAATAACCAGTGGCGGATTTTTTTTACTTGAAATCATTTGTTCGGATAAATTGATTGCAGCCATGTAATATTGAAAAGCTAAATCGGGATAATATTCTTTCGCGTGATTTCCAAATCCAAAATAATCTAAACATGTTAATTCTTTTCCGGTTCGCTTGGCATCGGCTTCGCGTTGTTTGTTTATCCGAATCCATTCGTCAGCTTTTTTTCGAGAATAAAGTTCGGCGGTCTCTAAATCAAAATCATTTTCTTTAAAAATAACTGAGAGATAACGGTAATATTCACACAAAGCAGAAGGATAAGAATATTTATCATTGCCATCTCGGCCAAAATATTTCAGAATGAATGCCTCGCCATCAATAGCGATATTTCGAATTTGAGTGATAGCTACGTTATCATAAGGAAGTGTGTCGTTCTGCTCAACAAAATGTCGGATTCGATTACAATAAACTTTAACACCCATATTTCGATAATCTTCTTGATGCCCGCTGGCAATGACTTCATCTTCCGATATGGAAGAAAAAAGTTTGTCAAGTGTTTGCTCTTCCTTCCACTCTTCCGGTGAGTTTTCAAGCATAGAATATGAAGTTATCAAATCTTCTGATAATGCACATTTCTGCCATATATCGTAGGAGACACACTGTCTGCGAAGCAGGTTGTACTTTAGAAAACACCGCCCGAAAGCACTGTTTCCTCCAAAAGTGTCGTCAAGTTGACTTTCAGAAAAATGATTGAGAGCTTTATAAAGCCAGGTGATTTTTGTCTCAACGGAAACAAAGGAAAAATCAGAAGAAGTTTCATAGAGGCAGCCAAGGTCATACTCGAAATCATAATTCGGATCTTTTGGATAGGGGGTTGCTCGAATGGTCTCAGGCGTTTCAATATAGCTGCTCTCTTCTAATAGATTGTAGTAGTTTTCAAAAGTCTGATCCAGCTGCTCGAAGAAAGAACGACATTCATCCTCTGTTGGATTTAACTCGTTTATAATGAGTTCCCTGATAAGGGGATGTATGGAAAGTAAATGTGTATTGCTGTTCAGATGAATATGCTGTACCCAGCCGCGTTCAACCAGTTCCATCAGAGCAAACTGCTCTTCTTGAGTTTCTCCATCAAAGAACATCGTGCTGTCGAGTCCTTTTTGCGGAAGCAATACCGTATGGCATAGTACGGTGCGATATACACCGGTCATTTTGCTCAGGTCGAACAGCACTTTTAAGTGTCCATAGATCGTAGTTTTTGTGTATTTGCGATCCTTGTCACTGGAAACCAACTGCGGTAGAGAGTGAAGATTGTACTGGTTTAACGCGTTCAGCACATCCTGCGCCGAAAGTCTTCCTAAAGAATGCTTGATACTCTTTGCAATCAGATAACATGTCAGAGTATGACCTTGTATGGCATCAATGATATCATGCAGTGTGGATGTGAGGCCGGAATCATGGATTTCCTTCACGTCCATTTCTTTTAGCATCAACTTTAGCAGTATTTCATCTGCCAGCGGACGGATCTCTACTGCATTACTGTCTGGCTCGAAGCGAGTCGTGATAACAAGGTGCGGCCCACATATACTGATTAAATCTTGATATGCCGATTCTTGCCGCAGCTCATCGAACGTTTTGAGGTCACTGTCAAAGTTGTCCATCACGATCACGCTGTTTTCACCCATTTCGGCAAGCAGGCCAAGCTTTGTTTGATAGAGGGCTTCTTCTTGTTGCTCCGGTGTCATCCCAAAGAAAGAGGGCATTTGAAAATTGGTGAATTTCAGGTTCAGGATGGTATCCCGCACCGAGTGCTCATAACTGAAAAAGGCAACTCGCAGACCCTTCTGCTTGCACTGCAGCAGAAAAGCCCGCGCCGTTTCGGTCTTGCCCAGACCGCCCTGTCCCCACAGAAAGATAGGGCGCTCCGGTGAATGAATCTTTTTATTCAGCTCTTTCAGCTCGGTATCGCGGCTGTGTGGGATGAACGACTCCGGGCTGGAAAGGTTTTCCATCAGTGGCGAACGGACTGCCGTCAGTCGGGAAATGAGAACATTGATTTTTGTCAGCATATCGTTTACAGAGATACGCTGCGCGGGGTCTTTTTCGGCCGCTGCGCGGAGAATGCCGTTCAGCTCGTTCAAAAAAGGGCGGGCAGAGCGGTCTACATCCAACTCACAGAGATTTGTGTCGGTCATCTGCAGCGTAAGGGAGATCGCATTGCCCTCCCGTATTGCACAGAGAGCTTCACTGTTCAGCAAAAGCCGGAGCAGCCTGCCCACAGAGTATACATCGGCGGCGGCAGTCAGCTGAAGCGGGGTGCCGTTCTGACGAAAATCATTGATTTCCGGCGCTGAGAAAACATTGGTGGTATACAGTGCGTCTTCTGTGTGGATGAGTGCGGTTTTTCCAGATGCATCCAGCGGCCGGGCAGAACCGAAGTCCAGCAGAAAAACACCTCTGGGCCTGGCTAAATGAAGATCTCCGTCCACAAAGAGATTGTCCAGAGAGATATCTCCATGAATCCATGTTTTGTGAATGCTCTGCAGAGCTTCCAGAAGAAGCCCGACAATCCGCAGGCAGGTGAGCACGTCCGGTGTGGTGGTCTCCGGCTCCACGATGTCCTGCCGATTTCCCAGAGGGTGCGTCTCACTGTGGGGGAACACGGCGCACTCTTCCAGCAGCTCCCGGAGAAAAAAGCCTTTGGCTTTGTTCAGGGTGGGCATGTACAGAAATACGCAGGGCAGCGATGTGCCGTCAGCATTCTGATACACAGTGCCGTCCGGCTCCTGAATAGAGCGGATATCCAGCAGCCCTAGGGTGAGCAGGGCGTGCAGAGTCTCATTGTTGATACTCTGCCCGGAGCCGAATTCCTCAGCGGCACGCTCTTTCAGTAGTTTATCTGCTTTGCGCTGCAGCAGAACATCCCCGGCACTGCGGCTGACCAGAATACCCCCTGCACGATGGCTGCCCGGCGGGCAGAGCTCTTTCAGGGTCACGTCCAGCTGGGAATCAATCTGCTTTGCCCGGTAAAGAATCGCATTTCCGCCGACAGTGTGCTCTGCCAGCAGGCGGAATTCGGTGCCACTCATGGTGCGGAGAATCGTACCCGGTGCAAGCGGTGTGCAGGTATCCATTGTAGGGCACTCCTTTCAGTTTTTATTTGAGAACTGACTCTATTATAACAAATTCCGACAGCAGTACAAGGCTTTTATCAACCGGTAGAAAGCTCCACTGCACTATAGTCATCTTCCGGGCGCAGAGCGTCCAGACAGTGCTCTATTTCCTGCCCGGAAAAACGGCAGGGCAGGGTCTTTGGCCCATGAGTGCTGCGTAGGAATTCATCTGCACCGTCGGTCAGAAGAAGAAACTTCCGGGGTGCAGGCCGGAGCACACGAGCTACTTTCAGGTGGCACATCAGGCTGGCATTCATTGTCAGGTAGGTGGAGTGGGGAACAACTCCGCAGGAGGGAGAAGAGATGACAGAAAACTGTTCCGGTGCAAGATCCGGTTCCTGCATGAGGATGCGGCCGTCGCCCAAATGCGCACTGATAAAGCGCCCCTGATCGTCTGCTGCCAGCGCGAGCATGGTTGCGGCCAGTGATTCCGGTGGAATGTTTTTCTGGGTGGCATACTCCTGAAGAGCAGGCAGCAGAGTGGCGCAGACCGTGCGCCGCACCGTGGCGGAATCGGCCAGCAGAAGCTCCCAGAAATGGTCATAGAATAGCCGGGCAGTAATGGCGGCGGTCTGCTGGGCGGCTTCACGCCCGTAGGCGGTAAAACTGCCGCCGTCGCTCAGGCAGACAGCGGAATGCCTACTGCCCAGAATGCCAAACAGCTGATCCTGTCCCGGCTGGCCAAGAGTGAGATGACGCTGACCGGTTTTTGAAAAAGTATAGCAGTGCATGACGTCTCCTTTACTGTTCAGAGTCGTCCGGCTTTTGGTCGGGGCAGACGAGAACTTCCAGAAGCTGGTTCAGTACATGCGCGTCATCGCTGTCAGGCTGCATGTCGTCTAGTTCTGGCTCAGATTCCGGCTCCTGCCGCATCCAGTCCATATCGTGGAGATCAGGGATCGTCGGGTGGGAAAGAAGCGGATTACCCGGCGCGTGGAGCATTTCTTCCAGTGTGTCAACCGGACTGTGGATGGCTGCTTTGATCAGTTTGACACTGTGGACGGACAGGGCGAGAATGGCAGACTGGAGCATATCCATCATAGCACCTCGTATAATAAAATAGTAGTATTTATAGACCGCTCTCCAGCGGAATGCTACAATAAGTTCAGGATGCTGTGGATTGGTATGTATCACCTACCGCAAAGACGGTTTTCGGGAGGCTCCAACCACAGCTTCTTTGTTGAAATGTTAATCAGTTAGATACCGCCAGAC
>ENA-OURZ01001371-OURZ01001371.1-human-gut-metagenome-genome-assembly--contig:-NODE-1371-length-27122-cov-7.092548_pt1 | contig 27122 bp, 20 predicted proteins | sample MGYA00242073_ERZ509195 | MGnify/ENA primary metagenome ERZ509195 (study PRJEB26280, sample SAMEA2338837) | human gut metagenome | biome: human gut; feature: human-associated habitat; material: faeces... | reverse complement strand
TCGGTGCTTCTGCTTCGCAGAGGTGTCCACCGGACACCCGCACCGCAATGACAGGGAAACGGATTGCCGCGCTTGCTTTGCTTACGTGCAATGACTATTTATGGGTATAAACAAGGGGGCTGTAAGGTACAGCCCCGTTTGTTTTATTGCCTTTTCTTTTTAATTATTATAAACGCCGCCATTCCGCCGCCTATAACGATCACCGCCGCCGCTGTTATTATTATGTATAACACCGTGTTGCTTTCGGCTTTCTCCGCCTTGTCTGCCGGTGTGCTTTCGACAGCGGATTTGTCCCCGCCGCCCAATTTGCATATTGCGTAATCGCCGAGCGCGGTAAGCTTGGCGGACAGCGTTTTTCCGTCCTCGGAAATATCGCAGTCAAGCCTTTCGCTTGTGCCGTCCGCCTTTATAATGTAAAGCGCAATGTCCCTGCCGTACCCCTCAGGTATATTAAAGGTTGCGATAATCTCGCCGCCCAGCGTTACCTCTTCGCCGTCTAATAAAGCCTTAATATTGTAAAGCTTAAATTCATTACATATATCTTTAAGTATGTTTTTTGCCGAATCAAAGGTCGGGTTATCTGTCTTTATTTCCTCAACCGACAATTGCGTTCCTGCAGCAAACACGCCCTCGCTCGCCTCAAACAGCGTACCTGTCGCCTCGTCCTGTGCGGTGCAGGGTATAACCTCGCTTGCGGTCTCGCCGCAGCGCCTGCATTTACCCTCTTTAAGTCCCGTTTCGCTTATGGTAGCCGCCTTTACTATTGTGGGGTTTTCAAAATCGTGACCCAATGCCTCGGTCGCCTTGGTTTCCGAAGCGCCGCAGTCGGCACACTTGCGTTCCTTTATTCCGCCCTCGGTACAGGTGGCGGGCTTTGTATCCTCCCACGCGCCGAATTTATGTCCCTTTGCCTTTATGGTGTTGGTTGTAGTCTGACCGCAGCGGGTGCATTTGCCCGATTCAACGCCCGTTTCGGTACAGGTGGGCGCTTTTGTAACGGTAGGATTTGAAAAGCTGTGTCCCAAAGCTTTTATCGCCTTTGTCTCGGTATGACCGCACCTTGAGCAGCTGCGCTTTTCTTCACCTGCGGCGGTGCAGGTGGGAGCCTTGCTTTGCGACCAAGCGCCCATACTGTGCCCTGTTGCGTTTATAGGCTGAGTTTCGCTTTTGCCGCAGACAGAACAGGTGCGGGTTTGCGTTCCGGGTGTGGTACAACCGGGATTTTGCGTTACCTTATAGCCGCCCCAGCTGTGGCTGTTTGTTTTGGCTATTGTTTCGTCCTTTGCAGCGCCGCAGGCGGTGCAGGTAAAATGCTTTGTGCCGCTTTCCTTGCAGCTTGCCTGTTTTGTAACCGTACCGCCGTCCCATGTGTGATTTTTTGTTTCCTCATATCCGCAGACAGAGCATACGCGCTTGTGGGTGCTTGCGTTTACGTTTGTATAATTACCGAAGGTGTGGCTTGCGCATATAATTTTAATGTCTTTGCTTGCCTTAACACTGCCGAGGAGTGCCGAGCCGTTTCTTATATCCACTGTAACCGAAACGTTCTGCGCGGTTTTCGACGCCGTTTTTGCCTTTAAAACAAATTCGCAGAAAGCTCCGTTTGGGTTGCTTTCGCCGTTATACATAACAGTTCCGTCGCTTGTGTTTTTGTCAAAGTCTGCCATTTGGGTGTTTGCAGTCAGGAATTTTCCCGAAATCAGTTCAAAATTACTGCTTGCCGCCACCTCTATATATCCGGAGGTACCCCTGCCCGCTCCGCTCAGCGATACGGTAAAGGTTACGGTATCCCCGATGCTTACGTCGTTTTTAGAGGGCGAAAGGCTTACCGCAAACCCTGCCGCGCTTGCCGGAACCGCAAATGAGACAATTAAGCATAATGCCGCTAATAATGATATTATTTTTTTCATTGTTATAACCCCTTTTTATTTTGTTAACGGATATTTTTTAGGCCTGAAAATATGCTTTAACAGATATACCGCGTCCGCGTCGGTTATTTCCCCGTCGCCGTTATAATCGCACGGCTGATTTACCGGATATTTTTCGGGACGGAACGTATGCTTAAGCAGGTACAATACATCGCTGTCCGTTATACCCTCGTCACCGTCTAAGTCTCCGGGGGTGTAAGATTTATCGGTTTTGACCTTTAGCGGTGCGCTGCTTTCCGAAACATAGGTTGTATCTGTTTCGGCTATTCTCTGATAAAATGTATATTCGGTATCTTCCGTAAGCCCTGTAAATACATTGCTCTTTTGCCATACCTTGCCATCGGCGCTGTATTCATATCCACTTATGTCTTTAAGTGTTACGCTGTTTGCAGTTTTGCTTAAAACGGTAGGTGCGGACGGAGCGTTAACGGTATTCTTTAAGGTTGTAACCGTAAGTGCCTCGCTCGGTTCGCTTGCATAGGCGGTGTCGGTTTCTGCGATTCTTTGATAAAATTTATGCGTACTGTTAGGCGCAAGCCCTGTAAATACATTACTGCTCTGCCACTCGCCGTTATCCATTTTGTATTCGTATCCGCTTATGCCTTTAAGCGTTACGCTGTTTGCAGTTTTGCTTAAAACAATGGGTGCAGACGGAGCGTTAACGGTATTCTTCAATGTTGTAACCGTAAGCGCCTCGCTCGGTTCGCTTGCATAGGCGGAGTCGGTCTCTGCAATTCTTTGATAAAATTTATGTGTACTGTTAGGTGCAAGCCCGGCAAACACATTACTGCTCTGCCACTCACCGTTATCCATTTTATATTCATATCCGCTTTTACAAATAAGTTCTACCGTCGTATTTGTTACTTCATCAACAATCGGGGCATTCGGTGAATTCACCGTAGTTTTTGTTGCCGTAACAAATGCAGATGTGACCGTCCCTATAAAATCGCCCGTGCCCTTAACCGAAACGGAAATATTTTTGCCTATATCAGACTTTTTAATAGTATATGTCTTGCCTGTTCCGAGAACGGTACTGCCGGATTTCCATTCATAGGAAAAGGTTGCATTACTCGGAGTTATTGACAGTTCTGCGGTTACTGTATCGTTATATCCTGCACTGCCCGAAATTATAACCTTACCGCTTATCGGTCTGTGTTCGGTTGTTACTTCAAGTACCTTTTCGCTTTCACCTGTAAGGTATAGATCGTTTTCAATTATACGGGAATAAATGGTATATTTTTTATTTGGCTGCAAATTATCAAATACGCCGTTTTTTTGCCAGTTTTTATTATCTATGCTGTATTCCTGTGTCGGGACGGTGGTAATTTCGATTTTTGAATCACTTAATTCTAATAAATCCGGCTTTATCGGGCTATCGGGTTGTTTACCCTTTTCAACGGTAAATTCTTCGCTGAACACCGAGCCGATACTCATTGGATTTAAACTAATTATTTCCAATTTGAGTTTTTTACCTATATCGTCCGCTTTCAACTTGTATGATTGCCCTTTACCAACCTCCAATCCGTCAATATACCAACTGTATTTAAGAAATTCATTAGGATTTTCAATTTTTTCCGTGCTTACCGTGACTGTTGAATTATATACAATATCACCGACTATAACCGGCTCGCCGCGTAATGTAAAATACTTAAGTTCTGGATATGGATAGTTTTTATCGCCCTGCATAGTCCAGATATTGTCAAAATCAAAACCTGAATAGATTTTTTGATTTTTCATTTGTTGATCGCTCAACTCAGTCGTACCATACCACCCAACATTACCTTTAATATAATATGAATTAGATACTTCTCCGTACCCATTAGAATGAGCATATGTTATACCATACCCTGGAGCGTCGAAAGAGGTGCTAAAAGTTCCAAAGCAAAAAACTTTTGCAACATTATAGCAATTTTTGATTTTTGGCGGATCTGCTTTTAGGCTTTTTAATAATTTTCCAACTATGCCGGATACATAATATGAATCGCTGCAATCTCTTGAACTTTCGATCGCACCGGAATTACAGCAGTTCAAAACAGTTATTCCGCCAGTTGCAGTAACGTTTCCGCTTTGCGAAAATGTTGCTTTACTTCTAATAACTCCTGCTATTCCACCCACATCGCTATTTCCCTTATCGTTAATACTTCCACAATTGTAAGAGCAGTTAATGTCGCTGTTTTCAGCAAACCCTACTATTCCGCCAACTTCCGAATTACATGAATAACAGGTCTTATTTATTTTAATATTACTTTTTGTGAAAGATATTTGCCCTACCGTTTGATAGCCAACGAGACCTCCTATATGTCCGCCTAAGCTCTCGATCGAACCGGATTCACAGCATACATTTTTTATTATGCCGTTGCATATGCCGGCTATGGTTCCTACATAATAATCACCATGGTATTCGTGATAATCTAAATCCCCACCGCTATATTTTTCGGTTATTTTAATAAGCGAATTTTCCATAATTAAATTTTTTACCGTTCCTTCAACCCCTGCAAACAACCCTAAATAGTAACTGTCGGTGGGTTCGTTATATTCGGTATAATTTTTAATATCAATCCTCATGCCGATAATTTTGTGCCCCTTTCCGTCGAAAACTCCACTATACCGTTTTATTTTACTGTATGAATCGTCTGCACCAATCGGCTTCCAACCGTTACCTAAAAAATCATAATCTCCGCCTTCTTTTGTGGCATCGGTTAAATCTATATCATTCATAAGAATGTAATTTGCTGTTAAATCGTTGCGTACACACCATAAATCTAAAACAGTATATATTTTGTTAACCGTTTCTGCTTTTGTGTATAAAGTAACCAAATCAATCTGTAAACTGCAAATAACCAAAAGTGTAATCAGCATAATTGATAATACCTTTTTCATTTTGATTTTTCCTCCTTAGAATTTTTATTTAATAACCATTTTAAATTTCGGTTTTATGATACATAACTACCAAAGCAAAAACCAAACAATACTGTCACATTATTCAAAAACTTCTCCACCTTTCTCAAAAGGTATACCTTTTGAGAAAGGTCTAAAATTTAAATAAGAATTTTATTTTTAGTATTTTGAAAAGGAAAATTGCAGAAAAGTATTGCAAAACAGGCTTTCGGGTGGTAAAATAAGGTAAAAAATAAGGAGTTCAAAAGGTATACCTTTTGAACTCCTGTTTTATTATAAGGTAAAGAAAAGCCGTTATGTAAGGGCGCAGGGAGCGGATTGCCACGGGGAAACGGATTGTCGCGCTCGCTTTGCTCGCTCGCAATGACGGGTAAACGAAAGTATAACCGCACGCCGTAAGTATTCGCAATGCCTAAACGGTGTGTCATTCTGAACGCGAAGCGTGAAAGAATCCGTAATCCCCTAAAAGAGAACGGATTGCCGCGGGGCTTACTCACTCTTGCGGTGTCCAAAAGTTGTTTTCGCTTGGAGCGCAAACAACTTTTGACCGCGGCGCCCGCCGTTGCTCGCAATGACAAGGGGGGCGAAAGCCGTGAAGTCAATTGCAATGACAGCAACGGGCTTACGGGCATAACAAAAGGGCTGTAAAAACAGCCCTCGATTTGTCAATAAAGCCTTTATTTCGCGTAATCCACCGCGCGGCTTTCCCTTATTACGTTAACCTTTATCTGCCCCGGATATTCAAGCTCGTTTTCAATACGTGCGGAAATATCGTGAGCCATAAGCACCATCTGATCGTCCGTTACCGCGTCCGGCTTAACAATTATGCGCACCTCGCGGCCCGCCTGTATTGCGTATGAGCTTTCAACGCCGCTGAAGGAATTGGCGATTTCCTCAAGCTTTTCAAGACGTTTGATATAGTTTTCGATATTTTCACGTCTGGCGCCCGGTCTTGCGGCGGAAATTGCGTCCGCTGCCTGAACGATGCAGGCGATAACGTTTTTAGCCTCAACCTCGCCGTGATGAGCGTGGATAGCGTGGATAACCGTTTCGCTTTCCTTATACTTTTTGGCAACCTCAACGCCAAGCTGAATGTGCGTGCCCTCCTGCTCGTGGTCAAGCGCCTTGCCTATATCGTGAAGAAGACCCGCGCGCTTTGCAAGGGTTACGTCCGCCCCAAGCTCCGCCGCCATAAGGCCGGAAAGGTGGCAAACCTCAAGCGAGTGGTTAAGCACGTTCTGACCGTAGCTTGTGCGGTAATGCAGCTTACCGAGAAGCTTTATAAGTTCGGGGTGCAGGTTATGTATACCTGCGTCTATCATTGCGCGCTCGCCCTCGCGTTTGATCGTAGCCTCAACCTCGGCAGTTGCCTTTGCAACGGTCTCTTCAATTCTTGCGGGGTGGATACGTCCGTCGAGTATAAGCTTTTCAAGGGTCACGCGCGCTATTTCGCGCCTTATCGGGTCAAAGCTTGAAAGGGTGATGGCTTCGGGTGTGTCGTCTATTATAAGATCAACGCCCGTAGCGGTTTCAAGCGCGCGAATGTTGCGCCCCTCTCTTCCTATAATTCTGCCCTTCATTTCGTCGTTCGGAAGAGCCACTACCGAAACGGTCATTTCAGAGGAATGATCTGCGGCGCAGCGCTGAATTGCGTGGCCTATAACGTTTTTGGCAATCGCGTCCGATTCCTCTTTGAGCCTTTGCTCGTAATCGTGGATCTTAACGGCTTTTTCGTGTGTCAGCTCGCCGTCAAGCAGCTCAAGCAAATGCGCCTTTGCCTGTTCCTTGCTGTAGCCCGAAATTTTTTCAAGCATATCCATTTGGCTTTGCTTGATCTTATCGCATTCCTCAATTCTTGCCTCGATCTCCTTTGAACGCGCGGCAAGCTTTTCTTCCTTTGCCTCAAGATTATCGGTTTTGCGGTCTAAGGTTTCTTCCTTTTGCTGAAGGCGGTGCTCCTGACGCTGAATGTCGCTGCGGCGCTCGCGTATATCGCGTTCCGCCTCCTGGCGCATCTGGTGAATTTCGTCCTTTGCTTCTACCAAAGCTTCTTTTTTCTTTGCTTCTGCGGTTTTCATCGCGTCGTTTAAAATGCGTTTAGCCTCGTCCTCGGCTGAGCCTATTGCGGCCTCTGCCGATTTGCGGCGGTAAGCCGAGCCGGCAAAAAATCCGACCGCGGCAAGAACAACGGCGATGACAGCTAAAATAACATATAATATAGCCGGCATACTTCTTATTAACCTCCTGTATAATAAAACGCGGATTTTTCATCTGACTTTCCCTTAAACGGGATATAGAATGTAAACGGGAGCCGCGTATATATCCCCCGTGATATAATCAACCGCTATGCGCCGCACTTCGCCATAAGCGCGCGCTTCGGGGCTGTCACAAAAAACGGCGTAAAACCGCCGGATAAGTGATTTATCCTGTTAATTTTACCACCCGACAGGCAATATGTCAAGAAATACATACCCGTATGCGGCGAATTATCAATAATTTTATAAAATTCACGAAAAAATTTATTTTTACAAAAAATGAGCAAACGTTAGAAAAAGCGAGGAAAAACGAGTATCAGGGAGTTTCTTAAAACACAGCATATTTTTTGATAGAAAAATGTTGAAAAATCGCAAAAAGCACTTGACATTTAAAGGGTTTCATAGTATAGTCAATACTTAGTTAGGCGAACAACTAAATATTAAGCATCTGTGTAGAGAGCAGCCTCAGATTTTATGCCGTAGTTTCGGGTCAGAGGACTTTGGAAAACTATGAAAAACCCTTTGTTCAGGGCATATTACGAAGAGACTGCGGGTATCGCACAGGGAAAAATTATTCTTGTGTCGGCACTTGAGTGTTGAACAAAGGGGGATGCTTTATGGAAAAAGAAAATATTGTAGAGCTTAAAAACGTATCGGTCGCATTTGACGGCGAGCAGGTTTTAGACGGGCTTGACCTTGAGATAAAGGATAAGGAGTTTATAACGCTCCTCGGTCCCTCAGGCTGCGGCAAAACCACCACGCTGCGCCTTATCGCCGGCTTTTTGGAGCCGGACGGCGGCGATATTTTGTTTGAGGGCAAAAAAATAAATGGTGTTCCGGCGTATAAGCGTCAGGTGAACACCATTTTTCAGCGTTATGCGCTGTTTCCGCACCTTAACGTGTATGAAAACATCGCATTCGGGCTGCGCATTAAAAAACGCCCCGAAAAGGAGATTCGAGAAAAGGTTGCGGAAATGCTGCGCCTTGTAAACCTTACGGGGCTTGAAAAGCGCCATGTAGACACCCTTTCGGGCGGTCAGCAGCAGCGCGTTGCGATAGCGCGCGCCATTGCAAACCACCCTAAGGTGCTGCTGCTTGACGAGCCGCTTGCCGCGCTTGATTTAAAGCTTCGCAAGGATATGCAAAAGGAGCTTAAAAAAATTCAGCAGCAATTAGGCATAACCTTTGTTTTTGTAACCCACGATCAGGAAGAGGCGCTTACCATGTCGGACCGCGTGGTGGTTATGGACGGGGGCAAGATTCAGCAGGTAGGCACACCTAAGGATATATATAACGAGCCGCAAAACGCCTTTGTTGCGGATTTTATAGGCGAATCGAATATTGTAGACGGCGTTATGCTGCACGACCTTTACGTTTCGTTTTCGGGCGCCGAGTTTGACTGCCTTGATAAAGGCTTTTCGGAAAACGAGGCGGTAGACGTTGTGGTTCGTCCCGAAGACGTGGATATAGTACCGCCCGAAAAGGGAATGCTAAAGGGCGTTGTTACCTCGGTTGCGTTTCTCGGCGTTCATTATGAAATAATAGTGGATATAGGCGGCTTTAAGTGGATGATACAAACAACGGACGAGCGTTTTGTTAACGACAGCGTAGGGCTTTATATCGAGCCGGACGCAATTCACATAATGAAAAAATCTAAATATTCGGGGCTTTACGGCGATTATTCCTCTTACAGCGAGGAAATAGACCACCTCTCTGATATTACAGAGGAGGAATAGGCAGTGAACAAAAGAACGTTCGGAAGCAAGCTGGTCGCCTCGCCTTATATTGTGTGGTCGGCAATATTTATCGTGGTGCCGCTTGTAATTATGTTTTACTTTGCCTTAACCGACCAAAACGGCGTTTTCACCCTTTCAAACCTAAGCGCTATCGGGCAGTATAAAAAGGCGTTCGGCATATCAATACTTTACGCCGTAATTTCAACCGCCGTTACGCTTTTGTTAGCTTACCCTATGGCGTATTTTATGACAAAGCTTAAGGTTTCCTCTCAGCGTATGCTTTTTATGATAGTTATGATTCCTATGTGGATGAACTTTCTTATACGCACCTATTCGTGGATAACCATTCTTGCAAACACAGGTCTTATAAACACGTTTTTAAAAAGCATAGGCTTAAAGCCCTTAAAGCTTATAAACACGCCGGGGGCGGTAATTCTCGGAATGGTGTACGATTTTATTCCGTATATGATACTGCCGATTTACTCGGTTATGTCAAAGCTTGATAAATCGCTGTTAGAGGCGGCGGAGGATTTAGGCTCAAATTCGTTTACAAAGTTTAAAAGGGTTATATTTCCGCTTACAAAGCCCGGCGTTATTTCGGGTATAACAATGGTGTTTGTGCCGTCTGTAAGCACATTTTACATCTCGCAGAAATTAGGCGGCAACAAAACAATGCTTATAGGCGATACGATCGAATATTTCTTTAACTTGGGCCCCGCGTATTATAACGTTGCCTCGGCAATATCGCTTGTGCTTATGGTTATGATTTTAATCTGTCTTTTTATAATGAACAGATTTTCAGACGGTGAAGACGGGGGTGTGTTGATGTGAAAATACTTTCCCGTATATATGTGGCGCTTATAATACTTTTCCTTTACGCGCCCGTTGCAGTTATGATAATATTCTCCTTCAACTCTTCGCGCAGCGTTTGGGTTATGAACGGCTTTTCAACTAGGTGGTACGAGGGGCTGCTTTCAAACACCGCTATGATGACCGCGCTTGAGCATACGCTTATAGTAGCCGTGCTTTCGGCTGTTATATCTACGGTGCTGGGCACTGCGGCGGCGGTGGGCATAACCGCGATAAGAAACAAAATTTCAAAAAAGATAGTTATGTCCGTAACCCAAATACCCATGATGAACGCCGATATTGTTACAGGCATTTCGCTTATGCTGCTGTTTATTTTTGCAGGTAAGCTGTTAGGCCTTAACGAATCGTTGGGTTTTGCAACGGTGCTTATAGCGCACATAACCTTTAACCTGCCGTATGTTATACTTTCGGTCATACCGCGGCTTAACGGAACGGATCCGCATTTGCCCGAAGCCGCAATGGACCTCGGCTGTACTCCCGTTAAGGCGTTTTTCAAGGTTATACTGCCCTCAATTTCAACGGGAATTGTAACAGGCTTTATAATGGCGTTTACATTATCGCTTGACGATTTTGTTATAAGCTATTTCACCTGCGGGCATTATCAAACGTTGCCGATACTTATCTATACTATGACCAAAAAAACCGTAACGCCGGACACATACGCCCTTTCAACCCTTATTTTCATAACTGTGTTTGTGCTGTTAATACTTTATAATGTACTGCAATCAAAATCAGAGAAAAGGGCTTTAAACAAAACGTTTACCGAACAATAGCCTGCTTTAAGAAAGAAAGGATTTAGTTAAATGAAAAAAACAGCTGCTTTAATATTATCGCTTGTAATTACCGTTGCCGCCTCCCTTACCGGTTGCGGATACAAATATAAAGAGCTTAACCTGCGCGCAAAGTTCGACCAAAGCCTTAAGGGCACAACCCTTACGGTCTACAACTGGGGCGAATATATATCGGACGGCGAAGACGGCTCTATGGACGTTAACAAGGAATTTGAAAAGCTTACGGGCATTAAGGTTAAATACTTAAATTATGTAAGCAACGAAACTATGTATTCCCAGCTTAAAAGCGGCGGCGTAAGCTATGATATAATAATCCCTTCGGATTATATGATAGAGCGCCTTAAAAACGAGAATATGCTGCAAAAGATCGATATTTCAAAAATATCAAACTACGACCTTATAGACGAAAAATACAAGGGGCTTTTCTTTGATGAAAACGAAGAATACAGCGTGCCCTATAACGTGGGTATGGTAGGCATTATTTATAATGAAGAGCTTACCGGCGGCGATATAGAGCATTCCTGGAAGGTGCTGTGGGACGAAAAGTACAAGGATATGGCGCTTAACTTTGATAACTCGCGCGACGCGTTTATGACCGCCCAAATGATTTTAGGACAGGATCTCAACACCGAAAACAAGGCGGATTGGGACGCCGCGGCGGATCTGCTTAAAAAGGGAAAGAAAAATCTTCAGTCTTACGTTATGGACGAAATTTTCAGCAAAATGGAAACGGGCGAGGCGTCTGTTGCGCCGTATTACGCGGGCGACTACCTTACAATGCTTGAAAGCAACGAAAGCCTTAAATTCTTCTACCCCGAAGAGGGAACGAATATATTTGTAGACTCTGTATGCATACCCGAAAACGCCAAAAATGTAGACGCGGCGCTTATGTATATTAACTTTTTGTTAGAACCGGACGTTGCCACCGCAAACGCCGAATATTTAGGCTATGCTTTGCCTAACACCGCGGTTGTAAATAATAAGGACTATTGCTATTATCAAAATAAAATTCTTTACCCCGATGAAAGCGATATGCCCAAGGTACAGTATTATCACGATATTAAAAGCGATATAAGAACCTATTACGAAACCCTTTGGAGCGAGGTTAAGCTCTACTAAATAATGCGGAATTCGTAATTCGGAATGCGGAATTATAAAAACAAAAGCTTTAACACAGCCGTTTTATTTACGGGGTGTTAAAGCTTTTTTAATTTGCGGTTTTATCTGTCCTTAATGTCTATATATTCACGCTGCGGCTGAACGCTCATATAAGCCGGACGGATTATCTTTCCGGCGTTTAAAAGCTCCTCTATTCTGTGTGCGCTCCAGCCCGCAATACGCGCTATTGCAAAAAGCGGAGTATAAAGCTCGTGCGGCAGCTTCAGCATATCGTAAACAAAGCCGCTGTAAAAATCCACGTTTACGCTTACGCCCTTATACATCTTGCGCTCCTTGGCAATGATTTTGGGCGCCAGCTCCTCAACAAGCGAATAAAGCCCGTATTCCTTATCAAGCCCCTTTTCTTCGGAAAGGGATTTTACAAAGTCCCTGAACACCGTGGCTCTCGGATCGGAAACCGAGTATACCGCATGCCCTACGCCGTATATAAGCCCCGCCCTGTCAAACGCTTCCTTGTGAAGTATCTTTTTAAGATATTCTTCAACCTCGCCGCGGTCCTGCCAATCCTTAACGTTTTCCTTAATATCGTTAAACATAGCGCAAACCTTTATGTTGGCGCCGCCGTGCTTCGGTCCCTTAAGCGATCCTAATGCCGCCGCAATGGCAGAGTATGTGTCTGTTCCCGAAGAGGATACAACATGGGTTGTAAAGGTAGAGTTATTACCGCCGCCGTGCTCTGCGTGGAGCACAAGCGCCGCGTCAAGCACCTTTGCCTCAAGCGGGGTATACTTGCCGTCTATTCTTAACATATAAAGTATATTTTCGGCAGTTGAAAGCTCCGGGCGCGGTTCGTGAATAAAAAAGCTGTTACACCCGTTAAGGTAATAGTTATAGGAATGATACCCATAAACCGAAAGGGACGGGAAACGCGCTATAAGCTGAAGACACTGGCGCAAAACATTGGGTATAGAGGTATCCTCCGCTTTTTCGTCGTAAGAATAAAGCGTAAGCACACTTCTTGCAAGCGAATTCATCATATCCTTTGTGGGCGCTTTCATTATAATATCGCGCACAAACGAGCCGGGCAGACGGCGGTATGAGGAAAGCACGCCGTTAAATTCGTTAAGCTGATCCTCCGTAGGCAACTCGCCGAAAAGCAGAAGATAAACAACCTCTTCAAAGCCGAAGCGGTTATCGTTTATAAAGCCGTCTACAAGGCGCTCAACATCATAGCCCCTGTAATAAAGGTGGCCGGGACACGGCACCTCTTCGCCGTCCACGATTTTTTTAGAGACTATTTCGGAGATTTCGGTAAGACCGGTAAGCACGCCCTTACCGTTAAGATCGCGGAGTCCCCTGTTTACCTTATGCTTTATATATAATTCCGGCTGTATACGGCAGTTACCCATACAAAGCTCGGAATATTTTTCTATTTCGGGCGTTATCGCGGTATAATCTATAATGTTTTTTCCGTTCATCATATCCCTCTTTCTGCAATATATTGTTATAATATTAACATAAAAAGGAAACAACTTCTTTAACTGCCTGTTAATTTTAATAAACCGCGTCAGAGGTCTGTTCGGCGCGCTGAAAACAGCTGTCATTGCGGTGCGGGTGTCCGGCGGACACCTCTGCGAAGCAGGAGCACCGACCGAGCCGGCAGGCGAGACCGCCGTCAGGCGCGCGACAATCCGTTTTTCCTTTAAGGGAATTACGGATTCTTTCACGCTTCGCGTTCAGAATAACAAGCCGTTTAGTTGTTGCAGCCGCCTCCGAAAATTAAATATTCGGTCTATTCCTTCACATATTCCAAAATATCGGTAATGTCACAGTCAAGCGCACGGCAAAGCTTATCAAGCGTTTTGGTTTCAATGTTTTCATTGTTTTTTAACCTACGTACGGTTTTGCTGTCTATGCCGCTATTTTCTCTTAAATAATAAGCAGATATGTTTTTCCTTTTCATAGTTTCCCAAAGCCTGTTAAAGCATATCACGCCGATTTCCCCTTATTGTTTTTTGCGTTTTACAGCTTTTCAAGCATTTCGTCTATCGATTTGTCATTTTTAAAGTCTGCGTCGCAGGGCTTTTTGCAAAGCGACCAGCTTTCGGTAAGAACCGCAGTCTCGCCCGCCTTTACCGTTTTAAGCTCGCTTAGCGATTCCACCTCTATCATATTTTCGTTTGTATAGGTTTCAAACGCGCAGCCGCCGTCCGGATAGCTGCCGCCGGGAAGCGCCGTATCAAACCGCTTGCAGAAAATATCGCCGTTAAGGCAGTAGTAAACCGTGCCGCAGTTAAGGTCAAAGCCGAGCTTTATCGGCTTTGTGTATTTTTCGTCCTGACGGAGCGTGGCGTACTTACTGCCGAAATATATGCGGTCGTTGCTTAGATCGGTATACGGCCAAACGGATATCACGCGGTTTGCAAGCAGACCCGTATCGTTTGTGTTCATAGGAATTATAAGCGTGCCGCCCTTTTCCGAAACCGAAATACCCCAAACGGCAAAATCCTTATCCTTTTCCGATATGTTTTTAACGCGCATTATAACCTGCATATTCGCGTCGTCCGCGTCCATTTTAATTTCAAGACTTTTTGCAACTCCGTTTTCACTTTCGGCTTTCGGGGTAAACACCGCGCCGTTTTCGGTAATATCAAAATCCACCGGCTCAAGATCGGGATAATATGTTTCGGGATAGCTTTCGGGCGATACCCATATTCTGTGACCGCCGAGGTTTTCCCAACGCTTATTTTCACCGTAAAAATCGGTAAACTGCTTATCGTCCTTAGGTCCGAATGCCGCGCGGTTGCTGCAAAGTATATTCTGCTCGCCCACATAACCGAATCTTATTATGCGCGGTCCTATATCGGTTGTAACATACGCCTCGATAACGCCGTTTGTTATGCAAAGGCATTTTCCGTAATCCTTATAGCTTTCAATTTTTTTAATGCTTACCATAATTATCACTCCGTTTTAATTAGTTTTGCGGTATATTCAAGTCCGCACGGCAGTACCCTTGCGGAAGCAAGCGAATAAATATCCGTTGCGCGGCATTCGGTTTCAAACAGCTTTAATGCATCGCCGCCAAAAGCCTTTATTTCCTCTGCCCGCATAACAAGCGGCGGGTCGCACCTGCCTATTTGCGCCTTCAGCTGTTCTTCGCCCTTTTTCGAAAAGCCCAGCACCCTTACATAGGGCGGCGCTTTCATAAAAAAGGTGCTGTCGATATCAAGAAACGCCGAAAGCACAAGCCGCCTTATTCTCGCGTGGGTATACCGCTTTACCTTGACTGTATTATACAATTCTTCAAGGCTTGTTGCAACCCTTATTGCCGAAAAAAGCTTATTTTCTATTCCCTCGCTTAAATCGGGCAGATTTTTAAGCTCCTCGGCTGTTTTTGCGCGCAGCACGGCTAAAACGGCGGTTTCTATCCTTTTTATATCGGCAATGCCGTCAGATAAAAAAAGGCTGATAACATTTTCGGGTATATATTCCCTGCAAAATTCGGCGTTGCCCGCAAGCAGCTGCTTTCTTAAAAGCGAAGCGGATACATACCCGTCGTCTGCGGTATTGGAATCGTGCTGTGCGCCCTGCCTTTTAACCGTTATAAATTTGAAATCGGCTCCTATGCTTTTTGCCGCCGTAATATATTCAATTGCAAGGTTATTGTTAGCGCCCGAAAGCAGTCCACCGCCGATATCCGCCGCCCTTTCGCGCGCGGCGGCAAAGGTCATACCGGTTTTAAGGTGTTTTTTTAAGTTTTGCTTATAAGCGTCGGAGGAAAGTATATCCGCCGCGGCCTTAAGCATATTTATGTCGCCGCATTCGCTGCCGAACATAACCGTATCGCACCCCGCCGCCTTAAGCGCCGAAACCCCGTGAAGCGCAAAGCTCTGCGCGGAAGACATAGAATAGCATACCGGCATTTCAAGCACAATATCCGCGCCGCACAAAAGCGCCGCGCGTGCGCGCACGCGTTTTTCGGCTATTGCCGTATCGCCGCGCTGTACAAAATTACCGCTTAAAACGGCGGTTACCGTGCCGAGCCGACGGGCGGCGTTAAGCAAAAAGCAATGCCCCGTATGCAGGGGATTAAACTCGGCTATTATTCCTACCCTTGCCAAAATATCACTTCTTTTTAAAAAAAACTTGAAAAACCTTTTTATATAAAGTATTATATATTAGTTAAAGGATATTTTTCAAGCTATTTTTTCACCGGAGGAAGTAAAGTATGAAAATTTTTGTTGTAAACGCAGGCAGCTCATCGTTAAAATATCAGCTTATTGATATGGAAAACGAAAAGGTGCTTGCAAAGGGTCTTTGCGAAAGAATCGGCGTTTCGGGCGCCATTTCCCACAAAACGGCAGACGGCAGAGCTTACGCCGCCGAAACGCCGATGCCCACCCACAGCGAGGCTTTTGAGGCGGTGGTTTACGCCCTTACAAAAAGCGAGGCCAAGGTTATCGATTCGTTTGACGAAATATCGGCTATCGGTCACCGTATAGTGCAGGGCGGCAGCGTTTTCCCGAACAGCTGCCTTGTAACGCCTGAGGTTATAGATAAAATTGAAGAGCTGGGCGCGTTAGCACCCCTTCACAATCCGGCGCACGTGCTTGCAATCCGCGCCTGCATTAAAACCTTCGGCGATAAAATTCCGCAGGTGGTTGTATTTGACACCTCTTTCCACCAGACAATGCCGCCTAAGGCTTATATGTATCCCCTGCCCTATGAGTATTACGAGAAATACGGCGTCCGTAAATACGGCGCGCACGGCACCTCCCACCGCTTTGTAAGCGACCGTGTGGCGGCGCTTGAAAACAAGCCCAAAAAGGATATTAAAATTATTACCTGCCATTTAGGCAACGGATGCTCCATAACCGCCGTTAAGGACGGCGTATGCGCCGACACCTCAATGGGCTTTACCCCGCTTGACGGATTTATGATGGGCACGCGTTCGGGAACACTCGACCCCTCGGCGCTTACATACATTGCCGAAAAAGAGCATCTTTCCCCCGAAGACGTTAACACCGTCTGCAACAAGAAATCGGGTATGCTCGGTATATCGGGCGTTTCAAACGATAACCGCGACATATGCGCCGCGGCGGAAGCGGGAAACAAGCGCGCACAGCTTGCAATTGAAATGCAAAGGTACGAAATACTTAAGTTTGTAGGCTCTTATATAGCCGCAATGAACGGCGTTGACGCTATTGCCTTTACAGGCGGCATAGGCGAAAACGACCCCGATCTTCGCAAATATGTATGCGATAATCTTACCTTTGTGGGCGTAGATATTGACGAGGATAAAAATAAGCTTCGCGGCGAGGAGGTTAAAATTTCCACACCGAAAAGCCGCGTTAACGTTTACGTTATCCCCACTAACGAGGAGCTTGCAATAGCAAGGGATACCCTTGCCATAATTTCAAAATAATCGGAGGAACGATATGAACATCACCGAGGTTAAGGCAAATATTAAAAACGGCGCTTACGACAACAGCTTTTCTATGCTTTACGGCGACGTTTCTGCGGCGCGCGCCCGTTATTTAAGGGCGTGCGAAAGCTTTGAGGGCATTTTCAGCGAAAAGGAGAATATCCGCCTTTTCTCCGCTCCCGGCAGAACAGAGGTAGGCGGCAACCATACCGACCATCAGCACGGCTGCGTGCTTGCGGGCGGCGTTAATCTTGACGTTATAGCGGTGACAGCGCCCAATAACGACGGCAAGGTTCGCATTAAGTCCGAGGGCTACGATATGGACGTAATAGATATTACCGAGCTTGAAAAAAACACCGCCGAGCACGGCAGGGCGTCGGCTCTTATCCGCGGTGTTTTAAGCCGCTTTAAAGGGCTTGGAGCCGATATTTCAGGCTTTAATGCTTACACCACTTCAAACGTGTTAAAGGGTTCGGGGCTTTCCTCGTCCGCCGCGTTCGAGGTGCTTGTAGGCAATATAGTAAACGGTATGTTCTTTAATAATAAGGCAGACGAAATTACAATAGCCAAAATAGGTCAGTACGCCGAGCGCGAGTATTTCGGTAAGCCGTGCGGTCTGCTTGACCAGATGGCAAGCTCGTTAGGCGGCTTTACCTATGCCGATTTCTTTAACCCCGCCGATCCGATAACCGAAAAGATAAACCTTGATATACATTCGTTCGGGTATACCCTCTGCGTTGTTGATACGGGCGGAAACCACGCCAATTTAACGCAGGATTATGCCGATATTACGATTGAGTGTAAGGAAATCAGCAATAAGCTCGGCGTAGACTTTTTGCGCGACGCCGATCAAAACCGCTTTTATAACAGCATTGCAGAGCTGCGCCGTGCCTGCGGCGACCGCGCAGTGCTTCGCGCGTTCCACTTTTTTAACGAAAACGATCGCGTTGAAAAGCAAAAGGCGGCGCTTAAAGCAGGGGATTTTGAGGGTTTCTTAAAGCTTGTAAACGAATCGGGAGAGTCCTCTTACGATTATTTGCAAAACCTTTATTCAAACTCTGCCGTTTCAGAGCAGGGCTTGCCGCTTGCAATTGCGCTTACAAAGAAATTTCTTAACGGAAAGGGTGCCTGCCGCGTTCACGGCGGCGGCTTTGCGGGCACAATACAGTGCTATATCCCGTCGGAGCTTTTAGCGGATTACAAAAAGACGATAGAGGCCGTATTCGGCGAAAATTCCTGCTGTGTGCTTAATATCCGTCCCGTAGGCGGCTATGAAATTAAGTAAAGCGTACTGCGGCAATTTCTTTTTTAATGCGGAATTATTAAAACAAAAGCTTTAACACAGCCGTTTTAATTTACGGTGTGTTAAAGCTTTTTTGTGTTATATAAATATTTTGTCATTGCGGTGCGGGTGTCCGGTGGACACCTCTGCGAAGCAGAAGCACCGACCGAGCCGGCAGGCGAGACCGCCGCAAGGCGTGCGGATAAACTTTCGCTTACCTGTCATTGCGAGCGCCGTAGGGCGCGTGGCAATCCGTTCTTTTTTTAATGGGAATTACGGATTCTTTCGTGCCACGCACTCAGAATGACAAGTCGTTTAGTCATTGCAAATACATAAGGCGTGCGGCAATCCGTTCCAAATCACCCGTCATTGCGAGCACCGTCAGGTGCGTGGCAATCCGTTTTTTCTTTTTAAGGGTATTACGGATTCTTTCGCGCTACGCACTCAGAATGACAAACCGTTTAGTTGCCACGAATACAGTGAGGTGTGTGCAGTAAGCTATCGTTCTGTCATTGCGAATGACATAATTCCGCATTCCGAATTACGAATTCCGCATTATTTCGTTATGCAGTCCGCCACATAAATGCCCATAGCGCCCGATTGCGAAAGTCCGCGGCATATTCCGCTGCCGTCGCCTATAATATAAACGCCGTCTATAAGCTCAAACTTATCGTTCATAAATTCAGGACGAATGGAATAATACTTGCTTTCGCAACCGTAAAGCAGGGTGTCGTCGTTCGCGGTACCCGGCGCCACGCGGTCAAGCGCGTATATTGTTTCTATAATATTTGTAAGTATTCTGTGCGGAAGCGCCAGCGATATATCGCCCGCAGTTGCCTTAAGGGTAGGTATAACCGTGTTCTGTCCCAAACGGTGGTCGTTGGTTCTTCTGCCCCTTACAAGATCGCCGAAGCGCTGAACAAGCACATTGCCCTTGCCTATCATATTAGCAAGGCGCGAAATGCTTTCGGCATATTCGGTAGGCTGATCAAACGGCTCTGTAAAGCGTATGCTTGAAAGAATTGCAAAGTTGCAGTTATCAGTCTTTTTTGCGGGATCTGCAAAGGAATGACCGTTTGCGGTAATTATGCCGTGATTATTCTCAGCCGATACAAGACCGCCCTTGTTAAAGCAGAACATACGGCAGCGGTCCTCAAAAGTCTTGGTTTTGTAAAGAATTTTCGGCTCGTATATCTTATCCGAAAATTCCTTCCATATCATATCCTTCATTTCAACGCGCACGCCTATATCAACGTGGTTTGAACGCATATGCACCCCGTGCGAACGGCAGAAATCCGCAACAAAGTTTGCCCCGCCGCGGCCGGTTGCTATAATAACCCTTTCAGCTTTTATCGTTTCACCGTTTGCGTAATAAAGGGTATAGCCGTCCTCGCATCTTTCAACCCTTTCGCAATCGTAAAACGCAAGCAGCTCGGTGCCCATTTCGTCAAGCGCGTTTATAAGATTTTGCATTGTGGCATAGTTTTTATCGGTGCCCAAATGCTTTACGTTCATATCAAGAAGTCTTAAATTGTTTTGAATACATTTAAGCTTCAGCTCCTCGTTAGAGCGGTAGACCTTAACCTCGCCCGAAGTGCAGTATTTATTAAGTACCTTATCAACCTCGTCTATGTATTCGTTGGCTTTTTCGTCGCCCAATTCCTCGCCCAGAATACCGCCGTATGCCGTACCTAAATTAAACTTACCGTCCGAAAAAGCGCCCGCGCCGGCATAACCGCTTGTAATAGAGCAGTGCTTGCAGTGAACGCAGGTGTTGTTTTTGCCTGCGGGACAGCGGCGGTTTTCAAGCATATTGCCGCGTTCGGTAATAACTATCTTAATATCCGGCACATTACAGTGAAGCCTGTAAGCCGCCATAAGACCGCCTATACCCCCGCCTATTATTGCAACATCATATTTTATACCGGACATTGTATATCAATCCTTTTTTTATTATTGCGCACAAAATCAGGCTGCGCTTTCAAAAAGCACAGCCTGTTACTGCTTTCATATTTTAAACTAAAACAGTCGTTTTGTCAACAGTTATTTTCCGTTTCGGGTGAAAATCAGCCTGCCATTGCAAACACCGCAAGGCGCGCGGCAATCCGTTCCCATAAAAAGAAAAGTCGTTTTATTTTTCAGCTGTTAATTTTTGTACCTGCTTTAAAATTTTGTTAAGCGCCGAAGAATTTATCTTGCCCATATCTATGCCGTCTATGCTGTACTGATATTTCGTCTCGCTCGCCTTTTTAAACTCAACGCTTGTAGCCGCGCGCGAAGTATCGGAATAGGTAAATACAAAGGTCATATCCGGCGCCGCGTTTATTTTATCAACCGTGTAATCGGAGCAGGCAAGCGAAATACACTCCTGATAAAAGCTTTGGAAATCGCTTGCAACCAGCTTTTTGCCGTTATAGGTTATAACATAGGTTTCCTCTGCGTCCTCGCTGTCGTCATACACTATGCCGAAGCTGTAATCCTTATCTGCGGTTTTAACCGTAAAGCCCGAAAGCTCGTTTATAGACTGTAAGCAGACCCACGAGGCATAGAAATTTGTCGCCTTGTAATCAATAAACGAAAGACTGTCTGCCGCAACCTTACTTATAAGCTTTGCGCCGTCGTACCAAACGGCGTAGGCGCCGTCGCTTTGCTGCTTAAAGGAATAGGTAAGCGAATAATCGCCTATTTTAATTGCGGCGGTAAGGTCGGGGCTGTCAAGCCCCAGTGACTTTCTTGCCGCGGCGGAGGTATCAAACGAATACGCCCCCGTAACGCTTACGCCGCTTTTAAACAGCGTGAAAATACCGTCGATATTATCGGCTATGCGTTTTGTGGGCGAGGTGGTCATATACGCCGCATACTGAGAAAGGTTTTCATCGGTATTGGGGGTTATAACAACCTTTTCGGGGAAGTTTTTGCCCGTAACGGTAATCGAATCAAACGAAGAAAGGTTGCCGTTATCGTCTGTATACTTTGTTTTCATAGCGTCGGTAACGGTAACGCCCGGTATTGCGTCTGTTTTGGCAAGACTTAACGCGTCAAAGGTGAAGGTACTGCTTAATTCGCTTTCGGTTATATATATTTTATCGTCGGTTGAAAGCTTTATATAAGTACCCGTGCCGTCGGGCGAGGCGCCGCCTACAAGCAGCGACATCTCCGCGCCGTCGTTCGTTACAATATCCGCCTTTGTTTCGGGGCTTTCAAGCCCGCATTCGGCGGCGGTCTTCGTTGTTATCTCGCGCACGGCGGTAACCGCCGCGGCGGCTGATACAATACTTTCGGCAGAAGAAGAGCTTATAACGTCCTTTTCGTATCCGTCAAGATACCATTTAACCTTTTCCGAGGAAGACGATGAGGAAGACGAAGAAGAGGACTCGCTTTCCTCCTTTACCGAATAAAGCTTAAACTCGCCGTTTTTATTTGTTACAGTAACGGTTTTAAGCTCGTCGGTTTTAAGCTCTAACACCTTTATTGTTTCAAATGCGGAGGAGGAGGTGCTTTCTTCCTTTTCGGGAATAAGCTTTATAACCGCAGCCGTGCCGCCCGCCAGCACCGCCACCGCAAGCAGCGAGGCGATTATTACGGGCAGGCGTTTTCTTTTTTGCGTTTTATGAGCACTTTTATGCTCGGTAGGGTCTGAAAAAACGGTAGAAAACTCGTTTTCGGTATTTTCCGTGTTTTCAGTCTCTTTTTCGGGAAAATCACTCATTAGGCATTCTTTCTCCTGATAAAGATGTATATGCCTGCCGCGATAGAGGCTATCGGCAGTATGAACATAAATATTATTCTGATAACATTGGCGGAGGACTGGCTTACGGAATCGGAATAGCTTTCGTTTGTAATGGTTTTTGATACAAACGAAATACCGGTGTTTTCCGCTCCCACGGCGCGTTCCGCACAGGCAAGCGTAAGGTTTTTGTTTGAAACCGCGGACTGCTCGTTGTAAACCGAGCTTATAAACTCGTAGCTGTCAAACGCAAAAACATAGCTTGCAATTTCGTTATTATCGTCGTCGTATTCCATTTTCTTGGCCTCGATAACAGCGGGATACGCCTGCTTTGCGTAATTATCCGCACCCGTCCAGTCGGTCGCGGTTCCCACGGGCGCCGCAACCGTGCTTTCAAGCGAGGATATAAGCTTTGTTACGGTAATGCTGCCCTCGCTGTCGAACGCGGTGGTAAACGGAACGTTATGACCGGTAATGCAAAGCTGCATACCGCTTGTAATATCGTTATCCGAGCTTGCGGGATATACGCCCATTGTCATCGGGTCATCCGGTATATGGTTTTGCGAATTGGTCTCAAACAGCACGCCCTCGCCTACCGATATACCCCACTGGCTTAAGAAATCGTAAAGATTTGTAAGGTAAGGGGCTGAATCGCTTGCAAAGAACAAGAGACCCTTGCCGAGCTTACCGTCGTTTTCAAGAAATTCCGAAAGCGCGTCAAGCTCGCCGCCTAAAAAGTCGGTAGTGGGCGCGGCTATAATAACCGCGTCGTAATCGGACGGAACGGAGCTTACCATACTGTCCGATATAACCGTAATATCATAGTTGTTCGCCTTAAGAAGTGTCTGGTAATCGGCGGTGTGATCGTCCTTTGAGTGACCGGTAAGCAGCGCAACCTTTTTGGTCTTGCTGCTTGTAACGTACGCTATTGCGCTTGTTACCGCAGTTTCAACATTGTTGCCGCTTACGGTTGACATTGAATATCCGTATGCGGCATAGGTGCTGTCCTCGGAAAGGTTGTAAATATCCTTAAAGCCTAATACCTTATAGCGCTCGTTTCCGTCTTTAGCAGATGAAACGATTATATCGCCGTAGGCAAGCTTTTCGTTAGAGTATTTTTGCGATATTTCGGTAAATTCCGAAGCCTGCGTATCAACATAGTTTAATTTTATGTTTTTGTTATAGTTCGGGTATTTATCAAGCAGCTTTACGGTTTGCTTATAATAATCCGAAGCGTCCGACGATACGCCGTAAAGGTTTTGGGCGTAATATCCCATATAGCCGCCGGTATATCCCTCTTCCTCGGCGCAGACGGTAATGGTAACCTCGTCCTTAAGCCCTTTAAGATAATCTATATTTTCCTCGCTTACGGAATTTTCCTTTTGTGCCGACATATCAAATTCAAGCAGAAAGCGCTTTGAAAGCGCGTTTACAAGCACGTTAAGCACTATAAGCCCCGCAAGCACAGCCGCGGTTATTGCTACGGAATATCCGCCGCGGCGAAGTAAAGCTTCATTTTTAAGCTTTTTCGGCTTAGCCGCCTTTTTCTCTGCCCTTTCAGCCTTTTTTGCGGCTTTCTTTGCCTCTTTCTCGGCTTTTTTTGCCGCCTTGTCATCGGGCGCCGCAGTCTCCTCCGCCTTTATGGGTTCGGGGTTTAAATTCTTATTTTCTTCCATTCTGCACACCTTCCTTTACGCCCATCTTCTCTTGTCAAGCGAGCGCACGCACAGGAAAAGGAACGCCGCGCTTATGCTTACAAAATAAAGTATATCGGGAACAGATAAAACGCTTTCGCCGAAGTTTTCCGCCGCGGATATAAACGCCGCCTTTTCAACCACGGCGGCTATCCACGAAACGTTTATCATACTTGCAAAGTTAGACATATAAAGCACAAGTATGTTAATAACAAGGGTAAGTATGGCGGATATAACCGAGCTTTCGGTAAGGGACGATATAAACATACCTATCGCTATAAGCGCACTGCCCAGCAGCAGCATACCGAAAAGCGCGTAAATGTAAGACATAACGTTAACGCTTACATAAGAGGCTATTATTATTTCAAAAATAACCGTCGGCGCAAAGCCGAGCGCAAACACCGCCAGCGCCGCAAAAAATTTGCCAAGCACTATTCCCGTAAGCTTAACGGGGGCGGTAAGCAGCGCCTGATCTACCTTTTGGCGCCTGTCCTCGCTCATAAGACGCATTGTAAGCACCGGCATTGTAAACACCGCAACGGTGGACATTGCCATTATAACCATTGAAATATCGGGGCTGCCGCTTTGATAAATAAGCGAAAAGAAAAGCCCCAAAAAGAAGTAAAACGCCGCTAAGACAATAAAGCCGATAGGGGTTGAGAAATACGATTTGAATTCTCTTTTAAATACCGCGTTCATTATTCCTTTTCCTCCTTCTCTTCCGCCGAAACGGTAACCTCTTCGCCGTTAAGCTCTATTTTAACATCGGTTTTTTTCGGTTCTTCCTTTATACCGAGCATTCGCTTCGCCTCATCGTTATCGGCGGCCTCGGTAAGGCGCAGGAATATCTGCTCAAGCGATACCTTGTTGCTTGTAAGGGCAAGCAAAGTTTTACCGCGCGAAGCAATGCGCTCCGATACCGCGCCGCGGATATCCGCGCCCGGCTGCGGATCTATAAGGAAATCAAAAGAGCCGTCTTCCTTTCTGCCTAAGGAGCTTACCTCCTTAACGCCCTTAACGGTCTTAAGCGCGTCAAGCATATCCTGCTCGCTGCAAACCACGCGCGCCACGATGGAATGATCGCTTGAAAGCTTATCCGAAAGGTTTTCGGGCGTGTCGTCCGCTATTATCTGACCCTTGTTGATAATTATAACGCGCTTGCACACCGCCTGAATTTCGGAAAGTATGTGCGAGGAAAGTATTATGGTGTGGTTTCTGCCGAGCCTTGAAATAAGATTTCTTATTTCAATAATTTGCTTCGGGTCAAGACCAACAGTAGGCTCGTCCAAAATAAGTACGTCGGGGTTTCCTATAAGCGCCTGCGCAAAGCCGACCCTTTGGCGGTAGCCCTTTGAAAGGTTCTTTATAAGGCGGTTCTGCACGTTGTCTATCTTAACAAGGCGCAATATCTCGTCTATGTGCGGTTTCTTCGGGAACTTTACCTTTTTAAGGTCGTATATAAAGTTTAAGTATTCGCGCACCTTCATATCGGTGTAAAGCGGCGGAATTTCAGGCAGATAGCCTATTCTGCGCTTTGCGTCTTCAGGGTATTCGGTTATATCGTATCCGTCTATAACCACCTTGCCCTGCGTAAGGGAAAGATATCCCGTAAGGATATTCATAATTGTGGATTTGCCTGCGCCGTTCGGTCCCAAAAAGCCGATAATCTCGCCCTTGTCTATGTTAAAGCTTACGTCCTTAACCGCAAGGTGAGTACCGTACCGTTTGCTTAGTCCGGTTACTTCTATCATTTATATTCCTCCATGACAGTTTGTTACATTTTAGATAATACCAAACAAATTTACACATTTATTAAACAAACTGTGAATATTATACCTCTTTATGCCATATGTATCAAGAAAAAAATGTCCGTTTCCCGAAAAAAATCGGAAAACGGACTTAAATTTTAAGAATACATTGCGTTTGCGCTCATATAATCGTAGATTGCCTTGCCGTGACCCTGCTCCTCGCTTTGAATGGTGTTAAGCACCTTGCGCAGACTTTCCTGCGTAAATTCGAAAACGCAGGTATCGTACAGGTGCGAAGCGTGCTTTTCCATTGTAAGCGTGTCGGTGCAAAGGTAGCAGTCGTGCTTTTTATCCTCTGTTTCGCCTACGCCGTAGGCAGCGCTAAAGGCTGTGGGTATGCTTTTTCCCGTGCCGGTTGCAGGCGAAGTGCCGCTTTCTATTTGGTTTATCATCTCAAGATGCCTTTGCTCCACCGCGGCAATATCGGAAAACAGAGTTTTAAGCTGCGGGTCGCGCGCGTCCGCCGAATACTGCGTGTATTTATCCACGCAAAGCTTTTCCTGTGTTTTAAGATCCTTTAAAAGAGAAGTTTCCTTTTGTGTTAATTGCATTGTTATCACCTCGGATTTATTATTATCCCAAAATCACTTCTTATGCACAAACCGCTTGACATAAAACGCAAAAATGTTAAAATAATAGCGGTGATATAAATGATAAAAAATATTTTTTTCGATCTTGACGGCACGCTTTTACCTATGGACGAGGAAAAATTTACAAAAGCTTATTTTTCCCTGCTTGCCAAAGCAGTTGCGCCCTTGGGCTATGAGTCCGAAAAGCTGATAAACGCGGTGTGGAAGGGAACCGCCGCTATGTATAAAAACGACGGCTCGGTTACAAACGAGCAGGCGTTCTGGCGCGAGTTCGGCAATATCTACGGCGAAAAGGGGCTTTCGGACAAGCCCGCCTTTGACAAGTTTTATCAAACCGAATTTCAAAACACAATATCCGTTTGCGGCTTTAACAAAAAGGCGGACGAAACCGTTAAAGCCCTTAAAAAAGAGGGTTATAGGCTTGTAATCGCCACAAACCCCATTTTTCCGAGGGTTGCTACCGCAAGCCGCATAAAGTGGGCAGGCATAGATAAAAACGATTTTCTGCTTTTCACCGCTTATGAAGACTCGCACTTTTGCAAGCCGAACCTTGCTTATTATAAGGAAATACTTGAAAAAACGGGCCTTAAAGCGGAAGAATGCCTTATGGTCGGAAACGACGTAAGCGAGGATATGGTTGCCGCAAAGCTTGGTATGAGGGTGTTTCTTATGCCCGATTGCCTTATAAACAAAACGGGAGCGGATATTACGCAATACCCACGCGGCGGTTTCGACGAGCTTTTAAATTACATAGAAAAGCTGAATTAAGCTTAAATTGCGTTTTGCCGCGTGCCTTGCGGCGTCCGCAGCAACACTAAACAGCTTGTCATTCTGAGCGCGAAGCGTGAAAGAATCCGTAATTCCCCTTTAAAAGGAAAACGGATTGCCACAGCCGTTTACACGGCTTCGCAATGACGAAGGGTGTGGGAAAACGGATTGCCGCACACCTTACGGCGGTCTCGCCTGCCGGCTCGGTCGGTGCTTCTGCTTCGCAGAGGT
>ENA-OURZ01001368-OURZ01001368.1-human-gut-metagenome-genome-assembly--contig:-NODE-1368-length-27185-cov-8.624475_pt1 | contig 27185 bp, 28 predicted proteins | sample MGYA00242073_ERZ509195 | MGnify/ENA primary metagenome ERZ509195 (study PRJEB26280, sample SAMEA2338837) | human gut metagenome | biome: human gut; feature: human-associated habitat; material: faeces... | reverse complement strand
GGACTTTCTTTCGCCGCTGCGGCGGCGAAACTCTACGAGGTTTTTGACAAGCTGACAACACCCCCGGGCCGCAGCCCGGGGGTGTTGATGATCGTCTGTTATTTGCGGATGTACGCGCTGAGGATGCTCGCCATCTCGGCGCGGGTCGTCGCAGCGGTCGGCGCGAGATGCGCGCTGTCGCGGCCGATGATGAGCTGCCGCGCATTTGCCCACTGCATCGCATCCATCGCCCAGGACGGGATCTGTCCGGCGTCACTGTAGGCGGAGAGGTCTGCACGCGCCGTCACGTCGTCCTGCGTGAAGGCGGCAAAGGCACAGAGCATCACAGCAGCCTGTGCGCGCGTGAGTGCATCATTCGGGCGGAACGTGCCGTCGCCGAAGCCGGAGACGATGCCGTTGTCCGCCGCCCAGATGACGGCATCGGTATACCAGCTGTCAGCCGGGACATCGGTGAAGGGGTTCGCCGCCTCGACCGCCGGTTCACCGGCTCTGGCATAGAGGATGACCGCAAGCATCGCGCGGCTCATCTCCTGATCCGGCGCGAAGGTCGTCTCGTTCACGCCGACCATGAGGCCGCGGGTATACATGCGCTTGATGGCGGTGTACGCCCAGTGATCCCACGACACGTCGGTATACGGCAGCGACATGCCGGGCTCCTTCTCGTAATCGGCGGTGTAGAGCACCTCGATCTCGTCGCCGTCCATGAGCACGAAATCGTTCATGCCGACGTCTGCAAAGTCATTGTTGACGCGAAACAGCCAGCCGGAGTTCTGACCCTTGCTAAACTCGGCCAGCCGCGTGCCGTCGGGCGCAGTGATCGCCTGCACGTAGCAGTACTGCTCGTGGTATTCATAGGTGTAGCCCTTGTCGGCCAGCACCTTCTGGAACACGGTGAACACCGACGTGCCCTCCGGCAGATCGCTGACCTCGGTCGGTGCGATCCACTCATCCGTGTCCGTGTGCAGCCGGAAGGTGACGCTGATCGTCTTGGGCTGCGCATCGTCTGCGTTCACAGCCAGTGCCGCCGGCATGAGGCTCATGATCAGAACCAGCACCAGCAGCAGCGACAGAAACCGTTTTTTCATGTACGTTCCTCCTGAAACAATAAAATCCTGCCCGCCGGGACCGGCGGACAGATGCAGCAAAACCGGCCGAACAACGCATCCTGTTCAGCCCCGCAGCTTCCGGTTCCGGCGGAAATGCCTGCAGCCTTCGGGTATTCTGACTCATCCGCCGGACAGCGGCTTCACAGTGACCGACTCGCGGGGCCTTGCACCCCATTTCCCCTGCCGCCTGAAGCGGCGAAGGCTGCGCAATATGAAAAATCGCATTCAGTGTATCACAGTGCGCCGCCGTTGTAAATCCCTCTGCGGGCACGAAACCGGGCAAAAAAATCTCCTCCCGGCGGTTAACGGGAGGAGATTTTTTACGTGCAGAAAACCACACGTTGGGGGGTGGTCACCGGGAGGCGGTTACTCCCGGAAACCAAGGAGAAAAAACAGAAATGAAAGATAGATAGCAAATAGAAAAGCGGTTTATCAGAGCTTGAGGTTTACAATGTCTCTGCCGAGGAGCACCGTGTACGCCCCGCCGATCACGAGTGCCAGCAGTCCCAGCAGCATCATGGCGGCCGAACCTGCGGGATATGTGCTCATGAAGGCAACAGCGACGATCTCGATCGCGAGAAACGCAACAAAAGCCAAAACGTTCAGCAAGATGTTTTTCATAACGGATCCCTCCTGAAAGATTTGCTTCGGGGGCGCTTCTGATCCCCTTTTACGATGACAGAATAGCACAGAAAACGTGTGTTGTAAAATTCACAATTTCGAATGTTCTCTTTTTTGGTTTTGATGCAATTCAAAAAAATAATAAGGTACTTTCAAAATTACGATAAATAACTGCCAAACTGTTCCTGCTCCGTGTCGAATACCGGAAATAATGCTTGACGCAGGCCGGATTTGCGACGTATTATATGATTGAGAAAAAAACGGATCCAATTCGGGATAAGGAGGCATTGCCTATGGAACTTCGTTTGCTGACCACATTCTTAAAGGTCGCACAGCTGCAGAGCTTCTCCAAGGCCGCAGAATCTCTGGGATATTCCCAGTCCGCAGTTACGGTGCAGGTTCAGCAGCTTGAAAATGAGCTGGGCGTGCGTCTGTTCGATCGCATCGGCAAAACGGTGTCCATCACCCACTATGGGCAGGAGTTCATTCCCTATGCGCGCGATGTCGTGTCGGCTGCCGCGCGCGCCGTGTCGTTCACGGTCGAGGAGCGCGATCTGACCGGCACGCTGCGCATTGGCACGATCGAGTCGATCATGACGGCCAGTTTCGGGGAGATCCTGCCGCTGTATCATGAGCACTGTCCGCACGTGAATACGCAGCTGATCGAAGGCGACACGAAGACGCTGTCGGATATGCTCATGCACAATGAGGTCGACCTGATCTATACGCTCGACGATATGGGCTACGACGCGCAGCGCGTCAAGCTCTTTGAATGCCCGCAGGATATCGTCATCGTCGCCAGCCCCAAGCACCGCTTCGCCGCGGCAAAACAGCTCAAGCTGGCGGACCTCGTGGATGAGCCGTTCGTGCTCATGCCGCAGTCCAACAGCTACCGCCACCAGTTCGATGTGGAGCTGGCGCACCAGAAGCTGACAATCCGTCCGTTCCTGGAGCTGGAGAGCACGAGCATGGTCATGCAGCTGCTCGAGCACAGCCCGTACCTGTCCGTGCTGCCGCGCTACACGGCGCGCCGCCGCGCAGAAGAGGGCCGCCTCGCCATTTTGCCGGTCACGGACTGCCACATGGAGCAGTGGAGCCAGCTGGTGCACCACCGCGACAAGGTGCTCACGCCGCAGATCCGCGTTATGGTCTCCTGCATTGCACAGGTGGAAAAAATCCCGCTGCATCTCGAGAGCTGAACAGGGACATAACAAAAACCTGCCCCCATCGTGCGATGGGGGCAGGTTTGCATCCGGGAACAAAAACTCAGTCAGTCACGTACGGCAGGAGGGCGATCTGACGCGCTCTCTTGATGGCCTCGGTGAGCTCGCGCTGATGCATCGCGCAGGTACCGGTCGTGCGGCGCGGCAGGATCTTGCTGCGCTCGGACAGGAAGCGGCGAAGCTTCGCGGTGTCTTTGTAGTCGATATAAGTGCACTTGTCAACACAGAACTGGCAAACTTTTCTGCGTTTGCGGTTCTTGCTCTTATCTCTGTCAAAAGCCAAGACTGTAATCCTCCTTTATCAAAATCAGAACGGCAGGTCGCCGTCATCGTCGTCCAGCTCGGAAAACGCGCTGCCGCCCTGGGGGACATTGTCATATCCGCCATAGCTTCCGCGGTGAGCCGGTGCCGATGCGCTCGGCGCTGCCGGGCGAGACGTATCGCCGCCGTCGCGGCGCTTGCTCTCGCCAAAGTAGACATTGTCCGCCACGACCTCCGCGCTGCGGCGCTTGCCGCCCTCACGGTCGGTCCAGTCGCGGATCTGCAGGCGGCCGCTCACAACGGCCATGCTGCCCTTGGTGAAGTACTTGGAGACAAACTCCGCCGTGCTTCTCCACGCGACAATGTCGATGAAGTCCGTCTGCCGCTCGCCGCCGTCACGACCGCCGAAATCACGGTCGACCGCAAGCGAAAACGACGCCACGGGGATCTGGGACTGGGTATAACGAAGCTCGGGGTCACGGGTCAGACGGCCCATGAGCACAATGTGATTCAGCATTGCCGCGCCTCCTTATTCCGGGCGACGGGTGATCAGGGAGCGGAGAATACCGTCCGTGATGCCCAGCACACGATCCAGCTCAGCCGGGAAATCCGGGCCGCTGGTGAACTTGACGAGCACGTAGTAGCCCTCGGAAATGTAGTTGATCTCGTAAGCGAGCTTGCGCTTACCCATCTCCTCCATCTCCTCCAGCGTGCCGTTCTGCTCGACAAGCGCCTTGAACTTCTCGACGACTGCTGCAGTCTCTTCCTCCGACAGGTTGGGGTTGATGATGTACATCAGTTCGTACTTTTCGGTGGTTTTTGCCATTTCAGTTGCACCTCCTTCTGGTCTGATGGCCCTCATCTTAAATGAGAGCAAGGATCACCTGTGTCAGCACACAGGCCATATTATTATACCTGAAAATATGGGAAAGTCAATCTTTTTTTGCACTTTCCGGTGTGTCGAGCACGTGCACGTTCATCTGCGGGTAGGACATGGACACACCGTGGGCATCAAACGCCGCGCCGACGGCCTCCATGAGGTCGTAGTACACCGTCCAGTAATCGGCCGTCTTGCACCAGACCCGCACGACGTAGTCGATATTGCTCTCGCCGTACCCCGACACGCGCACGAACGGCTCCGGCTCCGGCAGGATGCCGGGCACAAGGGAGACGGCATTGTGCAGCGCCGCCTTCACCTGCTCCGGACGGCAGGTATAGTCCGCGCCGAAGGTGAGATCCACGCGCCGCTGCGGCTCACGGTTGTAGTTGACGATCTTGGACGCCGACAGGTCACTGTTCGGCACATAGATGTCCTTATTGTCGATCGTGCACAGCTGCGTGTAGATCAGGCCGATGTCGCGCACCGTGCCGCTGACATTGCCGGCCTCGATGAAATCGCCGTCCTCAAACGGCCGTGTGAGCAGGATGATGATACCGCTCATGGCATTCGAGAGGCAGTTTTGCACCGAGAGCGACAGAGCCAGACCGAGCAGACTGAACACAGCCAGCAGTGCTGTGACATTAAAGCCGAGGCTGTCGGCCACGATGAGGATCGCCATGAATTCCAGCGTGATCTTGAGCACCTTGAGAATGAACCTGCTCAGGCTCTCGGACAGGCGCGAGTGCGACGATATGCGCCGCGCAATGCGCATGATGATCCAGATGCAGACAATGCAGATCACGAGCGTGATGGCGGAGGTGATGAGTTTTTCCAGTGTGAGACTGCCGAGGCTGAAGCCGATGGCTTTGTTCACGTCCTCGATGCTGTCTTTTGTCGATTCGAGCGCGCTCTGATAGGTGTCCGTATTCAAATGGCGGTCTCCCCTTTCGTGAATGATCTGATGTTCAGTATACGCCATACCCCGCCGGTTTTCAACACGTTCCGTCAGGCGGGATCCTGGGCAGGGGCCTCAGAAAGGAGCGTGCCTGTTTGCGCAAAAAGCGCAAAAAGGCGGGGCTGAAATCAGCCCCGCCTGCGTGGGTAGGAAAAATTATGCCTCGTCGTAGAGCTTCTTGAGCTTGAGCAGGTGCTCGTAGCGCTTCTTTGCGTTGGCCTCGGACTTGGCAAACAGCTCCTCGGCACGATCCGGGAACTCGTTGGTCAGGCGGGCGTAACGTGCCTCGTTCATGAGGAAGTCACGGTAGCCGTCGGCCGGCTCCTTGCTGTCGAGCGCGAAGGGCTTCTCGGCGGACGGATCGTAGCGGAACAGATTCCAGTAGCCGCAGTCGACCGCGCGCTTCATCTCGCCCTGGCAGTTGGTCATGCCGCCCTTCTTGATGCTGTGCATCTCGCAGGGAGCGTAGCCGATGATCAGGGACGGGCCGGGGTAAGCTTCCGCTTCCTTGATGGCCTTGATGGTCTGCGCCGGGTTTGCACCCATGGCGACCTGCGCCACGTAGATGTAGCCGTAGCTCATGGCGATCTCGGCAAGGCTCTTGCTCTTGAGCTCCTTACCGGCAGCCGCGAACTGCGCGACCTGACCGATGTTGGAGGCCTTGGACGCCTGTCCGCCGGTGTTGGAGTAGACCTCGGTGTTGAAGACGAACACGTTCACGTCCTCGTCCTGCGCCAGGACATGGTCCAGACCGCCGAAGCCGATGTCGTAGGCCCAGCCGTCGCCGCCGAAGATCCAGCAGCTCTTCTTGTTGAGGAAGTCCTTGTTGGCCATGATGCGCTGGTAGCGCTCGCAGTCACAGGCGGGCTTGGCCTCCATCACAGCGAGGAACTCCGCCGTGGCGGTCTGGTTGGCCCCGCCGTCGTTGTAGGTCTCGAGGTACTTCTTGGCAGCCGCGACCTTCTCGGGATCCTTGCCGTTTTCGGCGATGTAGCGGATGTCCTCCGCGAGGTCGTCGCGGATCTTCTTCTGGCCGAGGTACATGCCGAGGCCGTGCTCCGCGTTATCCTCGAACAGGGAGTTGGCCCAGGCAGGACCCTTGCCTTCCTTGTTGACGGTGTACGGGCTGGTGGCAGCCGGGCCGCCCCAGATGGAGGAGCAGCCGGTCGCGTTGGAGATCATCATGTGATCGCCGAACAGCTGCGTGATCAGGCGGGCATAGCTCGTCTCGGCGCAGCCGGCGCAGGAGCCGGAGAACTCGAGCATGGGCTGACGGAACTGGCTTCCCTTGACGGTGAAGTCCTGAAGCTCCTTCTTCTCGGCAACAGCGGAGACCATGTAGTCGAACACGGGCTGCTGCACTTCCTGGCCCTCCAGTGGCTGCATCGTCAGCGCGCCGACCGGGCAGACGTGCGTGCAGACGCCGCAGCCCATGCAGTCGAGCGGAGAGATGGCCATGGAGAACTTGTAAACGCCCTTGCCGGCGCCGACCTTGAAGTCGACTGCCTTGGTCTGCGCGGGCGCAGCGGCCAGCTCGTCGGCAGTGAGCGCGAACGGACGGATGGTCGCATGCGGGCAGACATAGGCGCACTGGTTGCACTGGATGCACTTGGCGCTGTCCCACTCGGGCACGGAGACGGCCACACCGCGCTTCTCATACGCGGAGGCGCCGAGCTCGAACGTGCCGTCGGCATGGTCGACGAACGCGGAGACAGGCAGGCTGTCGCCGTCCATCTTGTCGACCGGGGTAAGAATGTCGCGCACCATCTTGACGGTGGCCGGACGGCCGGTCAGCTCCTTGGCGGGCGCTTCGTCAACGGCGTTGGCCCAGTCGGCCGGAACGTCGATCTTCACATACGCAGTCGCGCCGAGGTCGATGGCCTTGTAGTTCATCTCGACCACGTCCTCGCCCTTCTTCATGTAGGAGGCCTTGGCCTTCTCCTTCATGTAGCGGATGGCGTCCTCCTCCGGCATGATCTTCGCCAGAGAGAAGAATGCGGACTGCAGGATGGTGTTGTTGCGCTTGCCCATACCGATCTGGATGGCCAGGTCAATGGCGTTGATCGTGTAGAGCTGGATGTTGTTCTTGGCAATGTAGCGCTTGGCGGAGGCGTCCAGATGGTGGCTGAGCTCCTCGGGCGTCCACTCGCAGTTAATCATGAACACGCCGCCGGGCTTGACGTCCTGAACCATCTTGAAGCCCTTGGTGATGTAGCTCGGGTTGTGGCAGGCGACGAAGTCGGCCTTATTGATATAGTACGGACTCTTGATCTCGTGATCGCCGAAGCGCAGGTGGCTGATGGTCACGCCGCCGGTCTTCTTGGAGTCATACTGGAAGTAGGCCTGCACGAACTTATCGGTGTGGTCGCCGATGATCTTGATGGAGTTCTTGTTGGCGCCGACGGTGCCGTCACCGCCGAGACCCCAGAACTTGCAGGCGATGGTGCCCTCGGCGGAGGTGTCGGGCGCGTCCGTCTCCGGCAGGGAGAGGTTGGTCACGTCGTCAACGATGCCGATGGTGAACTGACGCTTCGGGTTCTCGCTCTTGAGCTCCTCGTAGACCGCGAACACGGAGGCCGGCGGGGTGTCCTTGGAGCCGAGGCCATAGCGGCCGCCGGTGACGACGATGTCGTTGCGGCCGGCGTTGGCCAGCGCGGTGACGACGTCGAGGTACAGGGGCTCGCCCTGTGCGCCGGGCTCCTTCGTGCGGTCGAGAACCGCGATCTTCTTGCAGGTCGCCGGGATGGCCGCGATGAGCTTGTCGGCACGGAACGGACGGTACAGGCGGACCTTCACGAGGCCGACCTTTTCGCCGTGGGCGTTGAGGTAGTCGATGACCTCCTCAGCCACGTCGCAGATGGAACCCATGGAGATGATGACGCGGTCAGCATCCGGGGCGCCGTAGTAGTTGAACAGCTGGTAGTTGGTACCGATCTTGGCATTGATCTTCGCCATGTACTCCTCGACCAGGTCCGGCACGGCGTCGTAGTACTTGTTGGACGCCTCACGGTTCTGGAAGAAGATGTCGCCGTTTTCATGGCTGCCGCGCATCTGCGGATGCTGCGGGTTCAGACCGCGCTGACGGAAGGCATTGACCGCATCCATGTCCACCATATCAGCCAGATCATCATAATCCCAGACGGCGATCTTCTGGATCTCGTGCGAGGTACGGAAGCCGTCGAAGAAGTTCAGGAACGGAACACGGCCCTTGATGGCGGCCAGATGCGCCACGGGGGACAGATCCATGACTTCCTGCACGTTGCCCTCGGCGAGCATGGCGAAGCCGGTCTGGCGGCAGGCCATAACGTCGGACTGGTCACCGAAAATGGACAGTGTGTGCGAAGCGAGTGCGCGCGCCGTCACGTGGAAGACAGCCGGAAGCAGCTCACCTGCCATCTTGTACATGTTCGGGATCATGAGCAGCAGGCCCTGAGAGGCGGTATACGTCGTCGTCAGAGCGCCGGCATTCAGCGAACCGTGGACAGCGCCGGCTGCGCCGGACTCTGCCTGCATTTCCTGCACACGGACCTTCGTGCCGAAGATGTTCTTACGGCCGGCGGCGGACCACTGATCGACCAGGTCGGCCATCGGGCTCGACGGGGTGATCGGGTAAATGGCAGCCACTTCCGTAAAGGCGTAGGACACGTGGGCGGCAGCATTGTTGCCGTCCATCGTAACGAGCTTTCTTGCCATAAACTTCATCTCCTATTTCTCTTATGCGTTAGCCTATATTTGTGCAATGGGTACCTATCAGCCCATTCGCGTCAATATGATAACACAGTTGCAAAAAAACGTAAATAATAGTTTTTTAATTCGTATTTCATTTTTCGAAACGTTATTATTGAAAACATGCAAGTTTCTGAGGAAAAACCAGCATTTTCACGGAAAACGCCTGCTTTTTTCGCTGTTTTTTCGCTTGTGATTTCTCACCTATTGTTATATAATATATCACTGCTGTTAAGAAAGGGGCTGTCTACATGGTCAAAATCGAACAATCGAATGGCACCATCAGCATCACCAACGAAGTATTCACAAACCTTGCAGGCGACGCCGCGACCAGTTGCTTCGGCGTGAAGGGCATGGTCGGCCGCAGCAAGGACAGCGGTCCGTTCCAGCTTCTGCGCAGAGAATCCATGTCCAAGGGCGTCAACGCCACGTTCGCCGACGACGGGAGCATCTCGCTCGAGCTGCACATCGCAGTCGATCACGGCGTGAACATTTCCGCGCTCGCCCACAGCATCATCAACGAGGTCAGCTATAAGGTCAATCAGGCCACCGGCGTGCCCGTTGCGCGTGTGGACGTATTCGTGGATTCTATGTTCCTCGATTGAGCAGGGACATTTCGCATCGCTTCCCCTCCCGGGAGCCGCGCTTCCGGGCCATTTTCATTTCCCCCGTCGGAGGTGTACAGATTTGAGAGAAATTATTGATGCCGCAGCGCTTCGGGAGATGCTCCTGTGCGCGAATGCGGCACTGGAAGAAAACAAACAACGCATCAACGAGCTCAACGTCTTTCCTGTTCCGGACGGTGACACCGGCACGAACATGAGCCTGACGATGAACTCCGCCGCCATCGAGCTCGGCCGCAAGCAGACCGACACCGTCGGTGCCGTGGCCGACTGCGCCGCAAGCGCCCTGCTGCGCGGTGCGCGCGGCAACTCCGGCGTCATCCTGTCGCTGCTGTTCCGCGGGATCGCCAAGTCCCTCAAGGGCCGCGAGAACGCCAACGCCGCAGAGTTTGCCGCCGCCGTCTCCGCCGGTGTGGACGCCGCCTACAAGGCCGTCATGAAGCCGGCCGAGGGCACGATCCTCACCGTCAGCCGTCTGGGTGCGCAGGCCGCCGTGGAGTTTGCCAAGGAGAGCACGGACTTTGAGGCCATGCTCGAGGCGCTGCTCGCCGCCGCGCGCGAGGCGCTGGCCGATACGCAGAACATCAACCCCGTGCTGCGCCGCGCAGGTGTGGTCGACGCCGGCGGCGAGGGCTTCGTGCTCGTCATGGACGCCATGCTCGGCTATCTGCAGGGACGCACCGCCGCCCCCGTGACCGCGGCCGCTCCGGCTGCCGCTGCCGCACCGAAAGAGGGCGCGGATTTCTCCGAGTTCGACACCGGAGAGATCACGTTCGGCTACTGCACGGAGTTTATTGTGGCGCGTGAAAACAACAAGAGCCCCGAGCTGCTGCGCTCGTTCCTCAACAACCTCGGCGACTGCGTTGTCGTGGTCGATGACGACGAGATCATCAAGGTGCACGTGCACACGAACGTGCCCGGCGAGGTGCTGACCGAGGCGCTGACCTACGGCCCGCTCCAGACCGTGAAGATCGAAAATATGCGCAACCAGCACACCGCGCTCTCCGGCAGCGACGCCCCCGCCGCGCCCGAGACCGAGGCTGAGAGCGAGCCCGCCGTCGCCGCGCCTGAAAAGCAGTTCGGCGTCGTGGCCGTGTCCGCCGGCGAAGGCATGGCGGACCTCTTCCGCGAGCTGGGTGTCGACCGCGTCGTCACCGGCGGCCAGACCATGAACCCCTCCACGGAGGACATCCTCACCGAGGTCAACAAGACCCCGGCGGAGGTCGTGTTCGTGCTGCCGAACAACAAGAACATCATCATGGCCGCCCAGCAGTGCATCCCGCTGTCGGACAAGAAGGTCATCGTCATCCCGACCAAGACCGTGCCGCAGGGCATCACCGCGATGCTCTCGTTCGACCCGTCGAGCGCAGAGGACGTCATCGAGGCCGAGATGAGCGCCGCGATCGAGAGCGTACACACCGCGCAGGTCACCTATGCCGCGCGTGATTCCGATTTTGACGGGCACGACATCCACAAGGGCGAGTATCTGGCGCTGATGGACGGCGCGCTGCTCGGCAGCAACGCAGACCTGGACAAGGTGCTGCTTGCGATCGCCGATGCCGCCACGGATCTTGACCCCGACATCGTCTCCATCTACTACGGTGAGGACGTGAAGGCCGATGCCGCGCAGCACGCAGCCGAGCTGATCGGCGGGCGTCTGCCGATGTCGGACGTGAACGTGGTCAACGGCGGTCAGCCGGTCTATTACTACATGATCTCGTTTGAATAAACCATGCACTACAGCAAACCGCCCCGGTTTTCACCGGGGCGGTTTGCTTTTTGTGTTCGGTTTTATCGCTCCTGCGCGCGGATCAGGTTCTTGTAGAAATCGACCGCGCCGGGCAGACAGTTATATTCGATGTTCTCGTCGATGCCATGCATGCCCTTCATCTGCTCCGGGCCGTAGATCACGGGCGCAAAGCGCAGGCAGTTGTCGCAGATCTCCTGATAGAACTGCGCATCGGTCGCGCCGGTCATGACATAGGGGCTCACGGGCAGACCCGGGAACGTCTCGCCGATGACCTGCTCCACCTGACGGAAGGCTTCGCCGTGGATGTCCACGGTCTCGGAGTAGTCATTGGCGTGGATGACCTCCATCTCCAGACCGTGCTTTTCGGCAAGGCGGCGGATGATGGCAAGGCTCTCCTGCTCACCCTGATGCGGGATGAAGCGCATGTTCGCACCCAGCGTTGCCTCCTGCGGCAGGACGTTATACGCGTCCGCACCGGACTGCATCGTGAAGGCGATCGTCGTGTGCAGCATCGCGCCTGCCTGCGCCGACACGCGCGGCAGCACGATCTTCATCAGCGGCTGGAACAGCCAGAGGTTGCCCATCACGAGCCGCAGGCCGAACGGCGCATAGGGCGCAAGGCGCGCGAACATGGCCGAGACCTCCGGCAGAAACTTTCTGCGGAACGGATCGTGCTTTTCCACGTCCGTCACGAACGCGGACAGGCGCGCGATGGGGCTGTTCGCCATCGGCGCACTGGCGTGGCCGCCGTTGCTGCGGGCGGTGAATTTCACATCCGCCTTGCCCTTTTCAAACACGCCCACCATGGCAAAGTTGCCGGGGATGCCGCCGATCGGTTCGGTGATGATGCCGCCGCCCTCGTCGCAGACGAGAAACGGGCGCACACCGCGGCGCTTGAGCTCGGCGACGAGCTTCGGCGCGCCGTCGCCCGCCCACTCCTCCGTGCAGGACGAGGAGAGATAGACGTCGTTGGCAGGCTCATACCCGGCGGCAAGCAGCTCCTCGACCGCCTGGAAAAACGCCATGAGCGAGGCCTTGGTATCCGACGCACCGCGTCCCCAGACCTTGCCGTCGGCAATGTCGCCGGAAAACGGCGCGTGCGACCACGTGCCCTCGGCGGGCACGACGTCCTGATGGCTCATGAGCACGATCGGGCGGTCATGCGCCTTGCCCTTCCAGCAGAAGAGCAGGTTGCCGTCGATGACCGTGCGCTCGAGCTTTTCGTGCACGAGCGGGAACAGCTGCGCAAGCTGCGCGTGGAAGCGCTCGAAGCGCTCCGGCTCGTAGACGTTGGCATACGACGTGGTGTCGCAGCGGATCATGGCGGCGAGCTTTTCAGCGTAAGCCATGGCGCGGTCTGCATCCGGCTGCGGCTGATAGGCGGATTTTTTCTTCGGCATGAGCACGGCGTGTGCCACCGCCGCTCCCAGCGGGGCCAGCGGTGCGAGCGCGAGATAACCGGGGTGAAATTTCATTACGCTTTGTCCTCCTGATTCTGTTTGCGGTAGAGCGCGTAGGCGATGCCGATGGCCAGCGCGCCGCTCGGAACGATCATGAAGCTGGTCGAGCCCGTCAGCGACGGGACGAGCATGAACAGCACGCTCATCATGACCAGCGGTGCAATGGCAACGCGGATGTTCTTGCGGAAGTACTGATACGCCATCGCGCCGAAGAGCGCGGGGACGACGTTTGCAAACGCCGGCTGGAGCACGGGGCTCTGCAGCACGGGCTGCAGCGGCACGAGCAGCGCCACGCCGAGCGCGAGCACGACGATAGTCACGAGCGAGCTTGTCGCGATCGAGAGCGTCGAGATAATCTCGTTTTCCGCAGTGCCGGTCTTGGTGCCGGCAATGTCGCGCGCATTGACCGCGCACGGGATCTTCATGTTGATGAGGTTTCCGGTGATGAAGGCAAGGTAGCCGCCGCCCGCGCCGAGCATGGGCGTGTAGATGAGAAACTCCGCCACGCTTGCGACCGCCCACACAACGCCGACGGACAAAAAGCCCTTGCCGACGGCGCCCATGTCGGGCATCGCGCCGAGAAACGTGCCGATGAGAAACGGTGCGCCGACAAGCAGCACCAGCGTGATCACGCACACGGCGCGGCCGAGCACGTGCGTGCGGCGGTTAAACTGTTCCAGATAAACTTTGCGTTCGGTTTCGTTCATGATGTTCCCTCCTTACAGGCGCACGAGCACGGCCGCCGCCATGCCGATGAGCATACTGCCGGCGATGGAAAAGCTCTCGAGCCATGCCATATTCTTCTTCTCAGCCAGATACACGAACAGCGCCATCGCCGCCGCCGACACGGCCACGACCACCAGCGGCGTCCAGTCGCCGACGCAGGTGAACAGCCCCTCGCCGGACACGAACGCACCGATGTAGCTGCCGATGTACGCGCAGACGAGGCCGATGAACATGGCCGTCATGGCGCTGTCGCCGAAGCCGACGCCGGAGGCGGATTTCGCCCCGTCGTTGCCGAGGCGCCTGAGGTAGCGCTTGTTGAAGAAGATGGACAGGAGCATGCCCCAGATGATGCAGAAGCTCATCAGCAGGGCGATCGTCGTGAAGGCCTGCGGCGTCATCTCGGCGGCGGACAGCGCGTGCATGCCGACCTGCTCGGCGGCAGCCTGCGCGACCTGCGTCTCATAATGCAGCGCGCCGATGACGGACAGGCGCAGCCACGGCCACGGCGTGCCGAGGCTGCCGGACAGGGCGATGACGCCGAGCAGGATGCCGACGCTCGGCAGGACCGAGAACGTGGCGCTCGACGTGATGGCGCGCTTCATGCGTGCGGGGTCCATGCCGATGGCCAGACCCGCGCGGTACGAGCGCACAAGGAACACGACGCACACCGCCGCGACGAACGCGATGATGCCGCCGCAGATCGCGTACATAGGTGCGCTGTTGAGCTGGGCTAAGATGTTGTTCATAAATGTTCTCCTCCCCGGTAACGGCCGGTATCCGTATATGAAAAGGCCCGCATGGCATACACCGTGCAGGCTTTTTTCACAGCTTATTGCGCGCCGCCGGCCGGCCCGGATACAGCCGGGCGGATGTTGGACGCGGTCAGGTAAGACTGAAACAGCAGCATGCCCGCAATGGCGACCAGCATGAGCTGCTGCGCGCCGGCGCGGTCATCCGGCAGGGCGGTGATGCACAGGAACGCCGCAAACTGGCTCCAAAAAATGCTCTTGACGGCTTTCGGGCGGCCATAGGCAAAGCCCGCAAGCTCATAAAACGCGATCAGCGCGGCGCACAGCGCCAGGATCTCGACCGCGTAGGCAGAGATGGTGGGGTTGATGATGTTGACCTTGTAGCTCACGATCAGCCAGAACACGAGCAGCACCATCGGCATGGACGCACACACGAGCGCGCCGGCGGCATTCTCCCGCTCACCGGGGGCGAGCATCTGGCGCGCGAACACCACACCCGTCACGACCGCGAGCACGGCAAGCACACGCTGCAGGCCGGGCTCGGAGAGCGCGCCGCTGCTCAGCAGCAGCCAAAGGCCGCCGAGCGCGAGCATCGCGCCGAGCAGGACACCGCCGACCGCGCGCGCACGCTTTGACGCCGCGAACGCCGCGGGAAGCGAGTCCGGAAAGCTGGTGTGCGGCTGATTCTTTATCCGGAAGCACACGACGGCCAGCACCGCCGCGGCAACGGCGATCATCAGCGCGACGACGTACGGCCAGATGCTTCCGTGTACGGCAAGGCCGGTCTCGGCCTCAAAGCAGGCCTGATCCTGCAGCCAGCGAAAAAAGATTCCGAATGCCGACAGCACAGCTGTACAGCAGCAGATCACCCAAGCATTTTTGCGCATAACAAACTACCTGTCCCAATACATATTTAACAGAGCTATTTTATACTGATTTCCCCGCTGCGTCAAGGCACAAAACGCCCCGCGCGGCAGAAAGGAGGCGGTGCGGATGCGCAGGGTTTTTCTGCTGTCGCTGCTGCTCGTGGCGCTGTCGCTGCTGATCCCGTGGCTTGCGGTCACGCTCGCCCCGGCCGGAGAGGAGGCTTCACCGCCCGCCCCGTCCGTACCGGTGTCGGACACCGTCGCGCCCGACGGCGCAACGCCCATCACGGCACTGTGCGGTGATGCGCTCATCGAAACGACCATGGCCGACTGGCTGCCCGGCGTGGTAGCCGCCGAGATGCCCGCCTCCTTCGCGCCCGAGGCGCTGCGGGCACAGGCCGTCGCCGCGCGTACCTACATCCTCCGGCGCGTGCGCGGCGGCGGCGCAAACCATCCGGAGGCCGGTATCTGTGACCGGTACACCTGCTGCTGCGCGCACAAGGACGACGAGGCGCTGCGCGCGCAGTGGGGCAAGGATTATGCGCACAACATGGCGCGCATCCGGAAGGCCGTTGCCGACACGGACGGGCAGTATCTCGTCTACGACGGGCAGCTCATCCGCGCGGTGTTTCACGCCGCGTCCGCCGGGTCGACCGAGTGCAGCGCCGCACTCTGGGGCGGTGATGCGCCGTATCTTGTGAGCGTATCCTCCCCGGAGACGGCGCAGGACGTGCCGAACTACGTCTCCACGGCCGAGATCGCAGCCGACGCCGTGCAGGATGCCGTGCTGGACCGTTATCCGGACTGTGTGCTCGGCGACGATCCGAGCACATGGTTCGGCGCGCCGGTGCTCGATGACAGCGGCCGCGTGGCAAGCATCCCCGTCGGCTCGGAGACGCTCACGGGCGCGCAGGTGCGTGCGCTCTTTTCCCTGCGCTCGGCGGCGTTTACCGTCACGTACGGCAGCGGAGCGTTCACCTTCACCGTCACGGGCAGCGGTCACGGCGTCGGCATGAGCCAGTACGGCGCGAACGTCATGGCGGCGCACGGCAGCGGCTATGCCGACATCCTCGCGCACTACTACCCCGGCACGGCGCTCATCCGCGCCGAAGGCTGAACAAAAAAAGAGACGTCTCCAGACGTCTCTTTTTCTTATTCCGTGCTCACTTTTGTGCCGCGGGGTCCGTGTATGTGTTCTCGTCCACATAGTAAACCGTCATGTCTGCAGTCGCGATGAGCTTGTCCGTATCGTCGAACACCTCCGCCGTGACAAGGCCGGTCGTGCGGCCTGCCTTGACCACGCGGCCGCGCGCCACGAGCTTTTCCGTGTCCTTGGCGCGGCGCAGGAAGTGGATGTTGCTGTCGAGCGTCACGGTGATGCGTCCGCCGGTGCGCGCAGCGACACCGGTCGCCACGTCGCAGAGCGTGAAGATCAGCCCGCCGTGCGCCATACCGAGCGGGTTGAGACTCTCCTGCGCGAGCTTGACCTCGACAACGCTGGTGCCGTCGCCGACCTCGGTGACGACGATGTGGTTGTGGGAATTGAAGCCCTCGAACTCATTATAACGAAACGGATCGAGATAGACCGCCTTGTTTTCCGTCTGCATATTCTGTGCCATATTGGGGTACGCCTCCGTCCAGATTACATTCAGGGCGTTATCATACCACGTTCGTACGTTTTCGTCAAAACAATTTTTCCTTCCCGCACCTGCGCCGTGACCACATCGCCGCGCCGGAGCGAGCCGTCGAGCAGCATCCCCGCTGCCTGATCTGCGATCGTGCTCTGGATCGCCCGGCGCAGCGGCCGCGCCCCGTACACGGGGTCGTAGCCCGTCGCCGAGAGCGCATCGAGCGCCGCATCCGGCACGCGCAGCTCCACGCCCGCGCGCTCCATGCGCCGGTTGACCGTGCCGAGGAGCTTTTGCGCGATCCGGCGGGTATCGGCGCGCGTAAGCTTGTGAAAGACGATGATCTCATCGACGCGGTTGAGAAATTCCGGCCGGAACGTCTTTTTCAGATCGGACATGACCATGCTGCGGATCTCGGCATCCGTGCGCCCCGCGTCCGCGCCCGTCTGCTGGGCAAAGCCGAGACTGCGGCGGCTGTCGGTGATGGCCTTCGCCCCGACGTTCGAGGTCATGACCACGACCGCGTTGCGGAAATTCACCTTGCGCCCGAGCGAGTCCGTGAGCTGCCCGTCCTCCATCACCTGCAGCAGGAGATTGAAGACGTCCTCGTGCGCCTTTTCGATCTCGTCGAAGAGCACGACGGCATAGGGCTTGCGCCGCACCTTTTCCGTGAGCTGGCCGCCCTCCTCGTGTCCGACATACCCCGGCGGCGAGCCGATGAGCCGCGACACGCTGTGCCGCTCCATATACTCCGACATATCCACGCGGATGAGCGCCTGCTCGTCGCCGAAGAGCGCCTCGGCAAGCGCGCGGCAGAGCTCCGTCTTGCCGACGCCGGTCGGTCCGAGGAAGAGAAAGCTGCCGATCGGCCGGTTCGGATCGCCAAGCCCGACGCGGCTGCGGCGGATAGCGTTCGAGACCGCGCACACCGCCTCCTCCTGCCCGACGACGCGGCGGCGCAGCGACGCCTCCATCTGCAGCAGCTGCTGGCTCTCGCTCGACGTGATGCCCGCGACCGGGATGCCCGTCCAGAGCGAGACGATCTCGGCCACGTCCTCGCCCGTCACGGCGCGCAAGGGACCGGAATTTTCCTGCTCCCAGCGGCTGCGCTGCATGCGCAGCTCCGCACGCAGCTTCTGTTCACGCTCCCGCAGGGCGGCCGCACGCGCAAAGTCCTGCGCACGCACGGCGCGTTCCATCTCCGCCGCTGCGGCGGCGAGCTGCGTCTCGAGCGCGTGCACCCGCTCGGGCTGCACCAGCGCCTGCATCCGTACACGCGAGGCCGCCTCGTCGACGAGGTCGATGGCTTTGTCCGGCAGCCAGCGGTCGCCGATATAGCGCACCGAGAGTGCGACCGCTTTGTCGAGCGCCTCGTCCGTGATCTTCAGGCGGTGGTGCGCCTCGAGCCGCGCGCGCAGGCCGCGCAGGATCTGCAGGCTCTGCTCGGGCGTTGGCTCTGCGATACGCACGGGCTGAAAGCGCCGCTCGAGCGCCGCGTCCTTTTCAATATACTTGCGGTACTCCTCAAGCGTCGTCGCGCCGATGATCTGCAGCTCGCCGCGCCCGAGCGCGGGCTTGAGGATGTTCGCCGCGTCGATCGCGCCCTCGGCAGAGCCCGCGCCGACGATCGTGTGCAGCTCGTCGATGAAGAGGATGACGCTGCCTGAGCGCTGCACCTCCTGCAGGACACATTTGACGCGCTCTTCAAAATCGCCGCGGTACTTCGTGCCCGCAAGCATGGCCGTCAGATCCACGCTCACGATGCGCTTGCACTTCAGGTCCTCGGGCACACTGCCGTCGGCGATGCGCTGCGCGAGCCCCTCGGCCACCGCCGTCTTGCCGACGCCGGGCTCGCCGATGAGCACGGGATTATTCTTGCTGCGGCGCGAGAGGATCTGGATGGCGCGCTCGATCTCGCGGTCGCGGCCGATGACCGGATCCATACGTCCGGCTGCGGCAAGCTCCGTGAGGTCGCGCCCGTACTGGTCGAGCGTTTTCGTCTCGGCAGCGCGGCGCGGCTGTGCGCGCGGCGCGCCCTGCTGCGGCCGGGGCTTATACTCCGGGCGGCCAAAGACGTCCATGATGTCCGTATAGATCTTGTTGAGGTCGCCGCCCGCCGCCACAAGGATACGCGCCCCGGCGCTGTCCGCCTCGCGGAGGATGCCCATGAGCAGGTGCTCCGTGCCGACATAGCAGTGACCGAGGCGGTTGGAATCCTCGGCGGCCAGCTCGATGACGTGCCGCGCGCGGGGGCTGAGTCCCTGCTCGGGCGTTCCTGGCACGCCGCGCCCGACCGTCTCCGTGACCATGCGCGTGAGCACGGAATCGGTAAGCGCGTTGTCCGCCAGAATGCGCGCGCCGAGCCCCTCTCCCTCCCGGATGATCCCGAGCAGGATATGCTCCGTGCCCACATAACTGTGCCCCATTCCCGCCGCCGCATCGTGTGCCTTGCGGATCGCCGTGGATGCCCGCTGTGTAAACCTTTCACTGCCGCGCATAGATCGTTTGCCTCCTTCGCCGGTCATACGCCTCTATTATCCTCCGGCCGGCGCAAGGAATGTGCCGAATCCGGGAAACTGATTTGTATTATTTCCACGTCTTCCCGGGTTTTAATCAGCACACATTTTCGAATTTCGAAAAACGCGGTTGATTTTTCAGATTTTTGTGCTACAATGACTCTCATACCAGTGGTAGCGATACCCGGTGAAAAACATAGGAGGTAACGACAATGGCTTTTGTTATCAGCGATGATTGCGTCATGTGCGGCACCTGCGCTGCCAACTGCCCGGCTGAGGCAATTTCCGAGGGCAATGGCAAGTACGTCATCAACGCGGACAGCTGCATGGAGTGCGGCACCTGCGCTGCGAACTGCCCGGTGGGCGCGATCTCCGTCGACTAAGTTCTGCTCGGAGAACACCGCAAACGAATGAGGCGATATGCAAGCTGCATATCGCCTCTGTCTATATGACGGCAACGGAAGGAGCGTGCGCCATGACCCAACCGGAATTTGACGACCTGTGGCCCGGCGGACCGCGCTTTGTGCGCTCCGGCGCAGGGTTTGCCCTCGGCACGGACAGCGTGCTGCTGGCCGATTTTGCGGCGCAGCGCCGCGCACGGCGCATTGCCGACCTCGGCTGCGGCGCGGGCGTGCTGACAGTGCTGCTGCTGCGCGCGCTGGAGCAGGCGACCGCCGTCGGCATTGAACTGCAGCCGGACGCGGCACAGCTCGCGCGCGACAACATCAGAGCAAACGGCCTGAGCGACCGGGCGCAGATCCTCTGCGCCGACCTGCGCGCGCACCGCACGCTGCTCCCCGCCGGGAGCTTCGACCTTGTCGTTGCAAACCCGCCGTATTTCGCCGCCGGCAGCGGCTACACCTCGCCCGACCCGATGCGGGCGCACGCGCGCGACGAGCGCACCTGCACCATGCAGGACATCTGCGCCGCCATGGCCTATCTCACGCGCTGGGGCGGCTCGGCCGCGCTCGTACACCGGCCGGAGCGGCTCAGCGAGCTGCTGTGCACGCTCACGGCCGCAGGGCTCGAGCCCAAGCGCCTGCGCACCGTGGCATACAAGGCCGACGCCGCGCCCAACCTCGTACTGGTCGAGGCGCGCCGCGGAGGAAAGCCGGGTCTCACCGTTTCGCCGCCGCTGGCGCTGTGCACGCCCGACGGCGCGGACTCGGACGAGATCCGCAGAATTTATCACAGGAGGACGCAACCATGAGCGGAACACTGTATCTGGTCGGCACGCCGATCGGCAACCTCGGCGACCTGTCCGTGCGCGCACTCGAGACGCTGCGCAGCGCCGACTTCATCGCCGCCGAAGACACGCGCGTGACCGCAAAGCTGCTCAACCACTTTGAGATCAGAAAGCCGTGCGTGAGCTACTACGAGCACAACAAGTACGCCAGCGGCGAGAAGATCGTCGCGCGGCTGCTCGCGGGCGAGACGTGCGCGCTCGTGACCGATGCCGGCATGCCCGCCATCTCCGACCCCGGCGAGGACATCGTGCGCCAGTGCGCCGAGCAGGGCATCGACGTGCAGGTCATCCCCGGCCCCTGTGCCGCCATCGCCGCGCTGGCCGTGTCCGGCTTGCCGACGCAGCAGTTTTGCTTTGAAGGCTTTCTCGCCGTGAGCGGCAAGACCCGCCGCGAGCATCTGCAGCGGCTGCAGGGCGAGACGCGCACCATGATCTTCTACGAAGCGCCGCACAAGCTGCTGCGCACGCTCAGCGACCTGCGCGATACGTTCGGCGGCGAGCGGGAGATCACGCTCGCGCGCGAGCTGACAAAGCTGCACGAGCAGACGCTGCGCACGACGCTCGACGGCGCCGTGGCATACTTCACCGAAAACGCGCCGAAGGGCGAATTCGTGCTCGTGCTGCGCGGCGCACCCGAGCGCTCCGAGCCCGAAGTCACGGCCGAGCAGGCGCTGGAGATCGTGGCGCGCTACCGCAGCGAGGGCCGCGCGCTCAAGGAGGCGTGCAAGCTCGCCGCCGCCGACACCGGCTTCGGCAAAAACGAATTGTATCAGATGGCGCTCAACATCTGAGCATGATGGAATCGGTTTCTATCTCAAAATTATTTTGATTTTGGCGAAAAAAAGTCCCCTGACCTGAGGTCAGGGGACTTTTTTCAGCTCCGCTCAGAGCTTTTCGTTCATGGCGCGGATGCAGTCGGGGCAGATGTTCTTGCCCTTGTAGTTGATGATGTCCTTCGCGTTGTCGCAGAAGATGCAGGCCGGCTGATACTTGCGCAGGATGATGGACTCACCATCCACGAAGATCTCGATGCGGTCCTTCTCCTCGATGCCGAGCGTTCTTCTCAGCTCAATGGGAAGCACGATACGGCCGAGCTCGTCTACTTTTCTAACAATACCGGTAGATTTCATAAATGTGTCCTCCAATACGTAAGGGATAAGGGAAAGGATGACTCAAAAATCATTCATTTCAACAACTGCATTATACCAAAGGTTGTCAAAATGTCAACGGATTCGACAAACGTTCACAGCTAATTTACGCTTTTCTACCATTTGCATATTTTGGTTCCCTTGCGCATAATTATTTTTTGTGAATAATCACCGAAAACTTAAAATTTTTTATAGAAAGGAGCGACCACGATGGCACTGTCCCGGATATGGGTCAGCATGATATGCGTCGCGCTGGCCTTCGGCGCGGCCTCCGGACGCGGTGCGCAGCTCGGTGCTGCGGCGGCGCAGGGCGTGCAGCAGGCTGTGGATTTTTGCCTGACGGTGGGCGGTATGATCTGCCTTTGGTCGGGCGTGATGGAGCTCATGCGGCGCTGCGGCATCGCAGGCGGGCTGTCGCGGCTGCTGCGGCCTGTGCTGCGGCGGCTGTTCCCGCACGCCGCACGCGATGTGCAGGCGCTCGATGCGCTGAGCATGAACGTGAGCGCGAATCTGCTCGGACTCGGCAACGCAGCGACACCGGCAGGTATGCGCGCGGCCCAGGCAATGGCGCGCGAGCTGCGCGGCGACACCGCCAGCGACGAACTGTGCCTGCTGGTGGTGCTCAACACGGCCTCGATCCAGCTGCTGCCGGTCACGATCGCCGCCGTGCGCGAGGCGGCGGGCGCTGCCGTACCGTTCGACATTCTGCCCGCCGTATGGGTGAGCTCGCTCTGCTCGGTCACGGCGGGGCTGCTGGCCGGAAAGGGGCTCGCGCGCATATGGCCGTGAGTGGACTGCTGACGCTGACCGTGCCGCTGCTGCTGGCCGGAGTCGGACTCTGCGGCGTGCTGACCGGGACGGATGTGTTCTCTGCGCTGACTGACGGCGCGCGCGACGGGCTGAAAACCGTCATGCGCATCTTCCCTGCGCTTGTGGCGCTGCTGACGGCGGTGAGCATGCTGCGCGCATCCGGCGCGCTCGAGGCGCTCACGCGGCTGTGCGCGCCCGTGCTGGCTTGGCTCGGCATCCCGCCCGAGACGGCGATGCTGCTGCTCGTGCGGCCGATCAGCGGCAGCGGTGCGCTGGCCGCCGCAAGCGACATCATCCAGACCTACGGCGCAGATTCCCGCATCGGGCGCACCGCCGCCGTCATGCTCGGCTCAACCGAGACGACGTTCTACGTGCTGGCGGTCTATTTCGGCGCATGCGGCATCCGGCACAGCCGCTGGGCGATCCCCGCCGCCATCGTCGCCGACGTGACCGGCTTTGTCACGGCCGCGGCGCTGGTGCGCTGTCTCTGGGGTACATAGACAGACGACAAAGTGCACAAAAGCAGACGGCGAGGTTGATATTTTCTTGACAAAACGCCTATTTTGCAAAAATTCGCACTTTTTGCTTTACAACGCCGACGGAATGTGTTATAAAATAATCACGTTAGTTAATAAATTAACTCAACGTTCTTCCGATTTCTTTTCTTTTCTCTTCTTATTTTTGCTCTCTCGACAGCAACGTGTCGCCACTCTCCGGCGGCACGTTGTTGCCGTTTTCGGGCCTATACGAACAAGCTGCCCTCCCCCGTATATGCGGGAGAGGGCAGCTTGTGTTTGTACAAATCACATTTTTTCCGGTGCGGTCACGCCGATGATGCCCAGACCGATCTCGAGCACGCAGCGCGTCGCGTCGGCCAGCTTCAGGCGGGCGTCGCGCACGGCAGGCTCTGCGTCCTTGATGCGGCAGACATTGTAGAAGCGGTGGAAGCGCGCGGCCAGCTCCGTCACATAGCGGTTGATGCGGCTGGGATCGTAATCACGCGCAGCGAGGTGGATCTCTTCCGGGAGCATGGCGAGCTGCTTGATGAGCTCGCGCTCCTGCGGCGTCGAGAGCAGCGCTGCGTCGACATCCGCAGCGGCAGGCACGGTGCAGCCGTTGTCCGCCATGGCAACCAGCAGCGTGCAGATGCGCGCGTGCGCATACTGGACGTAGTAGACGGGGTTTTCGCTGTCCTGCCGCACGGCGAGGTCGAGGTCGAACTCAAGGTGCGTGTCCGGCTTGGCGTTGAAGAAGAAGCGGCAGGCGTCCACGCCGATCTCGTCCATGAGGTCAGCGAGCGAGAGCGCCTTGCCCGTGCGCTTGGAGACCTTGACGATCTCGTCCCCGCGCATGAGGCGCACCATCTGCATGATGAGGAAATCGAGCTTGCGTCCCTCAAGGCCGAGCACGGGCGCGCGCATGGTCGCGGCAAAGCGGATGGCGTGGCCGTGATGGTCAGCGCCCCAGACATCGATAACGCGGTCAAAGCCGCGCTCGATGAACTTGTTGCGGTGATAGGCGATGTCGACCGCATAGTAGGTATAAAAGCCGTTCGAGCGGCGCAGGACCTCGTCCTTATCGGCGCCGAGGTCGGTGTTGCGCAGCCAGAGCGCGCCGTCCTTTTCATACGTCAGGCCGGCATCCGTGAGCAGCTGCACGGTCTCGGCCACGTAGCCGGAGCTGTGCAGACTGCTCTCGAGGAACCACTGGTCAAAGTGGATGCGGTAGCGCTCAAGGTCGCGCTGCATGCGCGCGATGTTGTACGGCAGACCGAAGGCTACGAACGCCGCGCAGCGCTCGGCGCTCGGCACGGTGAGGTACTTGTCGCCGTCGCGCTCGTAGATGAGCTTGGCGAGCGCCTTGATGTCGTCGCCGTGGTAGCCGTTGTCCGGGAATTCGACCGCGTCCTCACCCTCGATGAGCTGGAGGTAGCGCGCCTCGATGGACTTGCCGAACAGGTCGACCTGATTGCCGGCGTCATTGACGTAGAATTCACGCCAGACATTGTAGCCCGCGCGCTCGAGCACGGACGCGAGCGCGTCGCCGAGCACGCCGCCGCGCGCGTTGCCGATCGTCATGGGGCCGGTGGGGTTGGCGGACACGAACTCCACCATGACCTTCTCCCCGTGACCGTCGTCCACGCGGCCGTAGTCCGCGCCGGAGCTCTCGACGGCGGACAGCACATCCTGATACCACTTGTCGGACAGGCGGAAGTTCAAAAAGCCCGGGCCTGCCGCCTCAACGCCGGAAAACCATGAGCCGCCGAGCTCCATGTGCGCAATGAGCGCCTCGGCGATCTTGCGCGGCGCCATGTGCATGGTCTTGGCCGATGCCATGGCATGGTTTGCGGCAAAGTCGCCGTTGGCGGTGTCCTTCGGCTGCTCAACGCTGCCGCGGATCTCCGCGCCCTCGGGCAGTTCGCCCGCGGCGACGGCACGCAGATATGCTTCCCGGATGCACGCATCCACAGCGGCGCGTGCCTGTTCGATTCGATTGGCCATAATCAGTTACCCTCTATTCTATAATCTTTATTGTTCTCTGACGGTGATCCTGAGCCGGTTGCGGTTGGCGCAGGCGTGGTCAAAATCCACAACGTACAGCAGCTCCAGCACGCCGCCTCGCTCACCGAGCGTGGAGCGGTAGCGCTGCGTCTCCAGTCCGACCGTGCTCGTTCCGTACGGCGTCTGGTACAAAAACGTGTTGCGCGTGCCGGGGGCAAAAACCATCCGGCTCGTGACGGTGCCGGTGCGCTTGAGCACGGCGTTTGACGGCGTAAAGGTGATGGTGGTGAGCGTACCGGCCATGCCGGTCAGCTCGCTCTCGGGATAGGTGAGCATGCCGCAGCCGTCGACGCAGGTATATTCCCCGTCGGTCGAAAACTGCACCAGTTCATCCGGCTCCTGCTCCAGAACATCCGCCTGAGCGCCCTCGATCGTGATAACGACCCGCATACGCCGCCTCCTTTGCATAATTGTGCGATTCTATTACTATATACTGTTTTGTCCAACTTCGCAACAGAAAAATGGTGTAGAATTTCCCGTCACCGTTTGCTATAATGGTAGCACAAGCGCATCCGCCGCCGTCCGCTGCGGATGCCAGCCATTTTTTCGGGGGCGCTGCTCCCGTCGGGAGGGATGACCGGATGAACATTGAACTCACCGACAAGGAGTTCCGGCGGCTGCTGGATCTCGTCTATATCGGCAACTGGATCCTCAACTCCACGCGCGAGAAAGACCGGTTTGAGGACTATGATATTTTGCAGGAGAAGCTCTTTGCGCTGTGCGCCAGAAACGGCATGAGCGCGCTCATCTCCCGCTGGCAGGGGCATATCTTCCCCTCGCAGGCATACGAAAACGGCGGCATCCATGAGGCCATCGCCGACTATGAGGACGCCGTGTTTTTCGACATTCTGGCCGAGGAGCTCGCGCGGCGCGATCTCGGCTGTCTCGACGGCGAGCCCGCCGATCTGACCGAGCTTAACGCGCGCATGGATGAATACATGGATGAGTTTGAAAAGTCCGGCGTGGAAAATCTGGTGATCGAGGCATGAGCACGCGCACGATCGAGACGCCCATCGGCGCGCTGACGCTCACCGCGTCGGCGGACGCTGTCACGGCCGTCCGCTTCGGCGCTGAGGGCGCGCGGGACGCTTCCCCACTGCTCGACGCGGCCGAGGCGCAGCTGCGCGAATACTTTGCGCGCACGCGGCGCACGTTTGACCTGCCGCTTGATCCGCGCGGCACGGCGTTCGAGCTGCGCGTGTGGACGGCGCTGCGCACGATCCCCTACGGCGAGACACGCAGCTACGGCGCGATCGCCGCCGCCATCGGCAGTCCGCGGGCAGCGCGCGCCGTCGGCATGGCAAACCACCGCAATCCGTTGCCGATCCTCATCCCCTGCCACCGCGTCATCGGCGCGGACGGCTCGCTCACGGGCTATGCCGGCGGGCTGGCGGCAAAGCGCCGCCTGCTGGCGCTGGAAGGGATCACACATTTAAGATAAGAGACCGATCAAAAACACGGCCGCCGGAAAAATCCGGCGGTCGTGTTTTTTTGCACAGCGCATAGTTTTCGCGTGTGCGGTCATACTGTGCGCAGGAGATGAGGACAATGCGCATGAGCAGCGACGAATATGCAGCCTTTGTCGACTCGCTCTCGCCGCGCTCGCCCATCTGGGGCGATCTGCTGCGCGCGGGGCTGGTCGGCGGCGCGATCTGCACGCTCGGGCAGGCGCTGACAGACCTGTACACAGCCTGCGGCGCAGGGGCGGAAACGGCGGCAGCCTGGTGCTCGATCACGCTGGTGTTTCTCGGCGCGCTGCTGACGGGGCTCGGCGTTTACGACGATCTGGCGCGCTTTGCCGGAGCGGGGTCGCTGGTGCCGATCACGGGCTTTGCCAACGCCGTCGTATCGCCGGCGCTGGAATTCAAGACCGAAGGGCTCGTCACGGGCACGGCGGTGAAGATCTTCACGATCGCAGGGCCGGTGATCGTCTACGGCATCGGCGCAAGCGTGGTCTACGGGCTGATCCTCGCCGTATGCGGCATCCACTGACAAGGAGGATAACATGAACGATCACAAAAACGGCGGGCGCAAGAGCGCACCGGTGCAGACCGGGCACGATCACCGCGCCGGAAAGCGCGAACGCAGCGAATCCGAGCATATGTCAAAACCCGACACCGCACCCAAAAGCAAGGCGCACGCGCCGGACGGCATCTCCGGCTACTGGGAATAAGGACGCCCGGCTGGAATGGGAGCATTTGCTTTCGTCCATGCTCCGCATAGACAAAAGCAGCCGCTGAGTTTACCAAAGAACCTCGTAGAGTTTCGCCGCCACAGCGGCGAAAGAAAGCCCAATCATTTTCTTCGGCGACATGTGCGGCGAAGAAAAT
>ENA-OURZ01001354-OURZ01001354.1-human-gut-metagenome-genome-assembly--contig:-NODE-1354-length-27377-cov-4.382329_pt1 | contig 27377 bp, 58 predicted proteins | sample MGYA00242073_ERZ509195 | MGnify/ENA primary metagenome ERZ509195 (study PRJEB26280, sample SAMEA2338837) | human gut metagenome | biome: human gut; feature: human-associated habitat; material: faeces... | reverse complement strand
GCTGGAATCAAAATCCAGTGCCTTACCGCTTGGCGAATGAGCTTTATGGTTAATACCTCTACATATATATACCATATCCATAATCAACAGGGTTAATATCATTTTCTATCATACATTCAATCATATTTTCTCTGTAATATTTAAAAAAATTAGCATGTATCCCATCTATATTTGCCTTGTTCCCATACTTATCAACTCTATCTACAATCTGCTTACATGAATCATCTATATCTCGATATATACACATTTTTGAAAGAGTTTCTTCCTTATTAAAAGGAGCTTTTTTTCTCTTTGATTTTCTATATTCTTTTAATGCTACTTCAAGCTGCATATTTAAATACTGTTCTTCTTCAATATCAACGTATGATTTTGTTGTGATATGTATAATTGCGTTGTGACCATTGTTGTCATGCAATGCACACGTAATGATATAGGGATAATATGGTATTAAATCCTTTTTACACGAAATATTTAATAACTCGTCTCCTTTATATATTTTTACATTATTTTTTAATTCATCATCCGTATATTTATGTATTTCAACTAATGAATCATACACATCACATTTTCCAGAATATTTTGACATTCATATATCTCCTTCTGTAATTAAACAACTTCTAAGACTTTACATCTGCCAATGCATTTTCTTGTTATACGCGACTCTATTTTTGCTCCTGGATATTTTTCCTTTATTTCGTTTTTATGTAATTTTATATACTCTATCTGATCTTCTTTTGATTTAAAAAAGTACTCTTCTGCATTTACATCTGAAGTATAAAAATTACCATCTTTGTTTAAATAATATCTTTCATTTTCATGGTCAATATAAATACAAAAATAAAATCCAGTAACGACCCACCTATTTTCTATTCCGTTAGCTAACTCCTCTTTAGCAATGCGTTCTACTTTTGCTTTCTCTTTTTGATCCATAATGCTTAAAATGCAAATAAATATAAATGCAAAACAAGCTAAGGTTAACCATATTATTATATTTTCTACCATATTCACCCTCCAATTTTGTTATTTTTATAATCCTGAACAAGATTTCCACAACATAAAGGTAATTCTGCTTTTGCAGCTACATCTACAACCACTTTCAAACCGCAGCTCTCAACCTTTTCCTTAATCTTGTTCATATTCTCCCAATTCCACTGAATTGCATCCTCAAGACCATGTTCCTTAGTAGCTGTTGTAGTGTTAAGAGGTGTGATTTTTACACAGAATACATTTGGGTCGAGACCGTATAACTTATTTGGATCGAGTTCCCATCCTGTTCCGCAAATAAAATTCAAAGTAATAAGTCTGTTGTTATTCGGCATATTATTGAATTCTTTTTTCATCTCTTCAATAGTTACAACATCAGCGCCGCCAAACAGATATTTCCTTTCATCTTCATTTGTGCTGTTAGTTGAAATCTGAATATGCATAAATCCATCAAGATACTCTTTTACAGACATAACTTCGTCTTTCAAAACATCAACCGGACTCTTACCAAACACTTTTACTTTAGGAAGAATTGTGTTATAACATGGCAAGAAAGTAAACCCTTCTCTATAAGTCTTCATATCTCTCATTACCTGTAAAATATTCTTCCAGTTATATTGTGGTTCTCCCATACGGGCAAAGCCAACCTTAATTTTGTCACTCTTAGTAACCTGTTGATGTTGACTAAATACAAACTCAAGCTGCTCCCACATTTCTTCTGCGGAAAGATTGCCGTGAAATCCTAGTTCCGGTACTAAACAGAACTGGCAGTGCTGCGGACATCCATACTGTGTACTAATTGCTGTAAGCCATTTCTCTTCAAATGGTACGAGATTTTTCTTAATTAAGTAGTCATCATCTGTCATGATAATTTCTTGAGATTTTCCCTTTGTATTTACATCCTGCATTGATGTCGTTTCAATGTAAAAATTCTTTTCCTTGTTATAAAGTACATAAACGCTGCCACTTGGATAAGTATATTCCTTAACCAATTCAAAATGTTTCATTCTTAATTCTCTCCTTTGTTTCATACAAGATTTTATAAGCTGCACTTAAACCAGCTCTGTCGTCTAACATGATGTTGTAATAAATTTTATTGCCAGTAAAAGGAATATAAGACGGCGATTCGTTTATATAATCAATTTGAATACCAACCTCTGCGCATTTATTCTTCATAAACTTATACTTTGATTCATCACAACATGTGCTAAGAATTAATATACATCCCATATCCCTACATTCTCTTAATAAGGCAATAACCTTGTCGTACCTATAACCTTTATCATAATAATCAAAAATCGTATTATCAAAATCAAATGCAATTATTATTCCATCATGCAATCTCCAGTTTTCAACCAATCGGTCTATACACATATCATCATTAAGATATGGATCAACCACAATACTGTTCAATTTCTTCATATTTCTTCATCCACACCCTTCTGTCATTTTCTGTATAGCCGAAGAAATATGGATAAAGTTTATTGTTTGTTGTAAAATAGTAATGATGATATTCTCCATCTGGCAAGAACATAACGCCTGGAATATTGATAGTGTCTTTGATTTTCAAGAAATTCTGATACGCTTTTTTATTACCAAACATCTGTCTAAATGTAATCTGCTCAACGCCAATGTCGTGTATCTTTTTTATGTAATCAAGACAATCTTTCGTAGTCATTCTCTCATTCAATACATTAATAACTCTCAACTTAGTTGTTTTCTCAATCTCAGGTAACATAGCTTGTAATCGTTCAATTGCTTTTGTATCATAAGGCTCAATGCTTAAAGCAATCTTCCTAAACTTTTTAATTAAATCAATATCTGTAGGAAGAATACGAGTATGTATGTTCAATTTCTTTCCATATTTTGTAGACAATTCATATACATGATTGTAAAAATCAATATTGTTCTGCCAATCATAAAAAGGATCTCCGCCACCTGACAGATTAACTGTAGGCGCATCTGATTCAGAAATACACTTCTCTAAATACTTCCAATCTATTTTACTTTTATCGGTTACTGCATTTTGTAAAATTGGATGATGTTTTGTAATACAATATTTGCAATTACAATCACATCCAAAATTAGTAATTACAGTAAAGCCTCTATTTTGTTCTGTGTACATACCCTATCCTTCATATTTTTATTTGTATCTTAGTGAGTCTTTTATTTGTCACGGTTTTTATGTAATATTCGTGACAAATTCTTATTTATTCGTTATCATATCCAAAAACAACAGATCATCTTTTTTCAATGTAATGTCATAACCCTTCCACTTCTCCATCAGTTCTCTTGTATCAAATCCATGCCCTGCAATTACGGCATAACCATGTGGAGTCTTGTGACAGTAATTGTGAATACCTAATAATCCCAAATCAATTCTAAACAGATCAAGCAATTCTTTGTCATCAACATCAAAATCAAACAACCACCTACTCTCATCACGATTTTGTACCTGCTGCGCAACTGAAACTAAAGTGCGATTTAATTGAGTCATACTCGGCTTGTCTTTCAACAAACGAATAATCAACTCTTCTCTGATTTTCTCTTCATTTCTTGAATTTACTGACCTATATAGTCTTGTTTGTTCGCCCGGAAGCCCTTTGGCTGCAAATTCCTTAAAAACCTCAGTTACTTTATCTTCGTTCTCTCTGTACTCAAGGATTGTTTCAGTTCGTTCCTTGAAATTTGGAATATCTTTATTATCCTTGTTACGAGAACGAATTAAATATACATATAAATCTGACATTGTATTATTCTCTCCCATATTTTGTGTAATCAATAATTTCAAATTGGTCATATACATTGGGAATGAAAATACCAACCCAAAAATCTTCCTGAATATTTTTATTATATGTTATACTCTCATTCCAATCCTGAATCTCATCAATTACTTTTTTATTTAATAACCCAAATTCGTCTCTACAAGCACCACTTTCTACCTTGTATATAATTGCATTGTATCGTTCTTTAGATTTTTCTACTTGAGCATTAACACCAATATAATTATAAACAATGGCAATAACCATAATTGCCATTGTAATTCCGCTTGCTATAACAGTAACCCAACCAGAACATTTAATTGTGTCATCATTCTGATATAGAAATTTTCTTAACTTATTTTCATTTCTAGTATCAAACCACTCCATCTTTCCAACAGTTATTAATCCAATTCCTATAATTAATACAATTAAACATAACCAAAATAACATAATTTTTACCTCTTTTTTATTCCTTTGTATATAGTACATTGTTTCAGACATTGTATTTAAATGTCGGCATAGACTGTAATTTAAACAGATTTTTCTTATGCATTGAATCAATCTTAGCCTTTACTTCCTTGCTTGGCTCAATTCCATCTCTAATGTATGTATCTAATTCAGCATAAGTAAATCCAAGATTATCTTCATCCGTCTTTCCACAAAGACCATCGGTAGGTGTCTTATCAACTAATTCAGACGGAAGCCCTAACTCACGACCAATAGCTTTAACCTCTGTTACTGTAAGTTGAGATAACGGACTGAAATCACCAGCAGCATCGCCATATTTTGTGGCGTAACCTACCCAATCTTCTGAAAGGTTGCACGTATTAGCAACACGACCATTTACTGACTGGGAAATAGCATATAATGTAGCCATACGAATACGAGCAGGAAGATTTGTTGTTGTCTGAGGTGTTGGTGAAACTACGCCTTCAAAACTCTCTAACACTTCATTGACGGCACCCTCGATATTGCACGTAATTCTAGTGATATCTAAAAAGTCAACCAACATTTTTGAATATTCGATATCGCTCTGTTCTCCCTGTGGCATAAGGACTCCAATTATTCTATCCTTACCAAGAGCTTCGACACAAAGGGCAGCTACAACACTTGAATCTTTTCCACCAGAAATTCCAACTACTACCATACAATCTTTACCATTTTCTTCAAACCAATCTCTGATCCACTCTACGATTTCATTTTTTACTTTCTTAGCATCAAACATTTATATATTCCCCTTCCTACATTCGATTTACCACATCATAAAACCGAATCAAATACTCATATACATTTTTAGGTACTAACTCTTTTACCTTTTCAAATTCACCATTTTCGCATAAATTTCGAACCAAACTTGATGATGTATGGTTTTGGGGAATCTGAATCTCCGTGAAATGATCCTTGTACTCTATCAATCCGGATTCCTTTAAAGCGGTTTCTAATTTTTGTCCTTCTCTTACACAGGCTACAAAACTGTATTCTTCAACAAACGGTTCCCAGTTATACCATGTAGTCAGATCTTTAATGTTGTCCATGCCAAGACAGATATAGTATTCATCGAACTTGTAATCTTTCTCTGCTTCGTCTCTTAATTGTGTGATCGTATTGTATGTTCTCTGTGGAAAGAAACTAGTTGTTTCAATATCCAGAGCACATATATTATCTTTCTCACAATTTGGCATCGAATTGATTAGTGACACTCTACAATATCCCGGAATAAGTGTTTTCTTCTTTGCGACATATGTATCATGCGCCGGGATAAAGTATACGATATCAGCATTGACTGCCTTTTTCGCAGTCAACGCCATATCCACATGTGCATTTGTAATTGGGTTAAAACTACCCGGAATAAGTAAAATTTTATTCATGATCCATTCTCCAATTAATACATCTCTTTAGATAGTCAACATAATCAGGGTTTTTACACATACCTTTTCCTTCTACGTCAGAAACTTTTGCAACATCCATACCGTTACATTTAGTAGTTTTCATTACAATATTTAAAGCAGGAACATCTGTGTCATTGCTCAAATAAGTACCAATTCCAAATGCAACATTTACTCTATCGTGGAAGTATCTAAATAACTTATCAGCTCTTTCAAAATCAAGACTATCACTAAACAGAAGTGTTTTTGTCTTAGGATTGATACCAAGTGACTCATAATGATTAATCATCTTCTCGCCCCATGCATAAGGATCGCCGCTGTCATGTCTTACACCACTGAATAATGTTGCATATGTCAACTGAAAGTCTTTTAAGAAACAATCAGTTGTAATTGTATCTGTGAGTGCAATACCATTTAACACACCATATTCTCTAACCCATGCATCTAAAGCATACCAGTTTGAATATGCTGGATTGTGCTTGTGATTACCCTGACCAGAGCACATAATCCATTCATGAGCCATAGTTCCAACAGGTGTAAGGTTATATTTCTTTGCAAGATATACATTGGAAGTACCAACAAACTTAGATGAACTGTGTAATGTGTCATTCAAATGTGAAAACTTCTCCACGGCTAATTCCTGTGCTTCAGCAGAAAGTCTTCTACGCAATCCAAATTCAGAGAATGTACCTGCATACCAATGACAACTTCTGAGATTTTCATATTTTTCATCCAATCTCTTTTTGAAGCTATTAAATAATTCATCATAGTTGTATGCCATACGGAAATATACTTCGTTTACAATTGCAAGCGTTGGAATCTCGTACATAGATGTGTTAAGCCATGTACCAAATGTTTCAATAGAAAGACCGCATTCCGCATTTGTTGTAATTTCAAAATCCTCATATCTTGGCTGCCATAATCTCAAAAAATCCACATACGAACCCTTCATCCACTTGATGTTGTCAATGTAAGCAAGTTCATCTTCTGTAAATCTCAAACCACAATATAACTTAATCTGCCTACGAATCTCTTCTACCATTTCTGCCGTAAAGTGAACATCTTTGTTGCGACATTTAAAGCTCCAAGTGGTCTTATAATCACTAAACTGATGATAAATAGCTTGTCCCATTGACAACTTGTAAGCATCTGTCTCCAATAAGCTCTTAATAATCTGTTCCATAATTATTTTCCTTCTTTCTTAATCTGATTAAATACTATTTCAACACCATATTTGACTTTTTCGTATTCATAAAGTAAATTTATATACTTATCAATAAAAGCAATATCATTTGGATGCATAGCGATTGGTTTACTTTTCTTAGATTTCCACCACCGTAATTCTTTCTCAAAATTAAACGCTTTACCATGATATGCTCTGCCAGCTCCAAGATAATCACAAAGCATTTCTTTTTTATACTTCATTGGCATCTCAATGGGATTTCCACCATTGTCAAAATTGTCCTGCCAGTATTCGTAGTGATGTTTGTTTCTTCCTTTATGATGCATCCATGCTGCCGACCAACCATTTTCTTTCTTGCAAGCATCTATTGGACTTGATGTGCCTTGATAATATTTAACACTCTCCCAAAATTCCGTTGGAGAAAACTTGGATAAATCATGCGTTAATCCCTGAAATGGAATTCCTGCTTTGCAACAGTAATAAAATACCCAATGCTTATGAATACACACTTTTTTAAAATGTTTGAAAGTATTAATAATATAATACTTACGCTTCATTATTTGCTCCAATCACTTTGATCTGACAACTCTTCATAACTTCCATAGCTGCTTTATGCTTATCAGGTGTCACACCTGCACAGCAACTTGCATCTACTGTAATATCAATCTCAGGATAATTTGCTCTGATAATAAGTGCATTTGAAATTACGCAGATATCAGTACATAATCCGCAAATCTCAACACTTTCAAATCCAAAATTCTTCCAATTTAACCAACCGAATGTAGGCTTATCAATTAAAATATCGTTCTCAATATCAAAATCTAACTTATCGGAAATCTGCCAGCCAATAGTGTTCTTTACACAGTGAGTAACAGGAAGATGTTTGCCTTCATATGTCTCTAAATAATTCTCAGGATGTGTGTCTCTTGTAAAAATTACCTGTTTACCAGCATCCTTATATTCCTTAATTTTCTTTGCTACATTTGATACGATCGCTTGTGCTTCCTTTGTGCCAAGCGTTCCATCAATAAAATCATTCTGCATGTCTACTACAACTAATGTTTCTCTCATATAGCCACCTCTTTTTTCTTATATATATTGCTAAATTCGCTTTGAAAAATTGATTTACTTAGAAATTAATCTTTTCCATCTTATAATCCAGTCTGATGCGTCTCAAAATTAATATTACCTTTACCAATAACTCTCACTTCATTATCTTCCCATTTATCGCCCTTACTATGCCACTCTGTATCATCATCATAAACACCTTCTATATGAATTATGTTTATTTCAATATCGCCATCAAAATCTTTAATAAGTGTTGTCGTCCAAGGTTTTGTTTCATACAAATCAAAGTCTGGATTATATGCTAATACTTCGTCAAGTAAAAATACTGCAACCATACCTGCGTCAGCACAAAATTCTCCAATTGCTTCTTTTGTATTGGAATTAAATGTTGTGCAAGACCAATCACCATAGATTGTATCTCTACATAAGTAATTCTCAATTCCAAGGGCTTTCATATTGTCTCCGTACCCACATTTACCCCCAATCACCACTATTCTTTTTAATGATGTAACATGGGTCTGTTATGATAATATCGCCTTTAAATTTCATAATTTGTTTTCCTCCAATATATTATTTCATCTATAATTCATTCTTCTCTCAACTTCCTTATCATTTTCTTCATCGTTGAAATATTTATAAGCAAGCATCATAGGATAACTTGAATCTTTTGCTCTGTCCCACATCATAAATTCCGCCCAATTAACCTCGCCTGTGTCATTACACCAGCTTGGATCTTCAAATAAGCCATCGAAAACACTCTTATAAGAATACTTTTCTCTCTGAATATTCCTATCCTTGATAACAGTTGATTTATCATATCCTTTAATTTCTACAAGAACATCTTCGCAACCAACTCTTTTACAGAGCCTTACAAACCACTTCATAAATTCTCTGTATGTTTCTTCAAATTCTCTATCTCTTAAAGCTGCATTTACAACAAGGATATAGTCGTCCTGTGTTCTTAGCCATCCTGTTTTGCGACTCTTGTTACCATGTCTGTCTATTAAATTATTTGTTGCCTCACCAAATTCATCACGCGAACATGAACTGTTATATCCGTTCTTCTGAATGATATATACATCCATATCTCCTTCAGAACCAGTTACTCTTGGCAAATGATTCAGTACTGTTTCAAGAATATATCTTTTCTCAGGCTGCGTTCTTCCCATAGGACGAACCGTTATTGTACCTTGAATATACGTCCAAAACGACATTTAAAAATCCCTCCTTATGTGGTAGTCTTATTTTAAATTCTGCAATTTATAACAGATATTTCTGTCGAATCAGGCGGCGCGTCACTACTCGCAATCTCCTATAAGTTTATAAGCAAGATACTTTTCTCTACTGATTCTCTCGACTATATTTTGCAGAAATATCAAGACCAAACTATAGTCATAAGCCTTATCTTAATGGTTGCTTAAGCCATCCATTTACCACCATAAATGTTGAAAATATTTACCAAATAGGCATAGCCCTTCTTCGATTTTAGACTGCCTTCTTTTTGCTTCTTCGTAGTGTGCCTTTTCTACGTTATCCACCCAATCATCCTTATCTATGACTATTTTTTTATACCTACCGTCATCACATTCTTCGCTTCTAATATGCATACCAGATGTGTAGTCATATTTAGGATTTCCCATCCACCATTTATCTTCCTCGATAATATATTCAAACGCCAAAATCATTTTATCTAATGTTTCTATCCATTTTTCAAATGTGTCGACCTCTTTGTTTCCCGGATACCCATTAGTATCTCTTTTTAAAATTTTTAATCTTGGTAGGATAAATTTGGCTAACGTATAATCTAATTCATAACATTCGCAAGGATTGATATATTTTTTATGTTGCTTAAGCCATTTTTTACGTTTTCTCTTATTCATAATGCGCCCTCCTGTATATAAGTTTAGTTAATTCTCTTTGTACATGATACAAATAGAATGGTCGCCATATCTTCTATTCTTTTCTGGCAATAATTTCTTCTAGCGTTCGTGGAGCGTAATCCATATACGGCATCATTGCCCCAACATTTGTAGCTGCACATTTTATGTCATGTTTACTATTAAGATCTTTTATAAAATCCTGAAAAATTGTTTCCTCGATAGAATTATGTACGTGACCATATAGCTGAATAGCCCATACATTATGTTCTTTCCCGTCTTTTCTGTAATGGTGTTGATGATTCCAAAACGCAATAGGGTAATGCGACATAACAACTCGGTATTCCTTACCATTAGCCTTATCATTAATTTCCTTATAGTTACAGATTTCAACAAATAACTGCTTGTATCTCTGGTCTGTACACTTATCATGATTACCAAGAATCAAATGCTTATTACCTTTAAGCGTACTGATAAAAGAAATCATATCTTCGTTTTCTTTCCATGCTAAGTCACCTAAGATATAAACATGGTCTGCATTAGTGACAACGTTATTCCAGTTTTCTTTAATTACACTATGCATCTCTTCTAACGTTGCGAATGGTCTATTATCAAAATTAGAACCTTCATTTGTTACATTTTTATGGGAAAAATGTAAATCGCTAATATAATAATTCATCTTTTAATCACTCCAAGTTCTCAAAATTGTCATCACATGGGAAATAAGTTAATTCAATCTCACTTAATTTCTTGTAATAAATAACAGATTCTTCCCAATCTTTTTCAATACTTTCTTCATCATATACTTCTCTAAAACCAAGTAAAATGTCGCCGTCTGGAAGCTCAATAGCTTCTTTTATTTGAATATTCCTATAAGTATCATCAATATATAGAGATTCATCTGAAAATTTATTATCAATTTCATACGGTGTATACTGTCCTGGCTTGCGAAGTTCGAGCATTCTAATGATGTGTTTTGATGCAAAATCACACACCCATTTTTCAAAATCTATCATTAACTAAAATCACCTCTCATAAAATCATACCCTTCGGCATCTTTTGTATAATATGACCCATGTAAACCTCCAAGTGTACATCCTCCGTTATAAGGATTTAATTTTTCATATTCTATATGGTCATATGGGATTGTAATATCGTAGTCGTCTTCGGTAGATTCAACCAAATACTTCTTACCACCAAGAATATCATCGGGTACTCCTTCAGGGATATATTTCATATGTCTAATGGTTTGCTGCTCACCCCAATTTATAAGTTCATCTTCTAATTGATCGAGTGTAAACTCTTCCTCGTACTCATTAAAAATGCGAATGTCTTGTTTATGAAATTCAATAAACTTTTTCATGTCATTTACTGATTTATAAGCATTATCATGATTCTGAAATAATGGCTTCCATCCGCCACTTCTCTTTCCAATATGTATCTCATATCCAAAATATGGAGAATCAACTATTTCATATTCATATGGAAAATACTTTTCTACTAAACTTTTATTAGTAGTCATCATATAAAAATTAGTGCCCACTTTTATTCCTCTTTCTTCCAACTAATGTTGTAATATGGTTCGTGATATTGGTCGCTAACCTCAACTTTATAACCAAGATCTTCCAATTTCTTTCTGGCTCCGGGATAAATAGACCCCTCTTCGCCAATAGAAAATTTACCATTCGCAATAGCATTTTTTATTATCCTTGATAGTTCTAATAATTGTCGTGTTGCGCAATTATCAATTGCATGATTCGTCATCTCGTTTGCTTTAGATGCAGATGGAATAACGTCACTTGGTAATGTTACAGAATGCATTTCTACATTGGTTTTTAATGTAGATTCGTCACAAAAAAGCTTGTCTCCGCATCCTAAACAAAATTTATAACTTCTACTTCCCTCAGGAAATTTGCAACTCATAATTATTCTTCCTCATTCTTATAATTTAATGGATCTATCGTGATTATCTTTTTACCAACTTTTTCAGCATATTTAACGCAATTTGCCGTTCCGCCTTTTGAACCATCCCAAACTGCAATAACTTTATCAGCCAAATCAACCATGTATTCATTTCTTTTTTGCATCAAATACGGTTTGTATTCTTCGTTTGATACAAGTTTTACAATATCAGCTTTAGAAATAATATAATTATATTGATCTATACTCTCTTTAATCCACTTGCAGGAATGATTCTTACAAGGTATTGCACAATGCAGTTTGATATCATATCCTTCGTTTTTTAGTTCTAATACCGCTAATGCAAATACTGTGTCAACTCCTAATGCCATTCCTGTAATTGCTTCTTCACATTTATTCTCTTTTAGAATTGATTTGAACTTATCTTTTAATCTCTGCCAGCGTGGATCAGATAAATTATATCCATATAATTTATTCGGTCTATGACCAGTAACGCAAATTTTCATATTTAACTAATCCTCTTTTTATTCAAACTTGTTTAAATACATCCACCACAACATCCATATGTAACATTGTCGTTAAACACCATATCAATTTCACTTGCATATTGTCTAAATTGTTCTGGGATTTCGTCTATATTAATAATCCATTCTCCATCTGTAACATTTGGCTTCAAGTTGCCTATAAATTCACAAGAACCACCACTTGACCAAAATCTAGGATGCTTTGCTTTATTCCCAAAACTATGTTTTATTCCATCAATTTCAAGTACAAGTATTCCACCGCATAAACATGGATATTTGCCATTGTATGAAACAAATTTCACATGACCTTCGTTATAATAATTACCTACTAACATTCTCTATTATTCTCCTACAAATACTAGCCTATCAATATACCTTCTGCATTTTTTACCATATTGCAAAATGGTATGTTATGTTAATATATTTTTACTGCATAACATATATTTATCACATCCAATAACTTATTCTATTTTTGTCGCGGATTTTATATATTATTCGTGACATTTTTTTTGGAATTTTTGAACTGATTTGTTTAAGACTAATTAAATATTGTCTAAGATATTTCCTGTTACTTCATACATTTCCAAATCATTTAATTCACACCATGATTCAAAGTTATCTCTCTGAACATACCAACCAACATTCATTCCGAGAAATTCATTCTCACCATTTCCATAAGAGACTACGTTATATAATTCTCCGTTTAGAATGTCGTTTTCAAAGATTAACTTGCCATTCTTATCATGGCTGCCAGTACATCTACACAATGTCTTTGGATCTATTTCTTCAAAACCATCGGTTTCACCATGAGAATAGAATACTGTTGTAGGTTCAAATATTATATGAATTTCTTTATCATACATATCTAAACCTTTTACATAATATCCATAAACCCATTGACCACTATTAATACTCTTTGCTTTACATAACTGTGTATCCATTTCTCACCTTCTCGATATGTTTTCTCTTACCATATTGGGAATTTTCCATTATGTTCTAATCTGATTTTATTAAGCATATCAGCTAATCCAAGCATAAGCGTTTCAATTTCTTCCACGCTATCAAAATCATAAAACTCTCTTGTGCAAAACCCACGTTTTGTACAAGTTGATAATCCATATTTAGAACCATCCACTAATCTATATGTAAAAATAATTTCTGCATCTCTACTATCTTTCTGCATTGATATTCACCTCCTCAAAATCCCAATGAAACAGTGATTTCTTTATTTCAAACTTGAATAAACTGCACGGAGTTCTTCAATGATAATCTTTTCAGGAAATGTAATACATGTAACAATATCAAATGTCTGATATAGAATTACAACAATTCCTCCTATGATTGCGCACCCTGCTAAAACTCCAAGTAATATAGCTCCAAAATCATAATCTGAGTATCTTTCTTCCTTGTACTTTTTCCAACAGTATTTTGCTTTTTCAATCACATATTTCCCAACAAACAATAGGCAAACACCAATTAACACCCATACAACACTTGTTGCAATTTCGTATGTAACATACTTACCACACAGTTGCTGTAAATATGGAAGCACATTTGCAGAAGTCCAATCAATTGCAAGACCAAATTTTTCTGCAAGAGCGTCTAAAATTTTAATTACTTCTTCTGACATAAATAAGTTTTCTCCTTTATATGATTATTCTCTATTCGATTTTCATTTTTAGAAATTGTTAGCCGAACTAACATATAACCACTGATTTGTATCAACTGTAGATATTTTATTTCGTGGAACTACTGTGAATGATTTAAGAACTTCTTCGATTTCATCTTTATGTTCTATGTAATTATCTACTGGATCTCGTATCAAATTAAGACACGCCCTACGACCTCTTTTATATTCCATAATAATATTCTCCAATCTGCACAAAGAAATGTCAGTTTTCGGTCTTGATTTCCAATCTATATATAGTGTTTGTAGTATTTTGCAACCACTATATATAGTATATCATTTACTCTTCACCAACAAAAACTAATCTATCAATATATTCTCTATCTTCACCCTTAAAAATAGGAATTTCAGTATCAATAACCCAGTGAGGATATTCCATATTAACTACATGTTTTTTACCATCTTCTCCGAATCTATTTTTTATTATTGTAATATCTTCTGTTACTCTCTCCAATGTTTTAATGCAGCAGCTTCCACGTTTCTGATAAGTAGGCAAATCATTCCAATTAATACATTTCTGAGTCATAAGCATATCCTGAATATCATTGCATGACTTATTCGATAATTCTTTGTGTGAAAAATTGGCTTGACCTACCATCTGAATTGAATTACGAGATGCGTCTAACTGCCTACAATAGATCAAGTTTGTCACTTCTTCTTTTGGAATATTAAAGCAACGAGCATCGAACATTGCGCCCTTATTTAATGCTTCTTTATATACATCCAAGTATTTTACATCAAGACCTCTGCACTCACTTGATTCACTAAATTCTTTGATATTGTTTTCAAAAAATTTATTGAACGCCATTGTAGCCATACTTGCGGCAATGCTACAAATCTTCTGTACTTCATAATCAAACCATGCGGAAGATGTAAGTTTTTTATAATCAACGAGGATCAATGTAATCTCGTCTGACTGTGTATAACCAAGAACACAACCCTGAATATTCTCGCATAAATATTTCGTTGTCTCCTGCATTGATTTAATCAGAACATCATCAAATGGCTTCTGAAATCCTCTTGCGAATGTGTGGAACGCCTTACCGTCAATACGGATTGCAACCGGCGTTCTTCTCATAAGTTTTTGTTTTTGGAATGTATTCGTAGTATTCCTTCATTCTGTTTGTTAAATCACTTTTATCCATATATATCCTCACTTATATTTTTTATCTAATTTCTTTTTATTAACAATCTACAGGTTTAATTTCATGTTTATTAATACCGTTAATTATTTCTAATGCCATAGTTGCACTGGATTTAATACCAAACAGCTTTTCTGCGCAATCCTCACAAACGCATATTTTTTTATATGGCTGCCATAAATCACACCACCAAATACCATATCCAGTGTCCTGATAATACCCCTTTTTAGACATTTTTATTTTAAACCTTCTATTCGGCTCTTTCTTCTCGCATAAATCGCATAACTCTATCTTCATAATGTGTATACCTCATTCACTCCATATCAATTTCGTACTGACTATCGGTAATAATTGCTCCTGATGGCACGATTATTGTGTAATACTCTGTAGTATATGTCTCGCTATACTTTTGATTTCCAATCATTATCCAGTCTTTTACCCATTTAGGAATAGTTGCTACTTTTTGATGAACTATTATTTGTGGTGTTTTATTGTCGTCGTAATTTATGTATGACATACTTGCTGATACATAGTCTATAAATTCACCTTTATCAGTTGTTCTGGAAAAATAATATCTTAAATCACCGTTTATGTTTGCTCTAGCGCAAAACAGCCCGGATGACATTATTCCATTTGTAGTTACATTATCTTTTAATGAATTTATCTCAAATGAATACTGTTCATCATGTTTAGAAACAAGACTTGGAGTAAGCACTGTAATTGTGGCAAACATCGCAAATATCATAAAATCTGTCATGGCATTTACAACAAAAATATCCTCAACAATACTTCCATAGCCCTTTATATCGGATTTATCATGACTTGAGCAATTATCTTTCAATTCTCGTTTTATAGTCGCATTATAATTTCTTATTTTTTTTATATTTTCAGACTCGAAATAATAGAAAATAAAAATATGATTATAAATAAAATAATCATCAATCTCATATATCAACCATCCTCCAACTAACTCTAACTAAATAAAAGTAATATTTCATTAATTTTAATTTATTAGACTTTTTTATATATTTGTGGTATATTGTATATGAAAATATATTACAATAACACGAAAGAAGTTTGAGTTATGTTTAAATATTTCACAATACATGAATTATATATAAATTTAATATTTCCTTTAATAATAGCCATAATTCCGCTTATTCTAACATACTTTCTTTTTAATCCACTCACTTGCTTAATAAAAAAAACTTGACAAATATTGACGTTTAATGTAATATGTTATTCGCACTGGAAAGAGAAGAAATATTCTTCTCTTTTTTATTTAATTATATTTTTAACTTTTTTATTCCATTGAAAAATCTTCCATTGGTTTTTCTGTTATATCATGATAGTAAGACGCTAAATAATCAAATCTATCATTTACTGATTTTGGACAAAATCTATTAACATATTCTTTGTCATTATTTATAAAGGCTTCTCTAATTTTCGTTGCAGACAGCAAATAAATTTACTACTATTGCGTCCATTCTGTTCCTCATAATTTATTATGTATCTAGTATAATATTTGTTTTTAAATCAATTTTAAGATTTTAAAAATTATCATTTCTTACACCAATACAATTTCTACACCTTCGTCTTTGTACACTAACTGTCCTATTCCACCTTCATACATCATTTCATACGCACCGACCTTATCTGTAACACTGATAACGTCCTCCCTGCTTATTAAAATTTTCTCACCCTTTTTTACTGTAATTTTCATGTGTTTTTCCTTTCTCCGTTAAAGTTCATTTTTTGCTCTTATCAAATTTTAAACGCCGTCCGCAATATGGACAGCATTTATATTCTTCCATCACACTCATACCGCAATCTTTATCTGGACATCTCCATTCCGGGAAGGTTCACACGCTGTAAACTGTGTATCCTATAAATTCTGCTTTCTTTTTTATCAGTTTCATGTTTAATACCTCTGTTAAAGTTCAGTTTAACCGATTAATTCTTTACACATGTTTTTAAGTTCATCGTAGTATTTTGCTTCATCATCAAGTAAATCAGTGATTATTTCTAAAAATACTCTTTCCGCATCTTCCCAACTATGAATATCATCATCGATTAATTCCTGCACGTTTCCGTTAAGGAATTGATAACCATATATTTTTTCATTTTCGGTACTTTCGTCAAATAACGTTGCTACTCTATCTGTGTCATATGCATATAACACTTTTTGCTTATTCCAATAATCATTTTCGGGTGTTACTTCTACCAATCTCATAAATTTCTTTCCTCCAATAATTTTTCTATAATTTTGTTTTTCTCTTTTTCAGTGTCCATACATCCTTTTATGTAGCCACCTTCTTTTGCTTTGCGAATTTCATCATCAAGACTGTTGATAATCGTTTTTATAGCTAATGCAATATCTGGTGCAAAATATCTATCTAAATCGTCGGGAGATAATCGCACCTTTGCAATTAATACCGCTTCCGAAAAATCCATCTTTTCGTCACCATAACGATACATACTCTTTTCCTCAATTTCTAAATTTCAACTGTTTCCAAAATGGAAATAGTTCAGTTTAGCTATAATTTTCTGTTAAAAATCTGCCACAATAAGGACAGTTAGAGATATGCGATGTTTTATATAAGACACCAAAATCATCTCTAATTTCAAATGGTTCATTGGCTTTATGCCTCTTACATATACAACATGGTTGTTTTTGCTTTTCAATTTTACTCATATAATTTCTCCCTTAAATTCTAAATGTTCAGTTTATCTCTCAAATCCTTATTCTTGTGTTTTTAACACATTTAATATGCCCTCTACTGCTTTATCCCAGAAGATATTTGCAAATTCTTCAACAGTGCAAATTGGCTTGTCATCCCAGTCAACTATCATCGCATCGTCACACTGACAAATATCGCAACCACTTTCTTTTAGTGCTTCGTTTGCATATTCTGTTACAACTGTCTGAGTATCGGCATAGTCGCAGCCTCTGTCTAAAATGTCCTCAAGTTCTTTTATTGTTTTCTTTGATATTTTTGCCATTTTAATTTCCTCCTAAAATCTTAATATTGTCCATTTTGGTGGATTCAGCTTTTCAGAATACCAACTAATCATATTATGGTATCCTATTCTGCTCCAATCTTTATACCATTTATAAAGTGCGTACCATGCCATGTTTTTTACCTTTAAATTCTAATTTAACTCTCCATATGTATAGTTTAAAAATTGGCTTGTATTTAACCCCAAAAGTCAAATACCAATGTCCGTAATATTTGTTTGATTTTCGTATACATATATTACGTGTCACTCCAAAACCTTTGATCATTACCCTTTTCATTTTTTACACCATGTATAAATTTAGTTTGTAAGAATATACGCAATACCTAATATTGGCAGCCCAATAATTAATGTAATAACTATACTTGTAATAATGCTTGCATATACTCTCTTAATGAGAGTAATGTTATATGTGCCATTTATTTCTATCTTTGCAAACAAAAATATTAATATAAATAATACAAGAAACATTATAAATAATACTTTCACTAATATAATCCTCCAGGCATATTATCAAAAATTCTACATTCAAATTTCTACATATCTTATAGAAGAATTTTTTTGTACTGTGTTTATCTCCAATAGTGAACCTTGACCAAATATAAGATAAAATTCAAAATATTTATCTTTTATCTTTACATTTATCATTTCATTAGCAAAAGGAATATTATGGTCTTGCACTATACATACATTTTGGTTTTTTGCCAGTTCTCTTAGATATGAAAAGAAGTAATCTAATATATTTGCATTTTCATAATCATTTTCATCCAAAGAATCTAATGAGTAAGAGCTATACGATTTGTGAGTATACAAGTAGCAATAAAGCCATTCTATATATTCACTAGACCTCACTTTGTTTTGACTTTTTATCATAAACTCTACAACATTTCCGTTATCCATACATACTCCTAACTCATACTATCCATTTTTTAAAACTCAATATTGTAATGAACATCTGCATTTTTATCTTCCATAGCAATTTCTACATGGTCATAGTGTAAACTGCTGTATTTTTCAAATAACTTTTTATTATAATTACATGGAATTACTTTGAATTTTCCATCAGGAATAATAAATAAATTATTAACACTGTCAAATACAATGTTCTTTGTAAAAAACTCTATCAGAACGGCATCATTACATGACGCATCATCTAAATAAATTTCTGTTTTAGAATTCGGGTTGAATAAATCAATAATGACATTCGAGGTTATAAATATGTCGCCTTCTTCTGTATAGAGCTTTATGTTAAATCTGCTAGAATTATCTACATCATTAATAATATTTAAGTCTTTTATAGCGTCTTCAAATTTCTCGCCCTGATTGATTTCAAAAGCAATTGCAGCAAGGCAATCATAATTAAGCTTTGTTTTCCTTGAAAATGAAATTACTTTCTGTATTTCTTCATAATATTTTTCGTCAAGCTTATCTGTAAGATATTCTTTTATATCTTCGGCTGTAGGATATTCAAATCTAAAATGAAAATGGAATCTTCCAGGTCTGTTAATTAAATATTCATTCAGACCTTTATATCTATTACATGTGATTACAAATAACTTCTTTTCTGTGCTAAGACCGTCAAATAAAGAAAGCAATTCTGTTTGCGGATCTCTATTCATACTTGTACAGAATGTTTTATCAAATTCATCAAACAATACCATTACTTCAGTTTCAATTCTATCAAGAAAACTGGAAATTCCCGGAATGCATTTATCAACAATAATAACTGGCATACCAATCTCATTTGCTTTATTTGATAATACTCTTGCAAACAATGACTTACCTATACCCTTATCTCCGCTTAAAATAACACCAAGATTCTTATTTGTCTTAGCAAATCTATCTAATACTTTATTAGCTTTCTCCTCGTGAACTCCATATACCTTACTTTCATTCACTTCGAGATTTTTTCTTTTTTCAAGAAAAAATCCCATATCTTCTGCAAATCTAACAACGTATACGTTAGCTGGTAACTTGTCTAATACAACTAAGTCTTCTCCATATACTTTATATGTTACTCCTGCCTGTGTAATTTTCATTCCTAGTTCTCCTTTTTAGTTAATTATCATTCAAAATAGTAAAAATAAAATTAACTTGTTTTAGTTAATTATCATTCTAAGAAAAATATTTTATTTTTATGAAGCGATCATAGCATCAGATTACAGTTATGTCTAGTGTTATTTTTTATTTACATTCAGTCCATATTGAATCCGGATTCCATTCACAATATTCACACTTCTTGGTAATCTCACTGTAATATGGGCAATTTTCCCTTTTGCATGATTTATTTTCTTTTCTTCTCATAAATTTCCTTTTTAAATGTCTGCTTCAACGGTTACAATTCCAGTCCATTCTTCTTTTCTCGTTCAAATCTTTATTATATGGACATTCTTTTATTTTGCATTTTCCGCACCAACCAATATTACTAGCATCTTCTCTTGTGTATGCTTCATCATAATCACATAATTTATAATCTATAGGCTTCATTTTCATATTGTCACCTGCATTGAAAACAATCTTTCATAATACTTCAAACTTACACATTGCAAATTCAAAAATTGTTCCTTCAGATAACTTGCCGGGATTATCCCAGTCTCTAAATCTGCATAATATTGGCTGCCATATTCCCACATTTTCTTCTACTATATAAATACGTCCAAGTGTAAAATTTCCATTATTACTTTGGTTATCTATGCATTTACACTGCATATAATTACCTCCAATCCTCTGTTAAAAGCAATTTTTCACTATATATATTTTGAGACATGTTCAGTTCCGTATCTCATGAGAGTGCCCATATTCCTCATTATTGCATGTTAGGATCGAGGTTTGTTCCAAGGCATTATATTCTCAAATGAGTTTCAGCCTATACGCTCATCGGTTGACTGACTTGTTAATTTCAGCCTTCACATTTACATTTTCACCATCTCAGGCTTTCAGTTAATTTTACCTCATTATATTGAAATCGTCATTTCTTATTATATATTTCCAGGCTCACCACTCATTACAGTATGCAATCCACGCATTAAATTTGGCGTAGCTGGAATTAAATGTGGGTTATCAATTCTTTTTCTAACTTCTTCAATACTGTCATACCAATAATCGCATTCAAGATAAGGCATATATCTACCATTTACGCAATAAATATTATTTCCCTTATACTCTTCAACAAAATATTGATTTTCATTCTTTTGTTTACATTCTTCTGAACAAACTGGCTTATTTATCTTCCTATCTACGGCATTAATATCTCCATTAATGTCTTTAATTTTAAATATACCAAATAACGTAGTTTTAGGTGCTGACGCAAATTCTTTTATACCAAAATGTTCAAATTTCTTACCACAAATAGGACATTTCCATTCCATTTATACCACCTCTTCTAATCTTCCTAATAAATAATTCTTTACTTCGATTATAGCATTCAACCTTGATTCAGTTGCCGTAACCTGACAAGCTTCTACATTGTAAGTCATTTGCTTTTCTAGGTCAGATTCAAGTCTGTCAATTTCCATATTAAGCTCACTAATATATTCTTTTATCTTTTCTCTCATATCTGGTCTATCACCAAATCTTTTCGTTTCCGTATAATAAGTAAGATTGCCACAATACTGCAAAGCTGCAATTACCTTTTCAATTGCTCTTTGTTCAGCAGGTGTTGTATGTTTATTTGCAATATCTTTTATTATTGCTATTGTCTGTTCATTCCTCAAAAATATCACCTCTTCCAGTTTTCACAATAAATCGTTCTTTCTTATATCCTTAGTCCTTCGGTAATAAATCTCCTAAAACATCCTTCCATCTTCCAAATTTCATACTTTACTGTGCTTTTATCTTGATATTCAATATAAGCCACATTGGTTTCAAATCCTTCTATATCAATTAAATTTACATATCCGACTTGCAAATAATTTTCATCTTTTGGATCAATACAAATAACTATATCTCCTTCATTCATATCTACCGCCTCAATTCTGCCTTGGAATCTTCATCCTTACTTTTTCTAATTTTAAGTAGTTCCTTTAGTATCACAGATTTAATATCAAACACACCATCTTCCCAAAAATCCATACCGCCAAATTTATTTAATTTTGCAATGTGTGTTTCTCCATTATCTAGCATATTTATGCATTCTACAATGTCGCAATGTACAGTTCTTGCTCCCCATAGTCTTATCGCATCCAAAACAATTTCAGAATATGTAACTATAATCAAATCTTGATTTTTATTATAGTGTTTTTCACATAATTCCAAAATATTATCTACTAAATTATATGGATGAATTTTTTTAGATTCTGGATAATATTCTACATTATTATAATTCATTACCATTTGAGTAAGGTCTGCATTTCTTTGTCCAGTGACTATTTTTATTTCCATCTATACCACCTAAAAACAATTTTACTATATTTTTCAGTATTCATCCAATTTTTCATGCGAAAATTTATAATTTGCAATTACCATATATTTCTTTCCACAAATATCACATTGCTTTTTTATTGAGATTTCACAATCAGAATTATTCATATATATAATTTCTTTATTCAAAATAATATCATCATTTCCGTCACTTTTACCGCAATAAGGACACCGTATATATGACATATAAAACCTCCAAAAATCAATATATTTATTGACTCATTACAACAACCGACCTAACATATCAACCGTTCTATACCTAAGGAAAGTTAAATTTCTTTGCCTTTTACTCACAAAAATTTTTAGCCCACAAAATACTCCCGTCATTGTTGCAGGTTAATTCAATCCCATATTTTGTTTTAAACCATATGTCAAGCCATTCAAGGAAGTCTTTTGTAACATTAATAATGTAGCTACTAACACAATTCATATTTGGCAATGCAATTTCCATATGTGGAATACGTGAATATTCTGTTTTCCCCTCATACTCATATCTGAATGGACAACCCTTAACCGCTAATTCGTTATTCAATTCTATTACCATTTCTCTTGTTATCTTCATACTATTACCTACATTCTTAAACCCATAGTAAACTTAATTTTCTTAGCTTTTATATCCGATATTCAGATGCACACTTGTCACATACACTAAGGTTATCTTCTTCAATATAATTGCCACATAACTTACAATGATGTGCTTTATGTTTATTTTGTTCTATTTGAAGTAGTATATCTTTTTCTCTTTCTGCTTCGTCTAAATCAATATCAAAAAACTCAGCAAGCAATTTTTCTTTGTCAATATAATCTCCATTTCCCATAACATTAGCAAATGGATTTTCCCTCTTTTGTTTTCTGTCAAATACAGTATATTTACCTAAAAACCAATCTAAAAATTCTCCGCATAATTGTGACTGTTCTTGAATTTCTACCATTTTATCCAATGTTGGCGTTTTTGATTTTTCCATAAAATATCATCCTTTCATAGTAAACTTAGATTTCAAGTCCATTTTCCATACATTTTTCTGCAAATTCACTTGAATTATTTCCGACAATTTTTCTATAAATATGATTCCAGTCGGTATTTCCAAATGCTATTTTCACATCACCTTCAAGATATGCGTTAAATGTATCAGATTCATCTTTGCTTAAAACAGAAGTTTTGTCCTTACAAACGCTGTCAAATTGTAACAATAATTCTAGCTCTGCAATTTCTGTTTTCAGTTTTTTCATATACAACAACGCATTGATAGCATTGTCTTCATAATTTGACTGTTCAATATTCTTTATATCAATTGTGAAATATTCCTGCTGATTTTCCAAATCTCGCTTTTTAGCAGCTAATCGCTGTTCCAATACATCATTCATATTATTCACTCCTTCCACATGAAAACTTGGTTTCATTAATCATTTCTCCAATTAAATAATTTACGAATATCTTTTTCTACTCTTCTAGCGTGTTTATCATCAATTTTCTCAAGGTCAATCAGATCTGTCGCAAGATAATTTCTTAAAGAATCTCTCATAATTAAATTTGCGATTTTAAAATCTAGCGAAAATCTTTTGTCCATAAAAAATTCAATCCAAAAAGACATGTGCATTCCTCCAAAAAAATATATTATTTCAATGAGTCTAAATTTCGCTTATAATTATTCTCCACTTTATTCCAAAATTCTTTCAAGAAATTTTCAGCATCAACTTTCGCCTCGTCAATATTGGACGATTTCATTTTCACTTTTAATCCTGTAGCTGCATCTGTCAACTGAAAATCTTTGTATCTTAAAATTGCTACATTTTCACTAATTCCATCAATGAATAGTGCAGTATTCTCTTCGTAATCTTTCCACTTAAACATATAAATTTCACTCCAATCTTCTAATGAATCTATTATTTAATCGTTACATATTAAGATATTCAATATCACTTTTTCCAATAATCCACGATTAACAAGTTCATACGCTATATTATTTAATTCTTTATTCTCTGTTACACATCTTTGTCCGTTTTTCCTACTATAACTGTATAAGTATCAATAAGACTTATAATTAATTTATTATTAGGTGCATTTTTTATTTCTGTTTTTGTCATAAAAACCACTCTCCGTCCTTCCATAAACATGTACGGTTTTGTCATTACAACTTTCACAATTATAAGTTTCACCAACCAAGCAACATTGTTAATAACTCTTGTTTTACATCAAACATACCATCACGCCAATGAGCTAACTTACCGGTATCTAAAATGTTGTAAATATTGTTTTTACCATCTTTATCAACAAAAATACATTCACAACTACACTTTTTATCATAATTACTATATTTAAAATTGTAATTGCAGTCTCTTACAAACACTCTAATAGTATCAAATACAACGTCAGAATAAGTAATAATAGTAAGGTTTTTATTTTTTATATACATCTCTTCTGCCTTTTTATATATATACTCGCTTAAATCGTATTGATTTAATATTTTTCTTTCAGGAAGATTTTCAATATCTTTATCGGCACAAGAAATATTTGTAACATCTACGCCGCGATCTCCAGTTATTATCGTAATTTTCATATTACATACCACCTTTTCTTTACATATTTATTATTACAAATACTAACATACCGTTACACTGTGCGTTTACATATTTCACCACCGCAATTATTTTCTCACAGATTTTGTACGTTTCTTGTTACTTTTCCTTTTGTCAAGCTCTATTTCTTCAATTTTATTTTTATAATACCTCTCAGTACATTCCAATTCGTCTTTTAATGCTCGTGTTGCTGTATCAAACAGCCTCATATAATCACTCGGCTTTAAATCACACCACTCCTTATATCTTTTACATTCTTCCGGAGTACCTACTTTCATATACTGCATATATTCAAAATGCATTTCATTAATTAGTTTTTTTATATTTTCGTCTTCTATAGAATCTATAAATTTAGCAACATCTGAATTTTCAATAATATTCAACATAAAAACACCGCCTTACTCTTAGATTAAATTTCCGATTCATTGGATTTAATTCCATCCAGTTTCTTTAATATCTTTTGTATCAGCAGTTTCTAAATAATACTTTTTAAGTTCATTTGCATTATCAACTACACCAAGTTCAATATAATCTCCAATATAAGTAGTATAGTAAAGTAATGCAGTCGATTCATCCACAACATCTACTGAAAAACATGATGGAGCATATTCTTCACCATCTTTCTCTTTCATTTTGTCCTCCAGTTCTTTTGGAAAATTAATTCCTGGATTTATAGCATCTCCCCTTAGACATACTCTTCCAATTCCATCACACGGGCAAAAACATTCATCAAATAATTCTTTTGCAATAATCATAATGTCTCCTCACTTTATAAATAAATCATCGTTTCATTGTACTAATTCTATTAAATAGCATGTCTTTTACAATTTCATGGATTTCTTCCAATATAATCTCGTTATATCCTGAATGTGTGTTATACATTTCGATTCCAAGAAGATTACATACTTCCGAGACAAATCCATCTAAATACCATGAAATCCAATCATATTTTGCAATTTCTAAATCCGTATCAGATAAATTTTTAAAATCTTCTTCTGTTTCAAAATATACATCTGTTTCAAAATCATCTTTCCACCAGTTGTTAAAATCACAAACCGAATTATTCATTGCATTTTCAATAGCATTTGTTATAGTTTCATTTAATCGTGTAAACATAACATTTTCCTCCAATCTCCTATTGAAAAACTCTTGTTTCAAGTTTAATCGTTGCATGTATCACAAGCCATGCAATTTCCATCATACAAAAGTGTGGTAGAAGCAAGTTGCCAATTTTATTCATTCCATCTTGATCGGAATAAAATATAGCATACTCGTCTCTAATTTACTGAAATAACACATCTTTTACCTGTTGCGTTACACTTTGGACATGTTTCAATTCCATTTATATAATTTTCTGCTAACCATGCTGCGCCGCATTTTTTACATCTCATTTTCGTTGACCAACCACCATTCTTTTCGCTATCAATAGTTCCATAATCAACAAAGCCTACGATCGCATCACAATCAATTACTCTAATTTCCATTAAACCAACTCCTTTGAAATTGCTATTTTTTAGCTTATCAATTTTCCTAACTCTGCCATCAGTTCATGTTTAAATCCTATAACTGTAAGAGCCTGATTGATGCCTTCCGCATAGCCTCTATGATTGTGTGCCGTGTTTTCTAAAATCTCTCTTTCCGTTGCATTAGGATGCTTTGCAGCTACAGCAAGCTTGTCTCTTGCGTCAATTGCATACTGAATGGCTTCATTCATTAATTTTTCACATTTTGTATATTCTAATTTTGTCATTTCCATCACTCCAACCTATACCAAATTCCATGTTTTAATAGGTGTACTCACTGAAATATCAAAGTGCTCATCGTTCCGTAAATCTTCAACTTCTTTTCTAAGTACAATGCACTCAAATTTATTCTCTTTAATTGCTCTGTTGTTCTCTCATTGCATCACAAATTCTCATAATTTGTGAATATCCATCAGATTGACTTCCTGTGCATTTAGCTGCAATTTGTTCAATTTCTCTAATATATTCTTCCATTTCATCTATTCTACTTACAAAGAAATCTTAGTTTCAACGCTTTCTATATTTTTTCTCTGTATAAGCTTCATAACCTTCTTCTACATTATAACTATGACTAAGCTGTTCATACTCTTTTACTTTCTGTTGGATTTCTTCTTCTGTAGTGTCGTCATCTACATAAAATTCGTAATCATAAGTTCCCAATGCTCTTACACTAATATATCCTGATACTTTTTTCATTTTCATTTTCTCCAATCTACCTTTGAAATGCGAATTTCAAATACTACTTCCATTCCTACATATATTCGTTCATTTCACGTTCCATATCTTTTTCATATTGTTCATGCCACC
>ENA-OURZ01001348-OURZ01001348.1-human-gut-metagenome-genome-assembly--contig:-NODE-1348-length-27519-cov-5.263072_pt1 | contig 27519 bp, 24 predicted proteins | sample MGYA00242073_ERZ509195 | MGnify/ENA primary metagenome ERZ509195 (study PRJEB26280, sample SAMEA2338837) | human gut metagenome | biome: human gut; feature: human-associated habitat; material: faeces... | reverse complement strand
ATCTGGGATATCTGACTTATGATTTTGATACATGTACCGTTCATATCCCGAATCAAGAAGTACAGATTGTTTATAAAAATATCAATAAATTATAAAACATCACATAACAATAAATCACAAAAAAAAGAAAGTAAGTTAAGAAATTATATTGACAAATATATAAGAGATCGTAAAAAAAAGGATATACAAACTTTGTATATCCTTTTAAAGAAGTTATTTTTCTAACATTTGTTCTCTTATACAATCAAGATACAATTCATATATTGTTCGCGCAAGTTCTGTGTCAGCTAAACCTAATTTGTTTATAAATTCATAGTAACTCATATTACATACCTAACAATTTCTTCCAAGTAGTCTGCTTGGCAGTAATAACTCCATCAGGGTTTCGCATACCAATTACAGCCCTCTGATATGCTTTAACAGCACTATCAAATTTTACACCAGCGCATCCATCAGCCGTTCCGCAATTATAGCCAATAGCATTCAGATACTTCTGTAATGGTAAAACAACGGGATGTTTTCGATTTCTATATTTTGAAATGGTAATTGTTTTAGATAATGTTTCTGTCCCTGCAATACCATCTGGTTTTGCGCCAATTGCCAACTGAACATCTTTAATAAATTGAGTTTTTGAATATGATGTGCTTGTGGACGGTTTATTTGTATTGGTAGATAGCATTGCACCTTTTGTTAGATTTGTTGTTACGTGAGAACCGTCTTTTAATATAATATCTCCTCGTAATAAATATTTGTCACTTGTAAGATATTTTGAATCTGTTAGAATAGTGGCACCAACAGCCTTACATGCAGCACGTAGGGAACTTGTAGTATTGTTTTTATTGAAATTCTTTAATGTGTTAATATTAAGAATATATCCGGCTGCAATAATATTTGCAGATACACCAGCAGAGCAGTCCGCCTCACACGCTACGCTAATTTTCGAAGCATCCCAATTACTCGCCTTAAGATGTGAATAATATGTTGTACGTTGATTCTGATCGTATCCGACAAGGTTGTTTTGTGCAGCCTTTTCTGCGTTAGTAGCAATGCATTCGCGAATATTTTCAGGGAAACGAATTACACATTTCCATCCTCCGTTATACCATGAACGGATGTACCATTCTGTACCAGTTTGGTCTCCGGCTTTTCCACCTTTTAATCTTCTTCTTTCATCATGACCACAATTTGAAATCATAATTATACCTCCATTTTAAATAAAAAAGAGAGTGTGAAATTTCACACTCTCTTAGTAATAAATATATTTTATTTTGTATTTTTAACAGCTTGTTCTATTGTAGTGGCTAAATATGTTTGGAAGTCACCAAATATTTCGTTAATAGCAATCTTAGCGTCTTCTGAAATTAATTCTTTGGCAATATCTATTGCTTTCTGTTTTGCCTCATTTTTAGTCTCGTCGTTCCATTTATCAGTTCCTTTTATATTATCTACAAAAGTTTGAGTTACCGTCATTACTGCGGTATAAATTGCTGACTGTGCAGAATCTATGTATTTATTTAATTGCTCATATTTTACTAATTTGGTAGATGTCTGCAATTCGTCTATTTTTGAATTTAAAGCAACCATAAGTTTACCAACAACTGTTACTCCGCAACCTGTAATTATAGTAACAATAATAATATTAAAAATATCTTTAAATAATTCCATATATAAACCTCCATTTATTCTTCAGCTGGATCAGATGAGTTTTGTTCATCAGCATCGTCTAATTTACTTGTTATACTAGATAAAACAGAATCGGATAGTTCCTGAAACGGAGACGAATTTTCTATATCACTTATATCAGAATCGTCAATGTTATATTTGTCTCGCATTTTCAAAACCTCTTCAATATAATTAAGCCTAACTTTCATAACCTCTTCATATGTACTTTTTCGTATACTAGCAACATTTTGTAACCCTGTTTTTGAATAGTAACATTTATTTGTCATAGACCAAATTCCGCCAGTAATAGTTATTGCACTTACAAAGAATGCTAGATCATATAATGTTTCTATGTTGTTAATTATCAAATAAAACATAGCGATAAATCCAACAATTAATGTAACGACAAATAAAATCATAGATACAGTTGGCAAAATTTTTGAATATTCCGGTTTTCTTTTTCCTGTATTCATTTTTATATACCTCGCTACTTTGCTTTTTTATTTTTTATTACTTCTTGTAGAAGCTCAGTGTATTTTTCTTCTAGGAAACCTCCATTTAAAATATTTTCTTTATATTTTTGATTGATAATTTCAATTGATATGTCTACTCGCCCATTAGTGAGATTGTTTTCTTTAATAATTTCCTCGTATTCGTCGTATAAGCTAATGATTTCATTAAACTGTTCTCGCGTGTAAGGGCGACCAGATGCGACAGCACTAGCAAAGTCTATTATTCTCATACGTTTTTCTTCTAATGTACGCTTTAACTGCATATCTAAGCATTTATCAATTTTGTCAGAAAGGCATTCTATATCGTTTTTATTTGACAGTTGCTCTGAACGTAAGAGCTTAATTTCTTCTTGGTTTGCTATAATAATGTCATCTAGCTGTTTCCTACGTGAAGCACTTGTTTGTATTTTAAGAATTTTCGGGGCTAATACTCCCCATAAATAAGAAATGCCTTTAGTAATCTCAACTAAGACAACTAAAAGCACGATGATTATTATAACCCACATTGGGGCATTTAAATATTCTAGATTACTTATCATTATTAAAAACTCCTTTGAGTTTAATATACGTTCATTAAAATTTCTTATATTTTAACAGAATAATTTATAGCCAGAGTTTAATTAATTTTGAAACAGGTGAAATTAAATTTGTTAGTACGGTAGATAAAACAAAAACTGGAACAAGTGGATATGTTGTAAAAAATTGTAATATTGTGATAGTTTCGTTTGAGTTTTCGTTCAAAACCGGATGTCCATTTAATGGAAATGCGCAAATTGGAATATTACCATTTAAAGCTAAATATGCTTCATATTGTGGATTTGCTTGCAATATGAATAATAATCAAATGGCAAGCGTTTATGTTAATAATAGCAGTATTTTTCTTCAAAGTAATAATACCATTCAAGAAAATACTACATTACGAGGTGGCATAATTTATTTTTCATAATAAACTAATTTGCAATTGCTATATAACTAATATTATCCAAATATCTATTCCAATCAGAACCGCTTACTGTATATGCGTAAGTATATGAAAATCCTGTGGTAGAAACATCGGTTACATGACCTGCAAATAACAATGCACCATTTGGATTTTTAGCTGTAAGAATTACGGTGGGTATTTCTTTAAACGTTTTTTTAAATTTAACTGTTCCACCATTTGCCATCCCGTATTCTATTTTAGGAAAGTTAGTTAAACTCTGGCTATTTCATAGAAAATAGAGAATTTTTAATTGAATAAAACTTTATTATAACATTGAGTTATATATTCTATGAATAAAATATTCTTTATATCCAGAGTTTAACGGAGTTAGATAATTGTAAAATGCTCAAATCTGGCACAGGAGTTATATCAACAGCTATCAGTATTCACACAAACGCAAAAAAACTTTGTAATAACTATTAAAATCGTAAAAACTTTAGAGTTAGATTTTTAAAATCTAACTCTAAAGTTTTATTCAATTTTTAAAACTAATTTACCATGTATATAATATTTTGGATTTTCTTCTTCGTAAAGTTTCCAACGGAGAATGTCATCTAAAATAATACATATGCCAGACAATAATAACCATATCAAAGAAAAGAACAAGTTTATCTGACCACCAACGAAACTTAGTGGAAGAGAAGAGTAATTCCATATACCTAAATTATTTTCTATATTCCAATAATACCCACCAACAGCTTCAGACAAAGTGGCAATCATTGAACCTACAAAACATTGCAATATGAAATCTGTATTCATCTCAAACAAGTTGTTTATTAGTCCTATAGCAATTCCAATAAAGCCAGCTAATATAAACATGCGCCAATCAGTAAATTTACATTTGTATATGCATTCAATGACAAAATATATAGCTCCATAGATTATAAACAATATACTATACTTTATTAATTTTCTCATATATCTCCAATTAATTAGTTGAAACTAATTTCTGAATGACTTTTTCACTCTGTACCATAATCTCATTATATTTATCTAAATACTTACCAGTTAAATCTGTGCCATAATAAATATTTTTTATCAAATCAATATCTTTTACATCGGTTACAGACTCAATATAAAGTTTTAACTGATTAAAGTATGTTTGATTCTTTGTAAGATTCATCTGTTCTTGTATATAAATAGATGCGATATCATCATATGTATATAAAGAACATGATTCTCCATCTGCATGATAAGGAACTTCTAATCCTGTTGCTTTTGCCAAATTCATTGCATTTAAAATATTGGACTGGTCTTGAACTGTGTATGAATACTTTTTACCATCTGATGTTGTAATACCTTTTTCAATAGTAGTTTCACAAGCACTTCTCATTTCATAAATTTTATTTTCTTTTTCTATATTGAATTCGGCAAGTTTTTGTGCAGCCAATTCCTCTTCAGTTGGTTCTGGAATAGGTTCTGGATCAGGAACTGCTGGTTCCACATAAATTTCACCTGTAGAAACATAAATGGAGTTGCCATCGGATTCTTTATATTTGGTTGTAAAATTACTACAGTCTGACATAACAGAAAAATTATTCTCATTTAAAATTTCAAAACCAGATAAGACAATATTTTCTGCTGGAAGAGTGTTAGAGGTTATTTTATATACTCCATTCTTAATTGGAATTAGGTCACATGTATATAACATGCTATCTTTCAAAAATTTAATTTTTTCCATAATTATTTAGAAATCCTTTCTTAGAAAATAAGAACGACGAAAAAGTTTAAAGACTAATAAATAACGAACAAAAAGGAAATAGCCAGAGTTTAACTAACATTCCTATATTCAGATGTGGTCGAATTAGAGTATCGTATGATAGTCCTCAATATTTAAAAGCAAATGTTGTTTTTGATAAAGAAATGCCATCATATGATTATTCAGTTGCTATTGGCATTGACTCAAATGTTCTCGATTGCACAGCTATATACTATGAAAACAGAAGCGTACATGGATTTGGAATTTCCATATATAAAGCTGACGCAAATTTCACAAGCGTTGACGGTGTAAATCTGTCTTGGATTGCTGCAATGTAGTTTTTTAGCAACAGAAATTCTGCTTATATAGTATTTGCACGTATTTTCAGATTTTTGACCACCTGTAATAATAAGATTTTTTAATTAAGAACAATGAAACCTGCTCCGAGACTTCCACCACCGCTATCGTTGGTTTTAAAACCGCATTGTGTTCCTGCGTAAAAGTTCATTTGCACGCCGTCTAAGCTGGTACCGTTGTCTCGATGTCCCATTTCACCGTTAGAAAAAAAGTCTATGTCACGTTTGTTATAGCCTTGCCAATATACTGTAGCAGTAAAATTTTTTGTAGGAACTATACCAGCACTATTTACTGTGAAAAAATTGGGATTTACACCGACCCATCCTGTTACCCACTGTCCATTGGAATAGCTGTCTATTGATCGCCATCCTGCTATACAACTGCCACTAGGAACACCTGCTGATTGACCAGCAGCATAGCCAGTATTATAGCCATCCTCATATCTTTTAAAAGGGGATACTGTACCGGCACCTCCTGTTCCACTTCCAAAGTATTTATATAAAGTGCTATTTTCTGCTGATGAAGTTCTCTGTTGTACAATACCCCAGACAGTCCTTCCGGGGGATAATGTAGTGGTATCCGTGGACAAAGTACCAGAAAACCAATCTGTATTTGACGCTACTACATCAAAATCAACTGTAGTTGCAGGAGATAATTGTCCCAGTAAATAATTTTTATTTATATAATCGCAGACAGCTTTTGCGTCAGCAGCAATATTTGGCAGTATTAATCTGAGATACGTTTTCTTTGAATTATTAACATTAGTTAAACTCTGGCTAGAAACTAACATATATACATATTAAACTTTTTCGTCGTTATTATTTTTTCTTAGATAGTAAGAATTACATACTAAAATACATATATATGTTAACATCTAGCTGTATATTTTGTCAGATATTTTTATTTACGTCATTTTCATAGTCAATCTTTCCAATATTAACAAATTTATTATGTTTTTTATGCTTTAACTTTGATAATATATTTTGACTGCTTCGTAATAAATCTGCTACATTAACAAAACCACTGTTCGTAGCATATTGCATTCCTACCGGGAAGTCGTAATTCTCAATCCATTTGTCTACATCTAACCCGTGATAAGAAACCTTATATCGTGTTATCTTATTGTTCATATATCCTCAGTCGTATCAAAAGTTTAAACATTATATTTAAAAATTGCTTTTCTGACCATTATATCTAAAAAATACTTATGTCAATATATTTTTAAAACTTTTCAATAATTGTTATGATTGAAAATGCGCTTATTTCTGGAAAATCATAGTTTAAAAATAAGATAAACCAGAGTTTAGATAATATAAAAGATAACTTGAAAAATGAAATTCTATATAGCGGGCAAGTAGGAAATGCAAATGGAATTTCTACATCAAATTATTTTTCAAAATATAAAACAATTCAAATATATCTGTCAACTAAAGACAATGTAATATTAACTGAAATTTCAATGGATCAAATTATATTTTCTTCAAGAGCCACTTTAAGATGTAATTATTTTGATGGATACAATATTTATTACATTGATATACAATATGAAAATGATCACATGTTCAGTATTACATCAAATAATAATGCGTTAAACAATTCATTATTATTTGGGATAATTGGCAGTAATTAAACTCTGGATCATTGCCGAAATAATGATTATTTATCAGTAAATTTAATACTTATACATCTGAAATGTGGCATTCCATAACTCAATATTATATTTGTGTCCTTTATACATCTTATACTGGTTCGTGCATTGGATTTTAGTCGCTACTCCATTGTTGGACATAGCTGCTATTTGTGTTTCATACCGCTTATCTGTAATAAAACAATGTGTGAAAAAATCATCGCCGCTTATATTAATGACATAAATACCTGTTTCTTCACATTCATACTCGAACACTTTCTGCATTGCAGATGTGTAATTATATAGATATTTGATTTGACTAGGTTCTTTAAAGATCACTTCGTTTAACTCAGTTAAACTCTGGCTATGTAGTTTAATGTATTATTTATAATTTGCCCATCTGCTGTTTTCCAGAATCCACTTCTCGTTTTCTTCGCTTAATTGTAACATTTTAGAAAACTTGTCCTTGTCAACAAAATACATAGCCTCTGCAAATTCTTCGTCATTAATAAGCAATTTTTTCTTATACAATTCGGAATTAAATGCTAATGCGGTTTCTTTATCTTCACTTGATTTGCCCGATATATATCCATATATTTTGTTCGTGAGTACTCTCTCTATAAGATTATCTATATTTATTCGCTTGTTATTCAGAGCGTAGAATTGTAAATATGTGGAAATATCTCTTATAGCATTATCTCTTCCTACAAACCTTACTGTTAAACCACCAATATCTGTCATAAGTGCATTCATGGTTTTCTCCTAAAATGTTTATTTTGATTTTTCAAGTATAGTTCCAAGTTCTTCGACTGTTATGTTTTTCTCTTTTATAATTTTGTATAATTCATCTTTTTCTTCTGATACTTTTTGAGCCTCAAGTTCTTTTAATGCAGCCTTGAGCTGTTTAAGCTCATTTTCCTTTTTTACTATATTCTCTTTTACATCATTTATTTTTTCTTGTGTTGTTTTAGTTGCTGGTCTTGCCATATCGCATACCTCCAAAAATATATTTATTATAACATTATATGCCGCAGGATTTTATTAATTACCTTCAAATTTATCTTTTAATTTTAAATACATTTCAAATAATTCTTTTTCTTTATCGGCGTTATCTTTTGAATATTCTTTTAAAACAGCCTGAGACGGAGTGACAATAGTTTTTAGTGCGTCTTCTGTTGCATGTGTATAAATATTTTCAACAGATATTGCTTTGTGTCCCATAGCTAATGCTGTATTAACTACATTAGCACCTTTAGCCGTGTTAGCAATTGTATCAGCCGTATGTCTTAATGAATGTAAACATAAGCCTCGTTTTTGTCCGGTTTTTGATTCGTAAACACCTCTGTCAATATCAAGTTTATCGCATAATTCTTTAAAACTAACTTCCATTGATGACTTAGCCCTTCTTTTTCCTGTTTTAAATGCCGGGTATAATAAATCGTCAGGATTATTTTTGCAATAAATCTTGGTTTGGTTTTGCATATATACAACACACTCTTTACATAAATCAGACATCATAATAAAACGAGATTCTCTATTTTTTGGAACTTTTGTATACGTTTCTACACCGTCGTCTTTATTATTATTCTTATATCTAATTGCTGTTGTTTCAACTATGTCTATTCTTCCTTTTTCAAGATCAATATTACTATTTCTTAATGATATAAATTCTCCAATTCTCATACCAGTTTCTAATAAAAACATAACTATAACAGGGCATTGTCCTAATCCACTTTTATATGCATTATAGAATTTTTGAATATCTTCATAAGAAAAAACTTTTTTTCTTTTCTTAAATTCTTCTTCTTTTTTGTGGTCGTATTCGTCTATAACGTTTGTTTTTATCCGAGCAAGTTTAGCGTAGTTTTCTTCTAATAAATTTTTATTAATTAACCATTCGCAACATCTTTTACATAATTGTATAGGAAGTGAACACGTACTTTTACTCTTCTTTTCTAATATCATATTATAATATTTTTCAAACTCAACGACACTTAACATGTGTAGCTGCATTTTTGAAATATTAAATGGATAAAAATTGCACTTCATATTAGATATATAAGAGTGATACCCACTTCCGGTTAATGCAGACTTAACCTCTGTGTCTATATACTCATCCATATATTCACCGAATGTTTTTGTTTTACTAACCTTTGTATCTCTGCCTTTTTCTATTTCTTTTTCCCATGCATCTCTGGCTGCTTTTGCCGAGGCTTTTGCTTCTTTTTCCGTCTTTCCTTTTCTTTTGAACCTTTTAGGCTTGCACGTTTGCGGATTAATATATTTTGACTGTGTAACGCATTCCCAAGACCCATCACTTAGCTTTCTAGCGCTACCTTCTCCATTATCTCTCCTGCCCATATTTACCTCCTATCTTGAAATAAATATCACTTTTTTCGATTTGTACTGCGAAACACTCAAAAGTGATATTTAAAAGTGATATTAGTATAAATATAAAACACTTCAAAACACATTTCAAGTAGATTTTTATATCCACTTTTGACATGTTTTGAAGTGTTTAAATGTATTTTATTTGTTTAAATTGTACAAAACTTATGATTTGTGTATAATATATGATTATATTTTATTTTCTATCAAAAATCAACGCTTAAACTTTGCATCCGGCTTCCATCACCATTCTATCTGATAATCTGACATCAGGATGCCGTCTATTTCCCGGTCACCGCAATATGAAAAGCCTAATTTTATGGCAAGTTTTTCAGAAAGAGTATTTTCTTTTTGAATCAGACAGTGCAAGAGATGTACCTGCAGCTCCTCTCCTGCATATTGCATGATCGCCTGACAGACTTCATAGGCATAACCCTGATGTTGAAAGGATGTCCGGATCGCATAACCCAATTCCATATCTCCATTTAACTCTTCCCGGTGTTCCACACCAGCCCTGCCGATCAGCGTGCCCGTTTTTTTCTCAAAAACGAGCCACATTCCATATCCGTAAAAACGATACATATTTTCGATATAGGCTTTCTGATATTCCAGCTCTTCCTCATATTCATATAGTCCCTCCATATAATCGGTCATTCCGGGTTCTGCATACATGGAAAAAAGGTCATCCAGATCAGAAAGTTCCAGTTCTCTCACAATACAGCGTTCCGTCTCCAGAATCGTCCATGGAATGTTGAAATGTCTCTCATACACACGCTGTAAAAACGTCATATCGACTTCCTCGAACCCCTCAACGACCATATCGGCATGAAGAAATGTATCCGTTTCCGGCATCTGATAGGCAATCGCTGGAACATCCACATCTCTGGCAAGGTCTAAAAGAGACTGATTCGAAGACAGAAAAATGATATCTCTGCTCCGCTTCTCTGACAGCTGATGAAAGGCTTCCTCTTTTTTTATTAACACAAATGTAGTTTGTTTTATTCCTGCAAGATTTTCTCTTAACAAAGAAACTTCCCGCTCCGGTATCTGCGACACCCATATCTGTTTTGGATACTCTTTCTTATTATAATATAGCAAACCTGTTCCCCTTATCGATTGTTATGTGCAAAACAACCGGTATCTGAACAGATACCGGTCGTCCTTTTAAAATCCATGAATTAATATGCAATATTTACATCGACATTTCCCTTGATTCCTGGAACACTTCCCTTGGAAGAATACTGCCACATGTTATATTTTCCTTTGTAATTGCAGGTTGTGTTGTACTGTGCAACCCAGATAAAGTAGTTGCTGAATGCAGATGCATCAATCTTGTTGTTATACCAGCTCTTACTTGCGTAAACACCTGCTTTTCTTCCACCGTTTGCAATGGTCTTACAGAACGCAGCCACGCATGCCGTTCTGGTGCCTTTATCTAATCCGTTGGCACGGGCTGCTCCGCTTCCGTTCTCTGTATCAACAAAGATCGGGTAAGAAAGATTGTAGCCGGAACATAATGTCAATGCCATACTTGCCTCCTCAACAGCCTCTGCCTCAGTTGTAGCCTGTGTAAAGAAGTAAACACCAACGTTAATGCCGTTTGCAGTTGCACCCTGAATATTTTTCTTGAAGCAGGAATCCTCTACCAATGCTCCTGTCTGTGATCCGCGGTAACCAACACGGATAATTGCAAAATTGATACCTGCTGCCTTTACAGATGCCCAGTCAATATTTCCCTGATGGCTGGATACATCAATACCGTTCTTTCCGGAACCCTGCTGTAATGCTCCATCACTTCCGAAGTTGTAAGAGATACCGCTGATCACCTGACTTCCTGTTACACGCTGATGGTTGCTGGTATAGTAATATACTTTTCCATCAATGGTCTGCCATCCGGTGTAAACCGGCTCGGTGTAGTAAGTTCCGTTTGCATTGTAATCTGCCACGGTTGCTGGTTTTTTACACTCGGAATCTTTGTAAAGTAATCTGCCGGATTTATCTTTTAACTGGGTTGTTGTATTTCCAGTAAAATCATTGACTGTAACTGTACATGTGATTTTCTTGTCATTTGCGGTTGTCTTTGTATCGCCCGGTTTTGATAAGTATGTGATCGTACCTGTTACAGTTGCACTTCCTTTTCCAACTGCTGTCACTGTACATCCTGTTTTCGCTCCATTGGATACCTTTACAACTTTTTCGTTGCTGCTAGCCCATGTAATATTTGTGATAATATTGCCCGCGTCTGTCAATGTTGCTGTGAGACCAATTGCATTTGCATTGTTAATGGTGCTGTTATATAAAGTTGCCGTCTGTGGTGCTGTGACGGATGCGCTAGCTGCGGCTGCAGCTTTTACCCAGTTTAATGTATAGGCTGTAGTACCTTTTGTCACTGCGATTGTAGTTGAACCACTGATCAGTTTATAACCTTCTGCTTCATAAGAAGATGCTGTAATCTGTGCTGCATCTGCTGCTGCTTTAATTTCTTCGGTCTTAGAGTCTGCTGCCTTCGTTTTCTGGTCTGCCTGATAAAATTCATGGGTTACTTTGTAGGTAACAGTATCTGCTGCGGTGGCAATCCATTTGATATTATATTCTTTTGTACCCTCAACAATATCCAATGTTGTTCCAGGTAATGCCTGATAGCCATTATAAGATTTTTTTGTTGTAACTGTTTTTGCATCCTTTGCAACTTCTACAGTTTCTTTTTCATCTGCCTTATCTGCCTTTGTCGTTCCATCACTCTTATAGAAAATATGTGTAATTGTAATGTCGTAAGTGCTTGGTTCTGGATTTGGCTTTGGTTCTTCTGTACCTCCTGTAGACGATCCACCCTGACTGTCTCCGCTTCCAGTAGTTCCTCCTGTTGTTCCGCCTTGGCTGTTTCCACCCTGATTTCCTGTATTGTCACCCTTATCAGTTCCACCTTCTGACGGTTGTTGCGTCTCAGATGACTTTGGTTCCTTTGTTGCAGTTGACGGAACAGTTTCTCCCTCATTTCCAGTAGCTCTATATCCCACACGTTTTTCGGAAGCCGTCACTGCTGCCTGTGCAATGTCCACTTTTGTAGATCCACCAACAGAAGCTTTCGGGAAATTGGAAGTATCCACATCTCCTGCCCCAACTTTGGATGGTGTGCAGGTGCTGTCAACCGTTTCCACTGTATCCTGAATAACAGCCTCCACCTCAACATTGTCTACCTCTGCATCCTCTGCCGGTGCTACTTCTGCTGCGGATTTGATCTCGTCTTTGACATCTACCTTGGTGTATTCAATCTTATCCTTAACTGTTACTTTGTAAGAATTCTCTTTTGAGATATATCCATCAATCTCATTCAAAGAGACATCATATTTTCCGGCATCAATACTTTTAATGTAAATAATACCATCTTTATCATCATCTGAATATGTAGTTGATTTTGCCTTCTTCTTGTCTGCCTTGATCGTGATCTCAAAAGGCTGTCCCTTTACATTTTTCGAGGACTCGTCCTGTATCTTGATCTTCAGATCCTTCTCAATAGAACTTCCGACCAATGTAACAGTTTCCGGTTCTGCCGCCTCTGTCTCTTCCGTGACAACCTCTTCAACTGCCACAACTTCTTCCGTCGGTTCTTCTGCCACCTCTGTACTTATCACAACATCCGCCACAATTGGTTCCGGCTGATGAAAATGGTCATATAAGAAATATCCTCCTGTTCCGACACCGCCAACTGCTGTCACAGTGGCTACACCTGCTATGATCGCCTGTGTCTTTGTCAGTCCGCTAAGCAAAGTCGCAACCCCTTTTACCTTTCCGGCTGCGCCCTGAACTAAATTTAGAAAATTCATTCTCGTCTCCTCCTTGTCTGCATTTCCAATTACTTATCGTAAATTTTTCGTAGTTCACTCTATTATGATAAAGAATCTGTCTGCAGTAATTTCGCTGCTATTCCTTCTTTGTAATCATACGAAGCTAATTATAGCATTTTCCCATATTATGTAAATATAATTTTCCTTATTTTTTTGGAAATTTTTTCCACCAGAAAATATGGTTCTCATTTTCAAGGTTACACGCCCTCACAGTCAAATGCCGGGATAAAACTCTCTTCCGCTGTGTCCCCCTCCTGGATAAAACCATTTTCTATTCCGATCTCAATCGCATAATCCACCAGGGTCTCATATTCCTCATCGGTAATCCTGCGATTCAATTCCGGATACTTTTCCAGATTGGAAAGTGGGGTGAACTGGTTCATGATACTGATATAAATCATATCTCCGTAAGTTTCATGCAGATACTTTAAAATCTGCATGGAATCCGCCATACAACCGGGCAGTGTCAGATGTCTTACGATCGTTCCACTTAAAATAAGGTTATCTTCATCTCCATTTACAAACACAGCCTTTCCTGTCTGCCGCACCATCTCTGCGATCGCTGCCTTTGCAACCTCTGCATAATCCGGAGCACGGGAATACTTTTTACTCAAAACCGGGCTCATATATTTAAAATCCGGCAGATAAATATCGACGTAACCCTCTAACATTTTGATCGTGTCAACCGTCTCATAACTGCTTGTATTGTATACAACCGGAAGCGTAAGCCCTTCCTTTCGTGCCTGATCCAGAGCCTTCACGATCTGTGGCACAAAATGTCCCGGTGTTACAAGATTGATATTATTGGCTCTTTTTTCCTGCAATTCAAGAAAAATATCCACGAGCCGCTCCAGAGAGATTTCTTTTCCAACCGTTCCGTTTGCGATATTCTCATTCTGACAGAATACACAATGCAGCGGACACCCCGAAAAAAATACCGCTCCAGATCCCGCATCTCCCGAAATGCAAGGTTCCTCCCAGAAATGAAGTGCCGCCCTCGCAACTTTTAAATTTTCTGTCTGCCCACAGATTCCTTTTTCACCCTTTTTCCGGTCTACAAGGCATTTTCTTGGACATAAATCACATTTCACACCTGCTACCTCTTGCTAAACACGTTATTTTCCGCTATTATATAGCAGTCAAAAAGATTTTCACAAAAAAATCTATCTTTTTCATTATAACAAAAGAAAAAGAAATGGATACTATTTTTAACAAAAGTTAATGAATTATTAAGGAGTAAACTATGAGTTTAAAAAATGTAATGGTCGCACAGTCCGGTGGCCCGACAGTTGCAATTAACGCCAGCCTTGCAGGTGTGATCCGTGGAGTCATGGCATCTGAGCAGTATGAGACTGTCTATGGATCTGTAAATGGAATCCTTGGTATCTTAAACAATCATTTATTAAATCTGACAGAGATTATGAATGAAAATCCGGCATATCTGGATCGTCTGGAAACAACACCTGCAATGTATTTAGGTTCCTGCCGTCATAAACTGCCGGATTATCTGGATGATGATTCCTCATATGTTTTTATCTTCAAACAGTTTGAATTATACAATGTCGGCGCCTTCTTCTACATTGGCGGAAACGACTCTATGGACACCGTTTTAAAATTATCCGAATACGGCAGAAAAATCGGCAGCGATGTCCGCATTATCGGCATTCCAAAAACGATCGACAACGATCTGTGTGAGACAGACCACACTCCTGGTTTTGGTTCCGCTGCAAAATACATTGCTTCCTCAGTTTTAGAGATTGCCCATGACACTTTTATTTACGCAGTCAAGAGTGTCACAATCATTGAGATCATGGGACGTGACGCAGGATGGCTGACCGCTGCCGCTGCTCTTGCAAGAAACGGATATAATTCCGCTCCACATTTGATTTATCTTCCGGAAGTTCCGTTTGATACGGACGACTTCCTGTTAGATGTAAAACGTATGCTGTTTGAACGCAATAACGTTATCATTGCCGTATCAGAGGGTATCCGAGATGCATCCGGCAATTACATCAGCGCTTCTGAGAAGTCAGTCGATACATTTGGCCACAGCCAGCTGAGCGGCGCCGGAAAAACACTGGAATTCCTTGTGAAAGAAAAATTAGGCGTAAAAGTCCGCTCCATCGAAGTGAATGTATTACAGCGGTGTGCAGCCCATTTAGCATCCAAAACAGATCTTATGGAGTCTGTTGAATTAGGAAAAAAAGCCGTTGCGCTCTCCGAGGAAGGCGTAACAGCTTCCATGGTCACCATGAACCGTGTATCTGACGATCCATATACGATCGAATATGGATATGCCGAGATAAAAAATATTGCCAACGAAGCCAGATCCGTTCCTGCTGAATGGATCAACGCCGCTGGCAATGATGTTACACAGGAATTAATTGATTACCTCACTCCATTGATCCAGGGTGAATCCAATGTCACCTATGAAAATGGTCTTCCTGTTTATATGGATGTCAGTCATTTGACAAAACATCAATAAATTTTCCAATCTCAGCCCACGCTTTTCTGGATTCTGGCAGCATTTTTGCTGCCATCTGGAAAATGTGGAACATTCCATCATAAATACTGAGTCTTACTTTCACACCCTGATGTCTCGCTTTCGAGGCAACACTCACCGAATCACTTAACAGCATCTCATAAGAACCTACCTGGATGAGCATTGGCGGAAATCCTCTGAAATCCCCATACAAAGGTGAAATATAAGCATCCATCGGATCATGGTCACCCACATAGTCTTTGTTATAGATCAGGCTGTCCCTCGTATTTCCGAACAACGGATCCCTCTCATAATTGGTATCATACGATTCACCGCTTGCCATAAGATCCGTCCACGGAGACATTGCAACGATCCCACATGGAAGCTGCATTCCATGATCTTTCAGATAATGGCACAGTGCCATCGCAAGCCCTCCTCCTGCGGAATCTCCTGCCACAATGATATCCTCTGCAAACCAGCCCTGACCGAGCAGCCACTGATATGCGCTCACTGCATCTTCCAATGCCGCCGGATATGGATTTTCAGGTGCTACACGGTAATCAATGGTGAGTACACTCATCCCTTTGCTGACTTCATTGTAAAGTCCCGCAAACATGCGGTATGCATTCCGCATCGCTCCGATATACCCGCCGCCATGAAGCTGTAAGATCACCTTCTGCTCATTTGGATTTTCCTTTAATTCAAGCCACTCCATTGTGAAGTGCTCCATCTCGATAGTGGTCATGGTGAACATATCCGGGCATTTCCACGGCGGTTCGACCATTTTTTTCCGCAGTTCACCGCTTTTGATCTTCCTGCCGATCAGGTTATCGTTTGTCACATGCGCGATCAGGTCACGCATGACATTTCCTGCGATGCTCGCTTCGTTTGTCTCATGTTCTCTTTCTTTTTTCAAAGTCAATTTTCTGATCATAAACCCTCTTATTCAAACTTCTGTCGTTTCCTTATCTGATATGGAATCTTCTCTTCAGTTCCACCCTGGCTCTTCTGTCACCGATGATCAGCGTTCCAAGGAACAAAAATACAGACGTTCCGAGTGCCGCGAGCGCCAGATACGGCACATAAATAATTCCGGTCAGATACAGAATAATCGGAACAAAACTGCACAAAATCATAAAAATCTGCCACATAATATAACTCTGCCAGTTCCTCCGGTTCACACACATCAAGACCAAAATTCCTATATCGACTAAAATGATCGCCGCCGGGAACACATACCGTACCGACCATCCCCGGTAACCATTCACAAAATCGATTGCAATCAATATCAATATGGCAATTAAAGTCAAAACAATTGTTTTGGCAATATAGCCGGTTTTCCCAAGGATAGCAAACCGTACAACCAGATATCCGTAAAAAAAGATCAGACCGGTAACAAGACTCCACGCCGTCTCAAAATCACCATAATGATTCACTACAACTAAAACCGCCTCTGCCACGATCGCCACGAAAAGATAAATCCGCGACAAAAGCATCATCCGTCTTGTTTTGATCTTGACATCGGGATACATATTTTCCACCTCTATCGTAGGCTCTAATACGGAGTGACAGAGCGGGCAGCGCTCCGTCTCATCCAACACTTCTATATTACATTGTTTACATCTGCTCATCTCACACCATTACTTTCCTGTTTTTTTCTATCCTGATCCATTCTTCTTAATCGGCAGTTACACCATTTGTATCTAACTCGACCTCAATTCCGTCTGCTGCGATTTTGCGGAAAAATCCCCGCTGCACGGAAACATCTTTCAGATCAAAGCTGAATGAGAACACCAGCGTACTTCCATAAGAACAGATTGTTCCCTTCAAATGCTGTCCCTTCGACATTGCAAGAAATGCATGGAACATCTCCACATATGGGCGGTATTCCTCATCCACACCGATATTTCCGATATTTGTGATCGTCGTTGTATTGGCGAGTGCAGACTTTGTATACACAAGCTTCATTGCAATATTTTTTAAGAAAAGCGGTACTGCGCGCGCAGCAAGCAGTTTCTCATTGGATACATTATAGGAAAACAATTTCTCCAGATGCTCCCTGTTGATCTGGCTTCTCAGATTATCACGCACGATCTCCAGCACTTCCGCAAACGTGTAGACTTCCTTTGTCGGATGAAATTCTGCCGACACCATGACAAAGAAATTCTTTGTTGTGATCGAATTAAAATATGGGCGCAGATTTACCGGAACTGCCACGCGGATCGGACTCGCGGACGGCATTCCCTTCATACACTCCGTATACACACTCCAGATATAAACGGAAACCAAATATTCATTGATGCTGCAGCCGTATCTGTGACACACCTCTTTCAACTGCGGAATCTGCATATACCCATGCATAACGCCGAATTCTCCCGGTCCCAGATGCTCTCCCTTTAACAGATATGCCTTTTTTGTCTGATAGCCTTTTGCAGAACTCTTCTTATAATTTTTTAAGAAACTGTCCTCTCTGTTTAAAGATGTACCACTGTTTAAGGAATCCCCCACCTTCTCCTTCAGTTCCGGGTGCGCAAGACGCAGATACTGGTAAGTTAACTCTTTCAAAAAGTTAATGCCGCCCATTCCATCGGTCAGCACGTGGAACACTTCCAAATTAATTCTGTATTTATAATAAGTCACGCGGAACATATAACTGTGGTTTTGATTCTGCTGAATATAACGGCACGGAAAATTGCTCTCCTCACGTACTTTCGGTGCAGGCTTTCCATTCTCCTCAAAATAATACCAGAACACCCCCATGCGAAGTCTTAAATTAAATCCATCCATCTTCGGAAGAACGATGTTTAACGCCTGCTGCAAAATATCAGGCTGTACAAGCTCCGTCAGTGTCACACTGATGCGGTAGACATTGCTCATATTCTCTCCTGCGATCACAGGGAAAAGATGTGCCGTGTTATCCAGCCTGTCCCACCGGATCTCCCGGTAGGCTTTCTTTTCTCTCTTTCTTTTCTGTTTTTTATTGTCTATTGTAATTTCTTCTGTCTCAGAAGTCACGGTCTTTTTCTTCATGATTCACTCCACTCTTTTCATGCTTCCTTTGATTATATCTGAATCTGTCTTAAAATACAAGTTTCCGGTTCTGTCTCTGCCAGATAATGAATCGTCAATTTCACAAAAATTTAATAAGTCGAATCATTGATTTTTATTTGTATCTTTTATAAAATAGTTTCGTGGTACCTGGTCTATCCAGAGACAAACTTAATATTTCAGATATCAAACTTCAATAATAATTGTGAAATTCCCTAAAACATAGCATACTTGGCAAAAAATCAATATTACTAAGAGAGTTTCACAAACACTTATTCATAATAGACAATTGCGAAACTCTTAAAAACGTAAATTGAATTGTAAAAAATTGACAAAAGACATGAAAGACACTGGGGAGCCGCCGGCACTTAGAAGGCAGGTACAACGGCAAGTTGTGCCTGGCTTCTTAGTACCGTTGCGAGCGACACGTAGCGAGAGCGTGTCTTGAATGTTTTTGTCAATTTTGAACAATTAGCAATAGACTAGGGAGAGTTTCGCAATTATCTATGGACACAGAAACAATAAAAGGAGATTATGTCATGAAAAAAAGTGCAGGTAAACAGATGATAACGATTGCGGGAGGCGTTCTTGCATGCAGTATGCAAATGATGGGCTGCTATCCACTTGCCCCGGCGTATTTTGCGGCAGCATTTTTGGAGGGAGTAAACGGCGTGTGGCTGACGGCTGCGATGTACATAGGAATGCTTTATTTTATGCCATTGACGGCAACGGTAAAATACGCAGTGGCGCTTCTTGTGACCGCAGGTGCGATCAAACTGGTAGAGTGGGCGAACGAGGGCTGCCCCGCATTTCTGGCTGCAATCCTGACAGCAATCACGACGATGATTCTGTCTTTCTGTGGCGGACTGCTGGAATGGAAAGACCAGCCGGAGGTACTGGCAGTGTTTCTGGAAGGAATCTTTGTATTCGGCGCGGTGATCCTTTTAAACCGCGGCATTCATTTTTTTATGGAGTGGCAGGGGCGTGGAAACAGGATAGAGCAGGAACCCGTGGACAGAGGCAAGGAGGAACGCCTTTCAGGGTATGCAGAATCGTTTCAGGGATTGTCACAGATTTTTATGAATATGAGTAAAAAAAAGGAGCAGTACACGGCGGAGGAACTCGGACAAATGCAAAATGAGCTGACCGGGCGGCTCTGTGCAAATTGTGACTGCTGTGCGATATGCTGGGAGCAGGAATCTACACCGTTGTATGGGATTTTGTCTAACATGATCACGTCGATCCTGAATGTGGGGATTCCGGCAAAAGAAAGTGAGGAGGAACTAAGCCACTACTGCAAACACAGCAAAGATATGGTGGAGGAGGCAGTGCGTGTGTTTGAGAAGGCAAGCTTAAACCGTGCGTGGTACAACCGTCTGTTGGAAAACCGTCAGACGATCGCAGAACAGCTCGATGCGATGGCGTACATTATGAAAGACTGTGCGAAGGAGGAAAAACTGCTGGATACGCAGGAGAAAAAGGCGTTGGCAGAGATACGCTACCGGGCAAAAGAGAGCGGGATCGTCATTGAGGAAATGCATTTGTATGAGAATCAGGAGGGACGTCTGCGGCTGACAGCGGGACTGCGCAGTAAAATGGGCGGCTGTGTTTCTGTGAAATCATTTCTCGCAGCGGTCAGCCATGCGCTTGGAAAAGATATCCGTGCTGCCGCAGACTGCCGTTCATTTATCTCAAAGGAACGCACCGATTTTTTGTTTTACGAGGATACAAAATACCGCAGTGTGCAGGGAATCGCACGGCTGAAAAAAGACGGTGCACAGATTTCCGGGGACAATTTCTCGTTTCTGGAGCTGGAGCGCGGCGATCTTCTGCTCGGACTCTCAGATGGCATGGGCTCCGGCAGTGCCGCATGCAAGGAGAGTGAGATGGTGTTAGATCTTGTGGAACGCTTTTTGGAAGCCGGTTTTTCGGTGGAGACAGCGATCCGTATGATGAACTCGGCGATGGTGATGAAAGGGGAGAGTGATCTGTATTCGACCGTCGACCTGTGCATGGTGAACCTCTATGATGGGGCGGCGGATTTTTACAAGATTGGAGCAGCGGGAAGCTTTATCAGGCACGGGCAGGAGGTGACAAGTTTTGCCCCGGATTCCCTGCCGGTGGGCGTCGGGACAAACCCCGAGATCGAGCATAAAAAGATAACCCTGAAAAACGGCGATTTTGTTGTCATGGTCACGGATGGTGTGTTAGAATATCTGCATGTACCAAATCCGGAAGAAACAATGCAGGAGATCATCGAGAGTATCAACACCAATCATCCGGGCATCCTGGCGAAAAAGATTTTGGAGCGGGTGCTTCTTTTTACAGGGGGAAAGGTTTCGGATGATATGACCATTCTTGCAACCTGCATCTGGGAGAAATAGATGACAAATGAACTTTTAAACGAATGGAAAAAAGAAAAAATAGTGGAAGACGGGGGCATAGTGCTCGCAGGGGTATCCGGCGGTGCTGATTCCGTCTGCCTCCTGTTGATGCTGGAGCAGTTACAGAAAAAAACAGATTTTTTATTGGAAGCAGTCCATGTGGAGCATGGCATCCGTGGGGAAGAGAGCCGGAAAGACGCTGCGTTTGTGAAAACCCTGTGTCAGGATCATGGGATCAGATGTCATATATTTTCAGTGGAAGTTCCTCTATTTGCGGAGAAACATGGTCTTGGGCTGGAGGAAGCAGCGCGCATTTTAAGATATGACTGTTATAAGAAAGCGGCAGAAAGCGTAAAAAAGGAATTTCCGGAAAAGAAGATTAAACTTGCGCTGGCGCATCATGCGGAGGATAACGCAGAAACGGTTTTGTTTCAGATGGTGCGCGGAAGCGGACTGGATGGGCTGTGTGGCATGAGCCGCCGCAGGGATGAGGGGATATACGAATTGATCCGTCCTCTGCTTGCGCAGCCGCGGGAAGAAATCGAGGCATTTTTAAAGGAATGTGGGCAGTCCTATTGTACGGATGAGACAAATCTGGATACAGAATACAGCAGAAACCGTATCCGGCATCAGGTGCTGCCGGAACTAAAGCAGATCAATGGGCAGGCGGTGGCACATATCAACCAGAGTGCGGCGCTTCTGCAGGAAATGAGAGATTTTCTCAATGAGGAGGCAGAGCATATCCGGGAAATGTATGTGGTTGAAAAAAGCGATGGCATACAGCTTTATCCGGGCGTGTGGGAGGAGTGCCACGAAGTTGTGCAGCGGGAGGTTCTCCATAAGGCAATCGGACAGGTGGCAGGATCGAAAAAAGATATTACGAGAAAACATGTAGAGAGCGTGAGAAACCTTTATTTTTCACAGGTTGGACGATATGTGGAACTGCCATATCAGGTGGTGGCAGAGCGCAATTATCAGGGCATTCTGCTGAGAAGAGAGACGGAAAAAAAGGGGGAGAACGTCGCCTTTTCTATAGAGATACCAAAGGAGAGTCTGCAAAAAGTTTTTGATGGAGAGACACTGGAACTGGAAGTGCCGGGAGGCAGAGTAAGGTTTTGCGGACTCAGCCCGGATGGGAAAATCGGGGAAATTGATAAAAAATCATATACGAAATGGCTGAATTATGATAAAATCAAAGTTGGACTGCAAATCAGAACCAGAACCGCAGGAGATTATCTTACGGTGGATGACAGGGGACACACAAAGAAACTGAAAGAGTATTTTATTAATGAAAAAGTCCCAAAAGAGATGCGGGATACCATGCTGCTCCTGACGGAAGACTCTCAAGTTATATGGGCGGTCGGACAGCGGATCAGTGCAGATTATAAAATCGATGAAAATACAAAAAAGATATTAGAAGTACATTTTTTTGGAGGAAATTATCATGAAAGTAAAGAATATTAGAAAGTATCTGACAGAAGAACAGATCACAGAGCGCGTAAAAGCAATGGGAGAACAGATCAGCAAAGATTATGGCGGTGAGACCGTATATCTGATCTGCATTTTAAAGGGATCGATTTTCTTTACCTGTGAACTTGCTAAGCGGATCACCTCTCCGGTAGAGATCGATTTTATGTCTGTTTCCAGTTATGGTGCCGGCACAAGTTCCAGCGGTGTTGTCAAGATCGGAAAAGATCTTGATACTACAATTGAGGGAAAGAATGTCCTTGTGGTCGAGGACATCATTGATTCCGGAAGAACACTGAGTTATCTGCTTCAGAACCTGAAAACAAGAAATCCAAAGAGCCTGAAGTTATGCACACTGTTAGATAAACCGGACCGGCGCGTGTGTGATGTGAAGGTGGATTATGTCGGTTTTGAGATCCCGGATGAGTTTGTAGTAGGTTTTGGATTAGACCTTGACCAGCAGTACAGAAATTTGCCATACATTGGATGTGTGGAACTTGAGGACGAAGAATAAAGGAGAGCAGCTTTGAATAGTAGGAATAATAGTTACAGAGGCTTTGGGTTTTATCTGGTGCTCATTCTGATCGTAGTTGGTGTCTGGTATTTCCTGGATGGAAATACAACCACAAATTCTTATACAAGAGCAGCTTTTGAGAAAGACATCCAGTCAGGGGATGTAACAGCCATTGATATTGTGCAGAATCGTGAGATTCCGACCGGAAGTGTGAATCTTACATTCTCGGATTCCACACAGAAGGTGCTGATCGTGTCGGATGTCAATGAGATCGTATCCTATCTGCAGGATCAGGGGATCACGGATTATACGATGGAGAATGTTCCGGCGGAGAGCTGGATCATGACACTGCTTCCATATCTGATCATATTCGGGGCAATGTTTATTTTCTTCATGATCATGACCAATCAGGCAGCGGCAAACGCGGGCGGCGGCAGCAGCAAGATGATGAATTTCGGTAAGAGCCGTGCAAAGCTGATGCAGCCGGATGCCAAAAAAGTGACATTTGCCAATGTCGCAGGTCTGAAAGAGGAAAAAGAGGAGCTGGAGGAGATCGTGGATTTCCTTCGTGCACCACAGAAATATACGGCTTTAGGCGCAAGAATCCCGAAAGGAGTCCTTTTAGTCGGACCTCCTGGAACCGGTAAAACATTGCTTGCAAAAGCGATTGCAGGAGAAGCAGGCGTGCCGTTTTTTAGTATTTCCGGTTCTGATTTCGTGGAGATGTTTGTCGGTGTCGGTGCATCCCGTGTGCGTGATATGTTTACCGAGGCGAAACTTCATGCACCGTGTATCATCTTTATCGATGAGATCGATGCAGTTGCCAGAAGACGAGGAGCCGGCGTAGGCGGCGGTCACGATGAACGTGAGCAGACGCTGAACCAGATGCTCGTTGAGATGGATGGTTTCGGATACAACGAAGGCATCATCGTGATGGCGGCGACAAACCGTGTGGACATCCTCGATCCGGCGATCTTAAGACCGGGACGTTTCGACCGCAAGATCGGCGTCGGACGACCGGATGTACGCGGAAGAGAAGAGATCCTGGCAGTCCATATCAAAAACAAGCCGCTTGGAGAGGACGTAGATCTCAAAGAGATTGCCAGAACATCCGCAGGATTTACCGGGGCAGATCTGGAAAACCTGATGAATGAGGCGGCAATTTATGCGGCAAAGGCAAAACGTGCCTATATCATGCAGGAAGATATCCGCCGTGCCTTCATCAAAGTCGGCATCGGCGAGGAGAAAAAGAGTCGGATCATCAGCGAGAAAGAAAAGAAGATCACCGCTTACCACGAGGCAGGTCATGCGATCCTGTTCCATGTGCTGCCGGATATGGGACCGGTCCATACGATCTCCGTGATCCCGACCGGAATGGGGGCAGCCGGTTATACGATGCCGCTTCCGGGTGAAGATGAGATGTTCAACAGCAAAAAGAAAATGCTGCAGAATATCATCGTGGACTTTGGCGGACGCGTTGCAGAAGAGCTGATCTTTGGCGATGTGACGACCGGAGCCTCCCAGGATATCAAACAGGCAACGCAGATGGCAAGAGCCATGGTCACACAGTACGGTATGTCGGACAAAGTCGGCCTGATCCATTATGGAAGCGATGACGATGAAGTCTTTATCGGACGCGACCTGGCACATACAAAGGGTTACGCAGACCAGACAGCTGCACTGATCGACGGTGAAGTAAAAAACATCATTGATGAGTCTTATGCAAAAGCAAAAGAACTTCTTCAGGAGCATATGGATGTTTTACATCGCTGTGCACAGCTTCTGATCGAGAAAGAAAAAATTGGCAGGGAAGAGTTTGAAAGCCTTTTTGGTGAAAATGCATAAAAAATAATTTCAGATTTTGTGAAGATTATGCACACTTAAATTTGTACCTGTGGTATATTATTACTTGTAAAACCCCCAATACATTATATAGTTTTTGCTACACCCCATAAGAAGAAATACCTTCTCCAAAGAAAGACAGTTCATATGAACTGTCTTTTTCCCTTTTCTGGATTATTTCGTTGTGAATTTGAAAAATATGGTGTAAGATAGTAATAATTCTACAGTTTGAATGCAGGTTATGAACGTCTTGCAGGCGTTTCCTTTAAAATGACCGCAAAAGAGCCGTAAGAACGTGATCTGGGTGTGTGAAGATGCTCCTGGTCTTCTTAGGAGGAAAATATGAACTTAGCAAATATAGAATATCAGGATAAGCTTCGTCAGTATGTGCTGCAGATGCGTCCTATGTTTAAACCGAATGCACTTTTCAGCGATGAGACGGCAAATTATGTAACACCGATGGAACCTGATCCGGGCGACATTGTTACGATACGTTTTCGAACCTGGAAAGATAATGTTGATAAAGTATATCTGGTAAGCAATGACAGGCATCTTGCTATGGAATACGAAAAATCAGAAGGAGATTTTGATTATTTCAAAATCCGTCTGGTCATGCAGGAAGAATCTGTCCGCTATTTTTTTGAGATACATGCTGGCAAGATCCGATGTTTCTACAACAAGATCGGTGTATCCAGGGATCGCCTCGATGTCTATGATTTTACGATCGCACCGGGTTTCCACACGCCGGAATGGGCAAAAGGTGCTGTTATGTACCAGATCTTTGTGGATCGTTTTTCAAGCGGGGACACGAACAATACCGTCGAAGACTGCGAGTACTATTACATCGGCGACTACTCCCGGAAGGTGACTGACTGGCGGAAGAACCCATCCTTTATGGGCGTGCGTGAATTTTACGGCGGTGACCTTCAAGGTGTGATGAACAAGCTGGATTATCTGCAGGATCTTGGCGTGGATGTTATTTATTTCAACCCGATCTTTGTCTCACCGTCCAACCATAAATACGATATCCAGGATTATGATTACATTGATCCGCACTATGGAAAGATCGTAAGCGACGGTGGCGAGACTCTGAAGGACGGGGATACGATCAATGCCCATGCTTCTAAATACATCAAACGAGTAACCGACAAAGCAAACCTGGAGTCCAGCAACACTTTTTTTGTTCAGCTGGTCGAAGAAATTCACCGCAGGGGTATGAAAGTGATCCTGGACGGTGTGTTCAACCACTGCGGTTCCTTTAATAAATGGATGGACCGTGAGCAGATTTATGAGAATCAGGAAGGGTATGAACCGGGAGCTTATGTTTCCGCAGACAGTCCTTATCGCAGCTTTTTCAAATTTAATAACGACCAGGCATGGCCGTACAACCCGAATTACGATGGCTGGTGGGGACATGATACCCTGCCGAAGCTTTGCTATGAGCAGTCACCGAAGCTGCACGATTATATTCTGGAGATCGGAAAGAAATGGGTTTCCCCGCCGTTCAATGTCGATGGCTGGAGACTGGATGTGGCTGCTGACCTTGGATTTTCCAATGAATACAACCATCAGTTCTGGAAAGAATTCCGCAAAGTCGTAAAAGAGGCCAATCCGAATGCGATCATTCTGGCAGAACATTACGGCGATGCCAAGTCCTGGCTTCGCGGTGATGAATGGGATACTGTTATGAATTATGATGCCTTTATGGAGCCACTGACCTGGTTCTTTACCGGAATGGAAAAGCACAGCGATGAGTTCCGCGGCGACCTGCTCGGCAATGAAGCAGCATTTACTGGAGCAATGCGTCATCATATGGCAAGCTTTCTGGCACCATCGCTTCAGGTGGCGATGAACGAGCTTTCCAACCATGACCATTCTCGTTTCCTGACTAGAACGAACCACAAAGTAGGGCGTGTGGCGAACTTGGGATATGAGGCAGCCTCCCAGGATATCAACGTGGCGGTCATGCGTGAGGCTGTTGTGATGCAGATGACCTGGCCGGGAGCACCGACGATCTATTACGGCGATGAGGCCGGAGTCTGTGGATTTACCGATCCGGACAACCGCAGGACCTATCCGTGGGGCGAGGAAAATCACGACCTGATCACATTCCACAAAGAAATGATCCGTATCCACAAAGCATGTCCTGTGCTGACACATGGCTCCCTGAAATTCCTGGAGCAGAGACATAACGTACTTTCTTATGGAAGATTCTCGCAGGACGAGCAGATGGTTGTGGCATTTAACAACGATCTGAATGAGCAGACGATCACCCTGTCTGTATGGCAGGTAAATGTGCCGCAGCATAACTGTAAAATGGAATGCCTGATGCTGACGCATGCACAGGGCTATACGACCGAGCAGTACTTTACAGAAGTGCATGGCGGAAAAATTGAGCTGACATTGCCGCCGCTGTCCGGGATTGTGCTCCGACACGGGGAATAAGAAAATAAAAACAGTTGATAAGATAAAAAACCCGGAAGCCTTTCTTTTGATTAAGATAAAAGGTTCCCGGGTTTTTCTGCTGTCAGGGAAGAATGCGGGATAAGACGGAAAATACGGTTTTGGGAAAGCTGGCGGATTTCAGATTAGGTATGACAGGTATTATGAGTAATTTAATGAATTAAAGCAATAAAGCAAAAGAATAAAAAATAAAAGCGCGAGACGGGACTCGAACCCGCGGCCTCGACCTTGGCAAGGTCGCGCTCCA
>ENA-OURZ01001343-OURZ01001343.1-human-gut-metagenome-genome-assembly--contig:-NODE-1343-length-27638-cov-4.131929_pt1 | contig 27638 bp, 26 predicted proteins | sample MGYA00242073_ERZ509195 | MGnify/ENA primary metagenome ERZ509195 (study PRJEB26280, sample SAMEA2338837) | human gut metagenome | biome: human gut; feature: human-associated habitat; material: faeces... | reverse complement strand
GCGCCGAGGGAAGGATTGAGAGCGCCAGCGCTTTGAAAACGCTTTTTTTCTTAAACCACACCATCCAAATGAGACAGTAAAGCGCTGCCAATACGATATCCACGGTCAAATACAGGGCAAACGCTTCATCCGACCACCACCCGAACCAGGTTCCGGGAATATGGACGATCATAAATCCAAAGCATCCGAATCTCCCGATTTGTTCCGCGGCCTCAACGATTTTATTTTTCCGCTTGTTTTCAAAGCCATCTTTGCACTTTATTGCAAATACGATATTGGGGATGATAACCGCCATAATCATCAAGCCAAAGACGTTCAACCAATCCATAAAATTCTTCTATTCTATCGCGTTTCTCCGTAATTCTTCAAAAAAGAGCACGCCGGTTTTGCTCCTGCGCACTCTCATTATAGCGCAATCGCCTTAAAGCGTCACGCCGGTTTTCAGGATGGCAATATCCTGAAGCCCTGCCTTTTCTGCTTTGACCCTTTCGCCCGACGCGACGCGCAGCACCATCTCTTCCAGCCGTTCTGCGCAGGCTTCGATGGATTCCTCTTCCAGCACAGGTCCCGCATCAAAGTCGATCCAGCTGCCCTTTTTCTCCGCCAGGGCGCTGTTGGAGGAAAGCTTCATCGTAGGCACAGGGCAGGCAAAAGGCGTGCCGCGCCCCGTCGAGAACAGCACGATCTGCACGCCCGCCAGCGCCAGCGCAGTGGAGGCCACCAGATCGTTCCCCGGCGCGGCCACCAGGTGCAGTCCCTGCCCGTGCAGCCGCTGCGCATAGCCCAGCACGCCGCGCACCGGTGCGGAGCCGCTCTTCTGCGTGCAGCCCAATGATTTTTCCTCCAGCGTGGTGATGCCGCCCGCTTTGTTGCCGGGTGATGGATTTTCGTAAACCGGCTGCCCCGCCGCGGCGAAGCCGTCTTTGAAGGATTGAATCAGACGCACGGTGTCCCGAAACACCGTTTCATTTTCGCAACGATCCATCAGCTGCTGTTCCGCGCCGAACATCTCCGGCACCTCGGTCAGCAGCGACGCGCCGCCGCAGGCAACGATGCGGTCGGACAGCGCGCCGATCACAGGATTGGCCGTCAGGCCGGAAAACCCATCCGACCCGCCGCACTTGAGTCCGAGCACGAGCTTATCCTCCCCCACCTCCTGCCGCACATCCTTCGCCGCCCGGTCGATCAGCTCATGCAGCAGTGCAAGCCCTTCCGCCATTTCGTCGTCTGCGTCCTGGCAGACCAGAAATTTCACGCGCTGCGGATCGCAGTTTTCCATACGCTTTCGGATTTCTTCCACACCGCTGTTCTCGCAGCCCAGCCCCAACACCAGCACGCCGCCCGCGTTGGGATGGCAGGCCAGCGCCGCCAACGCCTGCCGCGTATTTTCCTGATCGTCCCCCAGCTGCGAGCAGCCGTAAGGGTGCTCAAAGGCGAGCACGTCGGTCACGCTGCCGTGCAGATATTCCCGCGTCTGCCGCGCAAGACTCTGCGCCGCCTTGCCCACGCATCCCACGGTGGGCAGAATCCAGATTTCGTTGCGAATGCCCACGCGGCCGTCCGCCCGCACAAAGCCCCGGAAAGTGCGTGGCGCTCTCCCCGGCAGCGCGCATTCCGCGGGATGATAGACATACTCCTCATGGACGCGCAGCGCCGAGCGCAGGTTGTGCGTATGCACCCATTCGCCCTTGTGAATATTGCACCGGGCCAGCCCGATACGGCAGCCGTATTTGATGACCTCGCCGCCCTCCGGAATATCGCAAAGCGCCATTTTGTGTCCCGCAGGAATCTCTCCCTGCGCCTTCAGGCACACGGCAACGTTGTCGCGCGGATGAATCTTCAGTTTCTCTTTCATGCTCCCAACTCCCCGATACACGCCTGAACGCCGTCTTTCCGAATGCGTTCCCGCCAATGCGCCACACACGCCGCAAAGCCTGGAATTTCGTTCAAATTCATGCCCCATAAGGTTTTGCAGGCCAGCAGACGCGGCAGATCCTCCCGGAATTGTTCGATGCTGCGCAGCGAATTCTCTTCATCCCGCAGCACATAGGGCTGCTCGCCGCGCAGGCAGCGCATCTCGCCGCCCTGTGCCTTTCCGGAATACAGTTCCAGCAGCGCCGCCAGCGAAAAGGCGAGGTTCTGCGGAATCTCTCCGTTCTTTTTCACATCGTCCAGCAGCGTGGGCAGGATGCGCGCGCGCCACTTAGAGACGGAGTTCAGGCAAATTGCCAGCAAACTGTGATCGATATATGGGTTGGCAAAGCGCTCCAGCACGGAATTTGCAAAGGCGTGCAGTTCCTCTTCCGGCTGATCGATGGTAGGCAAAATCTCTTTTTCCAGCGTTTTGCGGATGAATCGGCCGAAATCGGGATCGAGCACCGCGTCGCGCACGATGTCGAACCCCGCAAGGTACGCCGCGGGCACAAAGGAAGTGTGCGCGCCGTTGAGCAGACGCACTTTGCGTGTGCGGTAGGGCGCAAGGTCTTGGGCATAGATCACGGGCAGCCCCGCCTTTTGCAGCGGCAGCTCCTCTTCGATCTCTCGGTCGCAGGCAATGACCCAGCTCATGTAAGGCTCCGCTGCGACAAGGCAATCGTCCTGCACACCGAGCTTTGCGCACAGCGCATCTGCATCAGCGGGCTTTCCCGTCACGATGCGGTCCACCAGCGTGGAAGCGAAGGCGCAGCTCTCGTCCAGCCAATTCAAAAAGCGCTCCCCCAGTACCCATTTTTCGGCATAACGGACAACCAGCGTCCGCAGCGCGCCGCCGTTGTCGTCAATCAGCTCCATCGGCAGCATGATCAGCCCCTTATTCCCGGCATAATCAAAGGCCTGCGCACGGGCATAGAGCAGCTGAGTGAGCTTTGCCGGAAAGCTGCGCGGCGGGCGATCCATCGCTTCGTCGCGCTCGTCCCAAGCAATGCCCGCCTCAGTGGTATTGGACAGCACAAACCGCAGTTCCGGCAGGTTGGCCAGCGCCAGCACCCTGTCATATTCCGCAGGACAAGCCAGTGCATCGCTCACGCAGGTGACCGTGCAAAATCTTTCGACCGGTGCGCCGTTTTCCAGCCCGCGCAGCGCCACCGTATAGACACAATCTTGCCCCTTCAGCGCAGAAAGACTGCCGTGGCCGGTGGATTTGACCATCACGACGCTGCCGTTCCAATCGGTTTTTTCATTCACAATCTCCAGCATCCAATCGGCAAAGGCGCGCAGGAAATTTCCCGTGCCGAACTGCACCGCCCGGATCGGGCGCTCCGCTTTATCCATCAAGGTTGAGACGTTTTTCATCTTACATCCCTCTTTATTCGTGTAATCACTTACATTGTAAGCATACACTTGTTTTCAGGGGATTGTCAAGGTTCTCCGGACGCGCTATAATGAGCTTTGGAGAAAGCATTTACACAAAAAAAAGGAGGGGCGCAGCGCATGAACATCTACGATATCTCGCAGCTGGCAGGCGTTTCCATCGCGACGGTCTCCCGCGTCATCAACGGCAGCGACCGCGTCAGCGTGCGCACGCGGCAGAAGGTGCTGCGCGTCATCGAGGAAAACGGCTATACGCCCAACGCCTTTGCGCGCGGTCTGGGTTTGAATACGATGCACACCGTCGGCCTGCTCTGCGCGGACAGCTCCGACCCGTATCTGGCGCAGGCGGTCTACAACCTGGAGCAGGAGCTGCGCTTAAACGGCTACGACTGCCTGCTCTGCTGCACGGGCTACGCGCGGGAAACCAAGGAAAAATATCTGGATCTTCTGCTGAGCAAGCGCGTGGACGGACTGATCTTTGTCGGCTCCCAGTTCACCGAAAGCGCGCCGGAGGACAACGAGTACATCCGCCGGGCAGCGCGGCAGGTTCCCTCTGTGCTGCTGGGCGGCTCTTTGGAAGGGCCAAATCTTTACGTTACCCAGTGCGACGAACGCGCCGCGATGCGTTCCGCCGCCGCGCGATTAATGGACAGCGGCTGTGAGAGCATTCTCTATCTTTACAACTCGCTGTCCTTTTCTTCCCGAAACAAGCTGGCCGGCTATCGGGAGGGATGCCAACTGTGCGGCAAGCCCGCCCCGGCGAGCCACGCGCTGCTGCTGGATATGTATCAGTTCGACGTGGTGCAGGCGCGTGATCTGCTGCTGCGCCGCTGGGAAGAGGGGCTGCGCTTTGACGCAGTGCTGGCCGCCGACGACCGGCTGGCGGTGGGCGCGGCGAAGTTCGCCAAGCGGCAGGGGTTGCGTGTGCCGGAGGATTTGCAGATCATCGGCTGCAACAACAGCTCCATCGCGAGATATTGCGACCCGGAATTGACGAGCATCGATAACCAGCTGGGCGCGCTGTGCCACCAGTGCGTCACCACCCTGATGGAAGTGCTGGCCGGAAAATCCAGCCCCACGCGCACGGTGTTTTCCGCCGTGCTGGTGGAGCGCGAATCCACTGCCCTGAAACGTGAGGAGGACTAGAACCATGGCTGCTTTTATGGATGAAAACTTTTTGCTCAAAACGCCTGCGGCGCGCAAGCTGTTCTTCGATTACGCATCGCAAATGCCCATCATCGACTACCACTGCCATTTGAGCCCGCAGGAAATCTATGAAAACCGCGGCTTTGAGAACCTGACGCAGGCGTGGCTGGGCGGCGACCACTACAAATGGCGCCTGATGCGCGCGGCTGGCGTGGAGGAAAAATACATCACCGGTGACGCGCCCGATCGCGAAAAATTCCAGAAATACGCCGAGGTACTCTCCCGCGCCATCGGCAATCCGCTCTATCATTGGAGCCATCTGGAATTGCAGCGCTTCTTCGGCTGGAAGGGCGTGTTGAGGCCGGATACCGCGCAGGAGGTCTGGGATCTGACCTGCGAAAAGCTGAAGGATCCGGAAATGCGCGCGCGCAAGCTGATCGAAAACAGCAACGTCAAGCTCGTCTGCACCACGGACGACCCTGCGGACAGCCTGATCTGGCACGAAAAACTGGCTGCCGATGCTTCCTTCCCGGTCAAGGTGCTGCCCGCATGGCGGCCCGACCAGGCCATGAACATCGAAAAGCGCTCCTTTACCGACTACATTGAAAAACTGAGCGAGGCCTCCGGCGTCGTCATCAAGGACTTTGACACGCTGCTGGCCGCGCTGGACAGACGCATGGAGTTCTTCCACGCGCACGGCTGCCGCCTTTCCGACCACGGCCTGCCCTACGCGATGTACGCGCCGCTGCCGCGCGACCAGGTCAACGACGCGCTGCTCCGCCGGCTGGACGGCATGCCCCTCTCCCCGGAAGAGGCGCTGGGCTACAAGACGGCGCTTCTGCTGCACCTGGGCCGCCGCTATGCCGAGCGCGGCTGGGCGATGCAGCTGCATTACGGCTGCAAGCGGGACAACAACTCCGCCATGTTCGGCCGTCTGGGGCCGGATACCGGCTTTGACGCGATCGACGACCACACGCCGTCGGCGCAGCTGGCGGACTTCCTCGACGCGCTGGCCTGCACGGGCGAGCTACCGCGCACGCTGGTTTACAGCCTGAACCCGGTGGACGACGATGCGATTGATTCCATTCTCGGCTGCTTCCAGAAGGGTCCGACGGTGTGCAAGATGCAGCACGGCTCGGCCTGGTGGTTCAACGATCAGAAGCAGGGCATGGAAAAGCAGCTGACCTCGCTAGCCAACAAGGGATATCTGGCGGGTTTTGTCGGGATGCTGACCGACAGCCGCTCCTTCCTGTCCTATCCCCGGCACGAATACTTCCGCCGCATCCTGTGCAACTTAATCGGCGGTTGGATTGAAGACGGCGAATATCCGGCCGATTTCGGCCTGTGGGGCAAGGTTGTGCAGGATATTTCCTACAACAACGCCCATACGTATTTCCGCTTCCCGGAATAATTTCAAAACTTTACCCGCCTTGTGTTTCTTTTCCGCGCCGGGCGGGTATACTTTATTCATAAGTATGATTTTACCCGCAGGGAGGAGCGATTGACTTTGTATTGCGTCAAGAATGTCAAAGAAGATCTGATCTGGGTGGGCGGCAGCGACCGTCGTCTGGCTCTGTTTGAAAACGTGTTCCCGATCCCGCGCGGCGTTTCTTACAACGCCTACCTCGTGCAGGATGAGCAGACCGTGCTGATGGACACGGTAGACTCCTCCATCGGTAGCCTGTTCTTTGAAAATCTGGAGCACGCACTGAACGGCAAAATGCTCAACTATGTAGTCGTCAACCACATGGAGCCCGATCACGCGGCGACGCTGTCCGAGCTGGTGCTGCGCCATCCGGAGGTGACGGTGGTGTGCAACGCAAAGACCATCGTCATGATCCGTCAATTCTTCAACTTTGAGATTGACAGCCGCGCTCTCATCGTCAAGGAGGGCGACACGCTGTGCACCGGCCGCCATACCTTCACCTTCGTCATGGCCCCGATGGTTCACTGGCCGGAAGCGATGGTGACCTACGATGTGACGGACAAGGTGCTCTTCTCCGCGGATGCTTTCGGCACCTTCGGCGCGCTCAACGGCGGGCTGTTTGCCGATGAATATGATTTTGAAACCGAGTGGCTGCCCGATGCGCGCCGGTATTTCACCAACATTGTGGGCAAATACGGCACGCAGGTACAGGCGCTGCTGAAGAAGGCCGCCGGCATCGAAATCGAGACCATCTGCCCGCTGCACGGCCCGGTCTGGCGCAAGAACATCGGCTGGTTCATCGACAAGTATCAGAAGTGGTCTACCTATACGCCGGAGGACAAGGCCGTGATGATCGCCTACGCCTCGGTCTACGGCAACACGCAGAACGCAGCGGAGATTTTGGCGGCGCGCCTTTCCGACAAGGGCGTGCGCAACATCGCCATGTATGACGTTTCGGTGACGCATCCCTCCGTGATCGTTTCGGAGGCTTTCCGTTGCAGCCATCTGGTGTTCGCTTCCACCACCTATAACGCGGGCATTTTCGTCAACATGGAAACCGCGCTGCACGATATTGTCGCGCACAACCTGCAAAACCGCACCGTGGCGCTGATTGAGAACGGCACTTGGGCGCCGACCTCCGGCAACCTGATGCGCGATCTGCTCTCCAAGTGCAAGAACATGACCATTCTGGAGGACAAGGTGACGCTGCGCTCCTCCGTCAAGGGCGAGCAGCTGGAAGGTCTGATCCGCCTGGCGGACGAAATCGCCGCATCGGTGCTGCCCGCGCCCGCCGCCGCGCCGGAGAAGAAGGTCGATCAGAACGCGATGTTCAAGCTCTCCTACGGCCTGTTCCTACTCACGGCCAAGGATCAGAAGGACAACGGCTGCATCATCAACACCGTCACCCAGATCACCGATACCCCCAAGCGCATCTCCATCGCGGTCAACAAGCTCAACCTGACCCATGACATGATCGCCCGCACCGGCAAGTTCAACCTGACGGTGCTCTCGCAGGACGCGCCGTTCAAGATCTTTGAGCATTACGGCTTCCACAGCGGCCGCGACGTGAACAAATTCGAAGGCCACGACCTGCCCCGCACGGAAAACGGCCTGATCTATCTGCCCGGCAGCAGCTGCGCCGTGCTCAGCGCCACCGTGACCGGCAAGCAGGAATACGAAACGCACACGGTGTTCTTTGCGGAAGTTACCGAGGCCAAGGTGCTCTCCGACGTGCCACCGATGACCTATGATTACTACTTTGCCCACGTCAAGCCCCAGCCGCAGCCCGCGGCGGAACAGCAGAAGGGCTGGGTCTGCAAGGTCTGCGGTTACATCTATCCGGAAGAAGTGCTGCCGCCCGATTTCATCTGCCCGCTGTGCAAGCACGGCGCAGAAGATTTTGAGCCGCTGAACTGATTTCAAAACCCTTTTCCAAAATCAAAGCAGCCCCTCCACAGGATCACCTTCCTGTGGAGGGGCTGTTTACTTCTTCTTGCTCAAAAGTTCAGCAGCATATCGTTCCATTTCGCGCCGCCGTGGGTGGAGTTGGACACGCCCCGGCAGACGAAACCGAATTTTTCGTAGTAGTGCTTCAAGTGATCCTTACAGGTCAGCACCACGCCCAGGCACTCGCGGGCGCGCGCTTCGTCGATCATGCGCTGCAAAAGCTGGGCGGCGATGCCCTGATTGCGGTAAGCAGGCAGCACATCCAGCCCGAACACGGTCTGATAAGCACCGTAGGGTTTGTGCAGCGATACGTCATGATACAATTCGTCGGGCAGCGTTGGCTCGTCGGTGGTGCAGCCGTTGACGAAACCTACCACGCTGCCGTCCAACTCTGCCACAAAGAAGTTCTCCGGGAAGGCGGCATAGCGCTCGCAGATCGACTGCGCGTCCGCGGCCTCCGCAGGCGGGAAGCAAATGTGCTCAATGGCGATCATCTCTTCTACGTCTTCCGGCTGTGCATTCCGAATCACAAGGCTCATGGTCTCTTCTCCTCCTGTGCAACGCTTTTCGGATGTTCCTGCCGGCACTGGCCGCGCGGGGGCGCGTTTTGCGCCGCCTTGAGCCGCGCCTGCACGTCCGCAATGCGCTCCGCTGTGGCCAGGTAGGCACGCTGATGCATCACGAGGCGGTTGTTATACTGGCGCTTAAAGTGCATCTGCGCAAAGGCGATTCCGTGCTCCGGGCAGCGGCACAGCGCCATGAAGCGCCCATGACCGCTGTCAAACCACGGCAGATCGGGCGTAGTCGCGCCGCCGCAGATCGGGCAGCGCACCAGCGTCATGCGCGGGTTCGCCAATATGTCGTCATAACGAGTGTAGGCCGTCTGCACCGAGCGCGCGTCGGATCGGGCAGCCAGCGCCTCCTCGGCATTGAAGCGCAGCAGCGCGTCAATCGTCTCGGGCGCGGCGGTTTCGACCTCGCTTTCCAGCCGCGCCATGACGCGGGCGGTATAAATTGCGTCGTTGAGCGCACGGTGGGCGGGCAGATCCATCTCCATCCCCAACTGCTCCATCGCCGCCGACAACCCAACCTGCGCCAGCGGCTTATCGGTCATCAAGTGCGAATAGACCATCTGGATGTTGAGCGGCGGCTCAAAGGGCAGCTCCATCTGATAATATTTGGTGTTGCGAAGCAGCACGGGATAATCGTCCCGGCCCCAGGTGCAAAGGAAGGCCTTCGGGCCGCACCATTCGACAAAGTGCTGAAAGGCGTCCGGGAAGGCAAGCCCCTCCTCCAATTCGGCAGGGTCGATGCCCGTCACCTCGCGGATGTGTTTATCCAGCACCGGGTAGATCACCGGACGGATGATGAGCTGCTGCCGGTCCACTTCCTTCAGGTTCCGGTCGAGCTTGACCGCGCCGATCTCGATGATTTCGTGCGGAATATCATGATTGGGGCGGCTGGCTCGCTGGTTCCATTCCAGATCCATCACAACGAAGCTCTGCGTATCCCCGGGTACAAAACATAGCATTGGTTTTTCGGCTCCTCACTCCCCGGCGCGGCGGGTTTCCCGCGCAAAGGCACAAACTCGGTTTCTATTATAACAGCTCTTGATTCCTTTGTACACTCAAAAACCGGGCTTTATTTCCGTCGCGGACTGTGTTATGCTTAAGGCACAAAAATAAATCTTGGGAGGACACGGCAACATGATCATCCGCAATTTTCTGGAAGCCAAACTCAGCGACGACTGCATCCACGAAGGCAAGGGGCTCTGCCACCACGCCAACATACTGCCCGCCGATGTATTTGACGCGCCAATCCGCTTTCTAAACTACACCATACTGCCCAAAGGCGCAACCTTCGGCGCGCACAAGCATGGCAACGACAACGAGCTCTACATCATTCTTGAGGGCAGCGGTCACTACACCTGCAACGGCGAAACCGTGCCCTGCAAGGCGGGCGACGTGCTGCTCAACCCGCCCTACGGCACCCACGCCATCGCCAACGACAGCGATGAAGACGTGGAAATGCGCGTGCTGGTGATCGAGGCGTTCAACCGCGAGTAAGCTCGTCCAGCACACGGATCAGCGCCGCCTCAAACGCCGCGTCCTGCTGCGCATCGCGCTTTTTCGGCCCGTGCAGACGGCCTCCGCCCCGGCGGATCTTGCGCGCCGTGTGCCGCGCCAGCAGCAGGGAGCCGATGTTGTCGTCGGTATATTCCAGCCCGTCCTGCCGCAGGACGCGCGCCTTGCGGGACAGGCACATTGCCGCCAGGCCGTAATCCTGCGTCACAGCCAGATCGCCGGGCGCAAGGGCGTTCACCAGCGCAAAATCCGCGCTGTCCGCCCCCTTGGACACCACAACGGTTTCTGCTTCCTCGTGCCGGAGAATGTGCGAGGTATCGCAATAGAGCGTCACGGGGATTCCCCGCTTCCGCGCCTGTTCCAAGCAGATTTCCACCACGGGGCAGGCGTCCGCATCGATCAGGAGTTTCATCTTTCATCACCTTTTCTGTTTCAACGCATCATATAAGGGAGAAAACACATGAAATACACGCTTCTCGGAAAATCAGGCATTGAGGTTTCGCGCATCACGCACGGCTGCATGGAGCTGGGCGGCGGCCCGTGGGATGTGCGCGAGGACAAGGAAAACATCGCGCTGCTGAACACCGCGCTGGAGCACGGCATCACCACCTTCGACACGGCGGAAAGCTACGGCAAAGGACATTCCGAAGAGGTCGTCGGTCAGGCGCTGCACGCCGTGCGCGGCAAGGTGGTGCTCTGTACCAAGGTTTCCAAGGAGCATCTGCACAAAAACGACGTCATCGCCGCGTGCGAGGGCAGCCTGCGCCGCCTGAACACGGAATACATCGATCTTTACTACATCCACTGGCCGAATGCCGAGATCGACATCGGTGAGACGATGGAAGCCTTCCTGACCCTCAAGGAGCAGGGCAAGATTCGCGCCATCGGCGTATCGAACTTCTCGGTTCAGCAGATGCAGGATGCGATGCGCTATGCGCCGCTGGATGCGCTTCAGCCGGAATACAACCTGCTCACCCGCGGGATTGAGAAGGATGTGCTGCCCTTCTGCGCGCAGAACAGCATCTCCGTCATGACCTATAACTCCATCGCCAAGGGCATTCTTTCCGGCGCGTTCCACTTCTACGGCGCGCAGGTGACGGATTTCCGCACCGCCAAGCCGCTCTTCCAGCCCGAAGCGCTGGCGCTGGAGCTGCCGCTGCTGAACCTGCTGCGCGACATTGCACAGGCGCACAGCGTCACCATCGCCCAGGTCGCCATCGCCGCCAGCTTGTCCCGCAAAGGCGTGACCTCCGCCATCGTCGGCACACAGAACCCGCACCACTTCCTCGACAACCTCGCCGCAGCCGACCTTGTGCTTCAGGACGACGAGCTTTCTGCCATCTGGGAGACGAGCGACCGCGTGCTGCGCGATCTGGAAAGCTGATCTTAACTTCTGCAAAAACAGAGGCCCGCACCGGAATGCGGGCCTCTGTTTCTTTATTTCGCCGTGGGCTGCGCATAAACCTCTATCACAACCTCACCATCGCCGTAAGAAGATGCCAGGAGCGACACATCCACGCGATAGCCGCCCTCGTTCATCAACCAGCTGCGCGGCTGTTCCTCCCGATTTTGCACAGCCGTGAGGGGCAAGCCGTAATCCTGCGAAAGGGTTTTCCGCAGCTCATCCTGCTGATCGGTCGTCAGTTCATCCTGCGAGATTGCTTTGACGCTCCGCAGTTTTCCCGCTTCGTCCGCTTCCAGCGTGACCTCCATCGGGAAACCTGCGTATTCCGTCCGGATTGGCAGATTTCTTACCTGCACCCATTCCTCCGGCAGCCCTTCCATGGACATACCAAGCGTCAAAGTAGGACTTAGGAAAATCTCTCCTTTTTCTAACGAATATGCTTTCTTGTTGGTGCATCCTGTCATTATGATCATACTTATTGCAAGCATCATCACAACCAGAAGAGATCTTTTTTCCTTCATTTTACTGATAAGGAACATAGCTCACTTCCGCCTTGATCGTTCCGTAATTAGAATTAACTTCCGTTACACCGGTCATCTTCCCATGCGGAATGAATTCTCGCGATATTCCACGCATTGAGTTATGTTGCCGAATAAGAACCATTGATTGCAAACCGGTGTTCGGATCTTACGAAGTAATACTCATCTATTGGAAGCGTTGAATCAGACTCAACACGCCAATAAATTTTCATGTATGCAGCAAAGTTATCCTTTCCATTGCTGCCCGATCGACTTTTTACAACAGCTATCGTTTGATAAGTTTCTTCGATTTTGCCATCTCCGAGTTCTGCTCTTTTCAGCAGCTGCGTCGTATGATGCACTTCTGCATCATCAGCCAACTGGCCGGATGCCGATGCAACAATCTTTCCGCTTTCCTTAAGCCGTTCGCTTCTTTCGTCGATTCCACGCTCTGCACGTACAAGCAGCTCTTGAGCGTTTGTGATATTCTCAGCCAAATATGTCACACGTTCCACCGAAGTTGTTTCTGCTTAAACGAATGCACAGAGAGTCAGCACCAGCAGAGTCATGACGAACAGGATGATAGACTTTTTCATCTTCATTCTCCTTTTATCGGCCGTCATGAAATGACCGACTCTTACTTATTCATTGGAGGACACCTCCTATTTCTTTTTTCACCTATACAATAACATACGAAAACTAAAAAAGGCAAGATGAAAATGAATTTCATCTTGCCTTCAGCTAATGATTTTTTATTCCGCCTGAATTCCCTTGTTCTTGAGCATGACGTCGTGGGAGCCGCCCTCAACGATGGAGGTGGAGGACACGACGGTCAGGCGCGCGTTCTTCTGAAGATCCGGAATGTTCAGCACACCGCAATTGCACATGGTGGAGCGCACCTTGTACAGCGAGGTGTTGACGTTGTCCTTCAGAGAGCCCGCGTAGGGCACATAGGAATCGACGCCCTCTTCAAAGGAGAGCTTCGCCGCGCCGCCCAGATCGTAGCGCTGCCAGTTGCGCGCGCGGTTGGAGCCTTCGCCCCAGTATTCCTTCATGTAGTTGCCGTTGATGTTGACCTTGTTGGTGGGGGACTCGTCGAAACGGGCGAAGTAGCGGCCCAGCATCAGGAAATCCGCGCCCATGGCCAGCGCAAGGGTCATGTGATAATCGTGCACAATGCCGCCGTCGGAGCAGATCGGGACGTAGATGCCGGTCTCGCGGTAGTATTCGTCGCGCGCTGCGGCAACCTCGATCAGCGCAGTTGCCTGACCACGGCCGATGCCCTTGGTCTCGCGGGTGATGCAGATGGAACCGCCGCCGATGCCGATCTTCACGAAGTCTGCGCCAGCCTTGGCAAGGAAGCGGAAGCCCTCAGCATCCACGACATTGCCCGCGCCGACCTTCACGGTGTCGCCGTAGTTCTCGCGGATCCAGCCGATCGTGCGGCTCTGCCACTCGGAATAGCCCTCGGAAGAGTCGATGCAGAGGACGTCCACACCGGCATCCACCAGTGCGGGCACACGCTGGGCATAGTCACGGGTGTTGATGCCCGCGCCGACGACGTAGCTCTTATTCTTGTCCAGCAGCTCGTTGATGTTCTTCTTGTGGGAATCGTAGTCCTTGCGGAAAACGAAGTACTTCAGGTTGCCCTCGGCGTCCACCAGCGGCAGGGTGTTGATCTTGTTGTCCCAGATGATGTTGTTGCAGTCATGCAGGGAGGTGTTTTCCGGTGCGGTGACCAGCTTCTCGATGGGGGTCATGAAGGTGGTGACAGGAGCATCATCCGGGGTGTGGTTGACGCGGTAATCGCGGGAGGCCACGATACCCAGCAGCTTGCCGCCCGGGGTGCCGTCGGCGGTAACAGCGATGGTGGAGTGGCCGGTGCGGGCCTTCAGCTCCAGCACGTCGTGCAGGGTGGCAGTGGGGGCCAGATTGGAGTCGGAAACGACATAACCGGCCTTGTAGCTCTTCACGCGGCGGACCATGGCGGCCTCGTTCTCGATGCTCTGAGAACCGTAAATAAAGGAAACGCCGCCCTCACGAGCCAGTGCGATGGCCAGCTTATCGCCGGAGACCGACTGCATGATGGCGCTGATCATGGGGATGTTCATTTCCAGCGGGCACTCTTCCTCACCCTTGCGGTACTTGACCAACGGGGTCTTCAGACTGACGGCCGTAGGAATATTCTCTGCGGAGGAATACCCCGGAACCAGCAGATATTCGCCAAAGGTGCGGGAAGGTTCTTCATAGAAATAAGCCATACTCAAACTCCTTTTCTCTCGTGCAGCCCGTCAAAACGGCGGCAAATTCATTTCACCTAATGTGCTTGGAACATGCTTAAAATTGCTTGCACTTATTGTAACACAAACCGGCACAAACGCAAGCATTTTGCAAAACAAACTTTCCAAATGACTCCTCGCGAAAACCAGACACTTTGTCTAAGAAAATGACGGAAAGTAACACTTTATTCCCGAAATCTGCTTTTTTTGCTCTCACCGCAGCCCCGGAGGTGCAAAAAAGCCCGCCCCGAAGGGCGAGCTTTTCTGCACACGAAGCGAGGATACCGCCTGTGCGGTGCGCGGCCAGCAGCTGCGAAGGAGTACAGCCGGAGGAGGATGGGCGGCGCACCCGATATCCACGGATAACAAGAAGAAAAAGATTTCACTCAGAAGCGTCTTACCGCTTTCTGTAACCATATTGTAACTCTTTTGAAACCATTTTGCAAGAGTTTTTGCAAAGAAAATTGTAAATCTTTTGTAATTCTTTTTTCAGACCTTTTGTGCCCCTTCGTCGGCAAACTCCAGATAGCATTCAAATGCCATGTGCTCCTCGCGGCGGCCCACCACATACCAGCCATCCGCCGACGGGGCATAGGACACCACCACCTCGGCCCCCATGGGGATCTCGCGGTGGTATTTGATGGAGGCGAAGCGCAGAGGGCCTTTGCGGAGCACTTCCAGCGGCAGCGCGTCGCACGCGATGTCCAGATAGCAGGAGTTGTTTACATGGCCGTTCAGGTCGCACAGAGAATAGTGGGCCGTCCAATTGCCCGCAAAGGTCAAGTCCCTCGTTTTGTGCACAAGCTGAGGCAGCTCCCCTTCCAACGTATCATTCTCGTAGTTGGGGGTGCACCAACTGGGCTGGCGCAGGATGCGCTCCGTCTCGGTATCCACCACGATCCAGCGGCAGTCCACCATGGCAAGCTCACGGCCCGCCTCGTCCCGCAGATGGGTGATCCGCTTCATGGAGCCTTTTTTGCAGGGTTCACAGGCCGTATCCAGCGTGACCTTTTCGCCACGGGTGGGCATCCGGTAGATCTCCACCGCCTGTTTGCCCACCAGAAAGGCTGTGTGGCGGGCGGCAAAAAAAGCGTCGTCCATGCCATAGGCGCGGGCGTGATCCGCTGCCGCCTGTTCCACGTAGCGGAACAGGGCGCTGGGCTTGAGCATCCGGCGGAAGTCGCCGTCCGCATTCAGAACGGTGAAGGTCTCGGTGAAGTGATTCAGTTCCATTGTCAAACATTCCTTTTCAATCAAAAACAGGCCGCACCAAGGGAGGCGCAGCCTGTATGGGGTCAATACATATTGCGCGATTTTTTGCGCAGCTTCCGCCAGATGTTGAAGCACGCCAACGCGATCATGGCAAGGAGGAGCAGCAGGAAAATAACGCCGCTGCCGCCCTCATCGTAGCTCTTCATCTCGCTCCACTTGACGTCGAGTTCGCTGTTCACCTCGTCGCTCAGGTCGGTGAAGACCTTCTCCTTTTCGGCGATCTCCTCCGAGGGGAAAGCGATCTCGCTGTACTTCAGATCCTCGTCCAGCACGTCCCACACGGCCTGCATGGGGGTGGTGTAGCCGATATACTCGGCGTTCGCCTTGCCGATGTCCACTTCGCACATGAAGTTGATGAACATTTCGGCGGCCTCTTGGTTTTCGCTGGTGGCGGGGATGCACATGCTGTCCACCGAGAGGACACTGCCCTCTTCCGGGAAGACCCATGCCAGATCGGGGTTGTCGTCGATCATGGTGATGGCGTCGCCGGAGTAATAGACGCCGATGGCTGCCTCGCCGCCGATCATCTTATCGAAGATCTCGTCCATGACGTAGGCCTGAACAAGGGGCTTCTGGCTCTTGAGCTTCTCGACCACCTCGTCCACTTCCTCGGTAGACTGGGGATTGATGCTGTTCCCGGTAGCAAAAGCGGCGATGGCATAGGCATCGCGGCTGTTATTGAACATCAGCATATTGCCGGAATACCGTTCATCCCACAGGTCAGCCCAGCTGGTCGGAGCCTTGTCCACCATGGTGGTATTGTAGATGATGCCGGTGGTGCAGAGCATATAGGGCACCGAATACTCGTTGGTGGGGTCATAATCGGCGTTGCGGTACTCCTCGTCGATGTTCTGGAAGTTGGGGATGTTGCCATAATCGAGCTTTGCCAGCATCCCTTCCGAGATCATCTTCGCCACCATATAATCCGACGGGATGATCACATCGTAATCTGCCGCGCCGGATCTGAGCTTGGCGTAAAGGGACTCGTTGGAGTCGAAGGTGGTGTAGTTGACATGGATGCCGGTCAGCTTCTGGAACGCTGACACCACGTCCACGCTGTCGTCCGAACCGTTGGAGATGTACTCGCCCCAGTTGTAGACGTTCAGGGTAATGTTCTTTCCCTTGAAGCGGGTCCAGTCGTAGGTGTCAGTCACGGAGACGTCCTCGGTGACCTCGATGGTCCCGGCGGCCAGCGTCGAAAGCGGCAGACTCAGGGCAAGGACCGCCGTCAGCAGCAGCGCCGCAAAGCGTTTCATCTGTTTCATGCCACGTCCTCCCCTCTCAGTGCCCTCTGGTCGCGGCGGTACCCGCGGCTTTCCATCGCGTTAGAGATCAGGATGATGGACAGGATGACCACGAACATGATGGTAGACAGGGCGTAGATCTCCGGGCTGACCTTCTTACGGGTCATGGAGTAGATAGCGATGGGCAGGGTCTCGACTGTGCCGCAGTTGAAGTAGGAGATCATGAAGTCGTCGATGGAATACGTCAGGCAGATGAGGAAGGCCGACAGGATGGCGGGGCTGATCTCCGGCAGGATGACCTTGAAAAAGGCCTGTTTCGGGTCGCAGCCAAGATCGAGGGCGGCCTCATACAGCTTGATGTCCAGCTGCTTGAGCTTCGGGGACACGTTGAAGATGACATAGGGCACATTGAACGCGATATGCGCGATGAGCAGCGTGGGCAGACCCATGATGCTGTCGGGCAAAAGCTCGGTGTGGGCTGCGAAGCGCTGGTATGCCACGAAGAGCAGCATCAGCGAGATACCGGTAATGATCTCCGGGTTGACCACCGGGATATAGGTGATGTTGGTGACCACAAGGCGGCTCTTGCGGCCCATGGACGCAATTCCCAGCGAAGCCGCTGTGCCGAGGATGGTGGCGATGACCGCCGAAGCCAGCGCCACTTCCAGCGAGACGGCCAGCGCCCGCAGGATGGAAGCGTTATGGAACAGGCTGGTGTACCACTTGAGCGTAAAGCCGGTGAACAGCGCGTAGCCCTTGCTCTGGTTGAAGCTGAACACGATCATATACGCGATGGGCAGATACATGAAGCAGAAAAACAGGATGATATAGACCCGCTGCATCAGGCGAAGATGTTTTGTTTTCATCAGGACACACCCTCCATCTCATCCTCATCAAAGCTAGAGGTAAAGCTCATGCAGAGCAGAACGATGATCATCAGCACAAGGCTCATGGCCGAGCCGACGTTCAGGTTGTAGCTGTTGCCAAGGAACTGCATCTCAATCAGATCGCCGATCAGCAGGTTGGAACCGCCGCCCAGCATCCGGCTAATGACGAAGGTAGACACCGCCGGGACGAAGACCATCGTGATACCGGTGCTGATGCCGGGCACGCTCATGGGGATGAGCACCCGCAGCAGGGTCTGGGTGGTGGAGGCACCAAGGTCCTGCGCCGCCTCCACGATGCTCTGGTCGATCTTGGTCATGCTGGTGTAAAGCGGCAGGATCATATAGGGCACGTAGTTGTACACCATGCCCAGCACCACCGCGCCGGAAGTGTTCAGCATATTGAACGGTCCAAGGCCGAAGAAGCCAAGCACCGCGTTGACCGGGCCGTTCGTGCTGAGCAGACCCATCCACGCATAGGTGCGGAGCAGAAAGTTCATCCACATGGGCAGCATGACCAGCATCAGCATGATGTGCTGCTTGTTCACCCGCAGCCGGGAGAGGAAATAGCCCACCGGAAAGGCGATGATGAGGCAGATGACCGTCGCGATCAGGGCCAGCAGCAGACTGCGGGCGAACACCGAGCCGTAGCCGCTGATGGAGAGCAGATTGTCCAGCGTGAAATTGCCGTCCGCATCCGTCAGGGCGTAGTACACCACGATGATGAGCGGCACCACCGTGAACAGCGTCATCCATACGAAATAAGGATACGCAAGCTTTTTATCGTAGATCTTCATTTCGGCATCACCTCAAGAACGCGCCATGATGTGAATCTCGTTGGGGCCGATCTTCATGCCGATGGTCTCGCCGGGCGTACAGGCGCGGGTGGAATGGATGAGCCACTCCCGGCCTTCGCACTCCACGTGCATCTCAAAGTGGACGCCCTTGAAGATAACGTCGTTGACCACGCCGACCAGCTGGCCTTCCATGGGGGAGACCACTTCGATGTCCTCCGGGCGGACAACGACCTGCACGCTCTGTTCCCGCGCAAAGCCGCGATCCACGCAGGGGAACTCGACGCCGGAGAAGGAAACGAGAAAGTCACGGTGCATCACGCCGTCCACGATGTTGGAGTCGCCGATAAAGTCCGCAACGAAGGCGTTCTTCGGCTCGTTGTAGATATCCTCCGGGGTGCCGATCTGCTGCACCTTGCCGCCGTTCATGACGACGACGGTATCGGACATGGTCAGCGCCTCTTCCTGATCGTGGGTGACATAGATAAAGGTGATGTTCATCTCGCGCTGCAAACGCTTCAGTTCCAACTGCATCTCCTTGCGCAGCTTGAGGTCCAGCGCACCCAGAGGCTCGTCCAGCAGCAGGATCTCCGGCTCATTGACCAGGCTGCGGGCGATGGCCACGCGCTGCTGCTGGCCGCCGGACATCTGGCCGATGCTGCGGCGCTCAAAGCCTTTCAGGCCCACGACTTCCAGCATATCGCGCACTTTGCGGCGGATGGTCTCTTCGTCCATCTTTTTCAGGCGCAGACCGAATGCCACGTTTTCAAAGACGTTCAGGTGCGGGAACAGCGCGTATTTCTGGAACACCGTGTTCACCGGCCGTTTATAAGGCGGCACGCCCGTGATGTCCTCTCCTTTGAGCAGAACTTTGCCGGAGTTCGGTTCCAGAAAGCCCGCGATCAGGCGAAGGGTCGTGGTTTTACCGCAGCCGGAAGAGCCCAGCAGCGTGACAAATTCCTTATCGTGGATATCGAGGTTCAGTCCGTCCAGAATCCGCTGGCCGTCAAACTCCACAACGATATCCCGCAGGGATACGATCACCGAGTTGTCCATATGATACCAAATCCTCCTTAAACTCAGATACGAAAAAAGACAGGGCCGTTGCCCCATCCCTCGTACCGGGGTGATCGTCCCCACGCCGCGCCAAAGAACGGCAAGCTTTGCGCAGGGTCCTCTCCCCTATCGTGTCTATCTTATACAATTTGTGTGCAAATGTCAATCACTCTGACACAGTTTGCCCAAACTTTACGAAATCGGAAAAAACCGGCGCGGAGCATAGAAAAGCCCGGCGGCCCCTGTACAGGAAACCTCCGGGCGCAAAAACGACCATTGGATGAACTTTTGTTTCACGAATCCGCTGCCGCAGCGTCCGCGGCAAGGATAGTCTGGACCGTGGAACCGTCTACCGTGTAGAGCGAGGTGTCCCCCGCCACGGTCAGGTAGTAGTTGTCCATGCCCTCATAGTAGGTCAGGGTCTTGGTGCTGTCGGCTGTCTGGACCACAGCGGCGGCAAGCTCCTTCCTTCCGGCGGGGTCACCGTCCGTCGTCTGGGAGGTCACATAGCTGCTGAGGGCCGAAAGGAGTTCGGTGGTCAGCTCCGGGGTGAGGGTCTCACCGTTTTTCGTCAGCGTCACCGCTTCAATGGCCGAGCTCGTCAGCCCCGCCGGATTGAATGCTCCGAAGAGGTCCGTTTTTCGCACCTCGAAGCAGGACGCCTTTGTGCCGGCCACCGTATAAAGGGCATCATCCCCGGCTTTTTTCAGGTAGATGTCCCCGGTGGCTGCATTCTCCGCCCCAAAGGTGAAGGTGTTCGTTTCCCCCGCTGCCGTGACCGTCACGATCAGCGAATCGGCGGTGAAACCGTAGTCTTCACCCGGCTCTTCGGTCAGCTGGCGCTTGGCATTCAGGGCGGCCAGCGCCGTGCGCATCGTATTGCAGGACGTTTCGTCGAGGTGGTAGGCCGGATCTTCGGCCAGTGTCCAGCCGCCGTCTGCAGAGTGGAGGGTGTTGGTCTCGCCGTTGTAGGTGACCACGATCTCCGTCAGATCGTCCGCCGCAAAGGAGGACAGCGGGATGGTTCCCTGCGCGGCTTCGCTGGCGGCCTGTTCCGCCTTCTGGTTCTGCCGGGTGAGCAGGGCCAGCGCCCCGCCCAGCAGCAGGACCAGCACCAGAAGCCCCAGCAGGGTGCGCTGTTTTGTTTTCATGCAGGCCTCACTTTCTGCGCCGCAGCACCACGACCACCGCGCCCACCGCCAGCAGCGCGGCGGGCAGGATGACGATGAACGTCAGCCCCAGCACCGCCGAAACGCTGCTGGAGACCGAGATGGGAGCCGCTTCCAGCGCCTTGGAGTCGATCAGTACCGTGCTGACCTGACCCGCCAGCGAGGCGGCACAGCCCTGCAGGAAGGTGCAGTTGCCGGGCACGACCTGATAGGCGGCTTCGTTGTCCATGTTGCCGCAGTTGACCCAGATCACTTCCGCCTCGGTGGTCTCATTCCGGGCATATGCTGCCAGCGCGAAGGGGCCGTCGAGGTCGCCGTCTTCCTTATCGGCGGTGACCATCTCGTAGCCCGCCGTTTTGCTGTAGGCGGAATTGGAGGTGGTAAGCAGCGCTTCCGAAACGATGTTGTCCGTCTCGGTCAGGGTGATGCCCTGCGCCATCTGCAGCAGCACATGGCGGCTGGTGTCCACACCGTCCAGCGCGGTGGTTTCGGTGGGGCTGGTGTAGTCTGGCAGCAGATAGTAGGGGTAGCCGTTCATAGAATGGTTGGCGTCTCCCTCCACCACAAGACCCTCGGTGCGAGTCAGACCGAACTCCGCCATCAGCGCGTCGAGGTTGGGGGTATTATAATAGGAATCGGTCAGCAGCAGCACCTTGCCGCCGCTGCTCAGATAGCTGCGCAGCAGCCTCATCTCGTCCACAAGGCTGCCCGCCGAGGCAAGATCCTGCGCGGGGTTGTTGATGATGAGCAGGTCGCAGTCCTCCGGGATGCCGCTGGAGAGCAGGTTCAGCGCCGTAAGGGAAAGGTTCTGGCTTTCCAGCGCATCGGTCAGGGTGTCGGTCAGGGTCTGCTCGCCGTGGTTGGTGGTGTAGTAGGCGTGCTTCTGCTCCCCGCTGGTCAGGCGGTAGATGGCCGAGGTGATCTCGTTTTCGCCCGCAAAGGTCACGCTGTAGGTTCCGGTGGTGTAGTAGTCGGAGTAGTCGTAATCGTAGAGGTCGGATGCATCCAGCACAACATTCTGGTCCCCGGAAACGAGGATCACACTGCCGGAAGAGGCCTCCTGTGCGCCGTACTGGGCCGCAAAGGTGGGGTAGACTGCCGGGTCCTTCAGCTCCCACGTAATGTGGCTGCTCTCGGCAGCGTATTTATCCAGCAGCTTGGAGATGATCTGATCTTCATTGCCGGTCTCGCAGAGGTAGTAGATGGTCACATCCTGCGAAAGCTCCCGTGCCACCTGCTTGGAGCTGTCGCCGAGGGTGTAGAGCCCAGCCTCCGAGAGGTCGAATTCGGTGTACTTGGACGGGATGGCCCGCACCAGCAGATTCAGCAGCACCACCGCCGCGATCACCGCTGCTGTAATGGCAGCAGAATACAGGCCGCTGCGGAACACTTTTCCGTCCGACGCGGATTTTTTCGATTTCAAAAATTTCATTGCTCTGCCCCTCCTTTCAGTTCCAGCGGCGCTTCTCGATGCTCTGCGCCGTGAAGAACAGGAACATTCCCGTCACGGTCAGGTAATAGACCAGCGTCGGGAGGGAGAAACTGTTGTTGACGAAATCCTCAAAGGGGGTAAAAAAGCATAGGACGCTCAGCACTGCGCTGAAAGCCTCGGTCAGCCATGCGCTCTGCAAAAGGAACAGGCCCGTCAACCCAAGGCAGAGGGCCGCAAAGGTCAGGCAGCCGAGGATGAAGCTCCGGGTGCGCAGCCCGGCCATCAGGGAAGCCGCTCCCGCAATGGCCGTGAAGACCGCCAGCGCCACAGCGCTGCCCGCGTTGAACAGGCTGCGGAGACTGGGCATCATGTAGGCCAGCAGCAGCACAGAGAAGCCCGCCACCGCCGCGATGATGGGGTTTTCGGTCAGGCCGGAGAGGAACTCCCCCATAGCGATGGCTGCACAGCCCAGCAGGAAATAGCACAGCAACGCGGCAAAATTGGCGGCAAGTGCCGGGACAGTGCCGCCCAGCGCCCAGAGGATGAGGATCATGACCACATCCATAAGGCAGGGCAGCGCAAAGACGGCGCACATGGCAAAGAACTTGCCCAGCACGATGCCCCAGACAGGGACCGGGCTGGTCAGCAGCAGTTGGTCGGTGCGGCTGCGGCGCTCCTCGGCCAGCGAACGCATCGTCAGCACCGGGATGTAGAGCAGCAGCATGAAAATCGTGCGGTATAACGTGTAGTAGCCGAAATCCGTCAGCCCATAGCCGAGGTTCAGCGCCAGAAAATAGATGCCCGACGAGGCCAGCAGAAAGGCCGTGAGCACATAGCCCAGCATCCCGTGAAAATAGCTGCGGAGTTCCCGCTTGAAGATGGCTGTCATTCCGCTTCCTCCTCCCCTGTTTCTTCCTCGGCATTTCCGCCCGTCAGCTCCATAAAGACTTCCTCAAGGCTCCGGTCTCCGGCGGTCAGCTCTTCCAGCGTGCCGGATGCCGCCAGCTTCCCCTTGGACAGGATCAGCACCTGTTGGCAGACGGCCTGCACCTCGCTCAGGATGTGGCTGGACAGGATGACGGTGTGCGCCTTGCCCAGCTCCCGGATGAGCTTGCGGATCTCGACCACCTGTGCGGGGTCAAGGCCGACCGTGGGCTCGTCGAGGATGATCAGCTTCGGGCTGCCCAGCAGGGCCTGTGCAATGCCGACCCGCTGCCGGTAGCCATTGGACAGGCTGCGGATGAGCCGGGGCATCACGTTATCCAGCCCGGTCCGATGGGCCGCTTTCCGCACTTGTTCCTTCCGGTCGGCCCGCTTCACACCCTTGAGCTCGGCCGCGAAGAGCAGATACTCCTCCACCGTCATCTCCGGGTAGAGCGGCGGCTGCTCCGGCAGGTAGCCCACGCACGCCTTGGCGGCATCGGCTTCCTCCGGCAGTGGGTGCCCCGCCACCGTGACAAGGCCGCCGGTAGCGGACAGGTAGCCGGTCAGAATGTTCATGATAGTGGACTTGCCCGCACCGTTCGGCCCCAGCAGACCGCAGATCTGCCCATCCTCCACGGTGAATGAAACATCGTCCACCGCAAGGTGTCGGCCATACGTTTTGGTAAGGTGTGAAACTTCGATCACAAAGAACGCTCCTCTCAAGGGCCGTGCAGAACCCAAAATTTTAGATCGCTGGTTTATTTTAGTCCGGAAATGTGTTCAAAATAAGGGAACCGTGTGTAAGATTCGCAAGGACTCCTTTTCCGCACTTTTCCGCGCAGATGCACAAAAAAGCGCCGCCTCCGCAAAGGAGACGACGCTTTGAAAGACCTGTAAATTACTTACGGCCGAAACGCTTGTTGAAGCGCTCAACACGTCCGCCGGTGTCAACCAGCTTCTGCTTGCCAGTGTAGAAAGGATGGCACTTGGAGCAAACTTCGACGTGGATCTCGGGCTTGGTGGAACGAGTCTTGATGACGTTGCCGCATGCGCAGGTGATGGTGCAGTCAACGTAGTTCGGATGGATACCCTGTTTCATTCTTTTCACCTCATTTCTGGTTCTGACTTATTGGGGCCATATTATAAATGTATGTGCCCATCACAACCTTCAATATCGGCTACCCCCGCGAGCGGCCTTGGAAACGATTGCCTTAATATTATATCACGGATTTTCAAAAATGCAAGAGGGAAAATAAATTTTTTAGCTACTACGTCACCCCACCCGCTGCCTCTTATCCAGCCGCATCTTATCCGCGATCATCGCGATGAACTCCGAGTTTGTAGGCTTGCCCCGCAGGTTGTGGATGGTGTAACCGAAGTAGCTGTTGAGGGTGTCCACGTCGCCCCGGTCCCATGCCACCTCGATGGCGTGACGGATGGCGCGCTCCACCCGGCTGGCGGTGGTGCCGTTTTTCTTGGCGATCTCCGGGTAGAGCCGCTTGGTGACGGCGTTGATGTACTCCGGCTCGTTCATGGTAAGCAGGATGGCATCCCGCAGGAACTGGTAGCCCTTGATGTGGGCGGGAACGCCGATCTGGTGCAGGATCTCGGTCACCGTCAGCTCGTCGCTGTCCACACTGGTGGGCAGATGGTGCTTTTCCTTCCCCATAGCCACTTTGACCACGCGGCTGGCGAGGACATTTTCATCAAACGGCTTGACGAAATAGTAGGCAAAGCCTTCGTCCAGCAGCTCCTGAACCATTTCCTCACTCTGGAACGCGCCGGTCACGAAGAACGAGGTGTGCCGCTCCCCCGCCGCATTGTACTTCTGTTTGACGGCCAGCGCATCCAGTCCCGGCATGAATGCGTCCAGCAGCACCACCTGCGGCCGCACCGAGAGCATTTTCTGAAGTACCTTCTGTCCGTCTTTCTCGACGACCGTAACTTCCACGCCTTTTTGTTCCAGCGCTTCGCGGCAAGCCTCCGTGATCTCCGCACTGGTATCCGACATCAAAAACCGAATTTTTTCCATCGTTCATTCCTCCAAAGTGTGCAGTTCTCTTAACGCTTTTGATTTTACCATATTTTCCCATCTATTTCAACGGTTATTTTTGCCAGTTTTTGACATTTGAGGTCGAGTTCGAATTATTTATTTTGCCAATTCCGGCTCCTGCGCCCTCTGCGCCACGATTTCGGCCTGTTCCAGCATGGTCTGGGCGAAAATTCCGTAACCGCGTGTCGGGTCGTTGACAAGGACATGGGTCACTGCGCCCACCAGACGCCCATTCTGTACGATGGGGCTGCCACTCATCCCCTGCACGATGCCGCCCGTCTGGGCCAGAAGGGCCGGGTCTGTGACCCGAAGGACCATGTTCCGCTTGGCGTCGGCGTCGCTGATCCGCTCGATCTGGACCCGGTAGGCCCGCGGCGCCCCGCCCGACACGGTAGACCAGATCTCGGCGCTGCCGGTCTCGACCTCCTGCGCAAAGGCAACTTCCATCGTCTGCCCGGTGAACGGGGTGCGGGTGGTGCCGTAGACCCCGTTTTCTCCGTTGATGCGGATGCTGCCGATGGCCCGGCTGCTCAGGAAGCGGCCCTTCAGCTCGCCGGGGCTGCCCGCCGTGCCTTTGCTGCAGCCGGTGATCTCACAGGGGACGATTTCCCCGCTGCGCAGCGCAATGCTTTCGCCGGTGTCGCTGTCGCTGATGGGGTGGCCCAGCCCCGCAAAGGTGCCCCGTTCCTCATCCGCAAAGGTCAGCGTGCCGACCCCTGCCGAGGAGTCCCGCACCCACATTCCTGCCCGCCACTGGCCCACAGACTCATCCCAGATGGGCGTCAGGCTCGTTTGCAGCTGCTCTCCGTTTCGGATATAGACCACCTCCACGGCGTTCCCCTGCGCCGCTTCCAGCGCCGCCTTGACCGCGTCGTTGTCCTCCGTCGCCGTTGCACCGATCCGGATGACCCGGTCTCCAAGGCGCAGCCCGGCCCCCTTGGCGGGGTTCGTCGTGCCGCCGCTGGCCTTTTCCACATCCGAGAAGCCGACGATCAGCGCCCCCTCCGAAAACATCTTGACGCCGAACGGCGTCCCGCAGACGGTCACCTGCCGACGCTCCGTGACGATGGTGCGGATGGTCTTGATGGGCAGCCAGCCGCCCAGCGAGAGGGTGGTCTGATAGCTGCCCACCGCGCGGGTGCTGGCAACATTCTGGCTTCCACGGGCTCCCAGTGGCTCCACCCACGCAAAACGCGGCAGGGCCAGCGTCTGTCCGGGTTCCAGATAGACGCGGTCCGGCAGACGGCTGTACAGCCACCCCAGCGCCGCCAGCGGCAGAAGCGCCAGCATCGCCGCTGCTCGTTTGCCCCTCTGACGCCAACTGCGGCGGCCTCTGTTCTGCTGTTTCACGTGTTCCATCTCCCCGAATCTTTTTGGGGCTAGTATGCGCCGCACCGGGAGCTTTTATAAAAGTGGGCCGCGGGAATTGACTTTTTGGTTCGAACTTGGTACACTAGTAAAGTCAATCTGCGGGTATGGTGGAATTGGCAGACGCGCAGGATTTAGGTTCCTGTGCCGCAAGGCGTGTGGGTTCGACCCCCACTACCCGCATCCGAAAACAGCCCTCTTCGGTCCGGTTCTATGGAACTGCCGAAGAGGGCTGTTTGTTTTCAGGAGACCCTTTCTAGGGTTTGAGCACCTGTTCCACCGTGCAGAATGCAAATCCCTGATCCTTGTACCATTGGATGATATCCGGCAGCGCCTCAGCGGTGGTGCGGGTCGTGGCGGAATCGTGCATCAGAACGATGCACTGGGTCTGCTCGCCGGTCTCCCGCACAACATTGCGGTAGATGGTGTTGGCGCTGGGCTTGCCGCCCACGGCATCCTCGGCACAGACATTCCAATCCACATACGTATAGCCTTTTTCCTCCGCCTGTGCTTTCAACTCCGACATGATCCCCTTTCCGCCGTAGCGTCGGCTGACGGTATTGGTGCTGCCGCCCGGAAAGCGGAGATAGTGGATGCCGTCGGTCAGGATATAGGGCGAAATGCGTTCTTGCAGCAGCGCGATGTCCTCCCAGTAGGCGTCCGGGCTCTGGTAGATGTCACTGTACTCGTGGGAGGCGGAGTGGAACGCGATCTGGTGCCCCGCCGCCGCAGCCTCCGCGATGAGGGGCAGATACTTTTCGTTGTAGCCCGTCGCCACCACAAAGAAGGTCGCCTTGACCCCGGCAGCATTCAGCGCCGCCAGCACATCCGGTGTCGTTTTGCTGGGCCCATCGTCGAAGGTCAGGCAGACCCATTTTTCCGGCGGCGCAGGGAGTTTTTCCGGCACCGAGGCCGCCGGGGCCTCACTTTCAGTCGGTGTCAGGAATTCCGTGTCCGGAACCGGGGTCAGATCGCTCTCCCGGCAGCCGATGACCGGCGCGGCCGCATAGAAACTCCCCAGCAGAAAACCGGCGGCCAGCCCCAACATCAAGAGAATTCCACTACGAAATAAAATCTTTTTCTCCACCTTCACGCCAAAAACCTCCTTGTACGGTAATTTTATGAAAAAGCGGCTCTGTACAGGATATGACGGGCGAAAAAATCTATGAAAAACGCTTGACTTTCGCGGGGGTTTATGGTACTATACTGGAGCAGTCCGCACGACGGTTTCAAACCTCAGGAACTTAGGATTGCACACAACAGAATATGCGAAGGTGGCGGAACTGGCAGACGCGCACGTTTGAGGTGCGTGTGGTTTATCCTTGGGG
>ENA-OURZ01001320-OURZ01001320.1-human-gut-metagenome-genome-assembly--contig:-NODE-1320-length-27859-cov-6.614264_pt1 | contig 27859 bp, 28 predicted proteins | sample MGYA00242073_ERZ509195 | MGnify/ENA primary metagenome ERZ509195 (study PRJEB26280, sample SAMEA2338837) | human gut metagenome | biome: human gut; feature: human-associated habitat; material: faeces... | reverse complement strand
ACGTGCGCCGTTTCGCGCAATGAAACCGAGAGCGAAGAATCGAAGGGATCCGAGAACTCGTAGCGCTCTCCTCCGCCCAACATAAAGTCCGCACACGGAACGATACTTTCGGCTGTCGCATAGTCATATCCGACCGATTCGATCCCAAGCTTGGAAGCAATAGCCTGCAGGTAGTTCGAGTTATCTGGCGTCATGCCCAGCATGAGTGAGCCGCCATCACTCACCCAACTCATCAGATCGGTCAGATGCGTACCCAGTCCGTCAAGCGAGGGCATAAGCACAATCACGCGATCAAACGACGTGAGCGATGGGATTGCGTCCGCACCGTCGGTGGCAATATCGACATCGCGATGGGCGATCTTCATGTCCAGCAAAATCTGGTCGAACTGTTCCTTTACGTCCTCGACGCCAGCTTGATCGGAATCGGTAATAACCAGGCATGTGGGCTTTTGGCCAAAGATTGCCGAGGAGGCAGGCACCGCATCGTTGGCGGCAAGCATCCCCAGCCTATGCTGGCCCGCACTGTACTGCACGCCGGCACGCTCCACCAGCAGCACGGCGGCCATGGCAATAAAGACCGCCCACACCACGAGGAGTCCCATCCAACGAAAGCGGCCCACACGGTCTCGGATATGTTGCGCCACGCTCATCGGGCCTCCTCCCAATCGCGCCAAAACGCCAACTTTTCGCGGTTGTCGGCGCTCAAATACACACGTTGCTTGTCAATCGCATCGATCACACAGTGGACCTCGTCACCGTCGCGGCGCATCACGGCTAGGCGCAGGCAAAGCATCCAAACCTCCTGCTCCTCGGGCACGTCGAGTACCAGCTGGTCGGTCACGGCCTGCGCCTCGTCGATCTGTCCGACATCGGCCAGCGCCGTCGCGTATCGAATGCGCAGCTCAAGGGTATCCTCGCGCTCGCAGCGACGCGCAAGCAGGCGCGCGTACTGTTGGCGCTGAATCTGAGCCACGCGCCCCTCGGCCAAGCCCGAGCCCAAGTATTCACCAAGAAAATCACAGTATTCGATGAGGTTTTGCGCGCTCGGGTCCGTCTTAAAGGCGCGCTCCAGCTGCTGCAGTTTAAGGTCGGACTCCTTGGAGATCTGCGCCACCGCCGTCGCGGCATAGTGCGCCACCTCAACGTCGTCGTTAAGCTTAGCCGCCTGCAGCTGCGCCAGGTACGCGTCGGGCTCCTCGGTGAGCATGGAGAGCATTAGGCGGCGCCGGTATGCCGGGTCATTGACGATGAGCGCCTCCTCGAGCGGCACTACGCCTGCATCGTCCTCACCACTCGATACCGACATACTACGATGCAGGTCGTCGTTGAAGCGCAGCGACTCCAGCGCAGACTCTTTCAGCCCCTCGCCAAACATCGCGCCGCGGACCGATAGCAGAACCACCAGCAACGGGCCCCACAGCGGCACCAGCACTATCACGGCCAGCATGTGCCCGCGCACTGGCAGCAGGCCCAGCTTCATAAGCGTCCACAGCATCAGGCAAACCAGCGCATGAATCAGCAGCAAGACGGCAGCAACGACAAGCGAGATCAAGCGGCACCCCCCTCACCGTCACCGGTGTAAGCGATGCGCTGCAGCAGCGCCACGATGCCCTCGCCGTCGACGGGCTCCACCGCAATATGCTTTGCGCTCAGGCGCTTACGGATAATGGGAAGATCGCACGCCTTTGCCTGGCGCATAAGCAGGTAGAGCACGTCGCCGTCGACCAAGCCCGCCGCGTCGCTCTCGCGGATTGCCGACCCAATTGCGCCCACCAGCTCGCCGACAGGCTCCATGCCCGGTACCACGCGCAGGAGCAAAAAACTCCCCATCTTGCTATCTGCCAGCGCCTGCTCCGCCGCGAGCTCTTGGCCAAAGGCAGCCTGCTTGAGCACGCAAGTGCCGTCAACGCAGCGTTTATCCTGCGCCACCGCCTCATAATCAAAGGCACGGCCCAGCGCACTTTCGACCAGGCCGCACAAGATGCGGAACAGGTTTTGATAATAGAGGGTCATTTGATTTTCGGCCGCACGACGTACAAAGATCAACACGGCGGGTGCCCCGTCGCGCTCGATCGCATATCCAAACATGGGAAGCCCCGGCGTCAGCTCGCGGTTCACCCACAGGTTCGAACGACCCCCGTCGCCCAAAAGAGGTGCAAGCTGCTCAAGCGCGAGCGAGCGTGCGGCATTTTCGGCAATCGCAGGACTTGCTGCCACCAGGCGTGCAAATGCCCCGCCCGAAACATGGTAGATCGCCACGAAATCGTTCTCGAGGATCTCGCCCAAAAGCTCGCAGCACTTGCGATAGATGTCGCGTGGGTTGAGCACGTCGAGCTCCTGCGTCACCGCAAAGATCTTGCCAAAGCTGTCGTGGCGACCCACGATCTGGCGCCTGTACGCGCGCTTATCCTCGATCGCGTCGTGGTAGAGCTGCGTAAGGAACGTATTACGGTTGCGCACGAGCTCGTTTTGATCGCGCTCCGCCCTAATGGCTTCGCTGTTGCGCAGCTGCACATAGCCGCACACGGCACCCACCACAAAGTACGCAATATACGGCAGCCAGTTGGACGGCTCGTAGAACAGCCCCTGGAAGGTATAGCCGTACTGAGTAAAGTAGCTCGCGGCCAAACCCACCGACGCCAGCAGCGCCGCAACCAGGCCAAAGTCCAAGCCATACAGCGTGCCGATCAGCACCACGTAGAGCAGGCGATAATCGAGCACGTTGAGCTGGGCCGATTGGGAGAACAGGTGCTCCAGCACCTCGAACAGAACCCAGGCAACGCCCGTCTCCAGGCATTTGATGGACAGCGAGCGCATCTGGATGCGGTCGATGGCGGCGCGCAAGGGGTTGACCTTCTTTGCGCGGCCAGCACCCCAACGCGCTTGAATGGTCGAAAGATCGCGCAGCAAGTCGTAGCGCTGAAACCAGCCATAGCGCACGCGAGCGACGTCGCTGACGGGCAGGGTGTAGCCGGCGGAATCGCCATAGGCAACGGCAAGGCCGGGGAACAACGCCTTGAGGGCGTCCCCCACCTCACCCGCTGTGTGATGGAAGGCATCGGCAACGTCGAGCGTCTCAAAAGAGGCATCCCAGCTGTCGAAGATACGGCGTACCAGCACCGCAAGCTCCTCGGCACACAGCAGGGGAAACGCCGCATCCTCCGCGCCCTGTAGAGCGACCGATCCGGCTGAGCACGCGTCGAACAGCGGCACCAAAAACGGGTCCTCCAGCGCGGCAGACGAGGTATACAGGAACGGCACGCGCAGGATCTTGGTCTGAACGCCCTCGCTAGCAGCGTAGTAGCGGCACAGGTCGTTGGCTGCGCGGGCGATAATTCCCTTGCCCGTTCGCCCCGCGGCATCGGCGGCACCCTCGGCACCTGCGGGACCTGCTATATACAACAGCTGGATCCGGCGACCCATGCACGCGCGAAAGACCGAACGCAGCAGCTCGATATCGCCCACGCTATCGATATGCGGGGTAAGGTAATTAGAAAGATAGACCACGCGGTCGAACTCATAGGCCTGCTCCAAGTGCTGGAGCAGCTCTTTCCACGAGGCATGGGGCGACGACTCGTCGCGGCGCGTATCCTGCGCGGCTACGACCTGCACATGGTCCCCGGGGAACGCCTTGGCACAAAAGTCATCGTCAACATATGCGATGTTGCCAACAACCAGCACCTCCATGGCGCACCCCTCCCCTAAAATCCACTTTAGTCATAGTCAAACATGCGTATTTTACGCTGTCAACGCGAGCTGGGGCGCCTTTAAGGCTGTTTTAAGAACTTTTTTAGAGGATATGGGAGCCAGGAGAACTAAATAGTAAATCCAATCTGTGGCAGATAAAGCGGCCCCCATACTCCGCCAGCAGCAACATTCTCAATAATGCCCTTTGCATAGGAATACAGGTCTTGCATGCCGAAGCTAAGAGCCTCCCTATCAAATGCTTCGTCGTCTAAATCAGACGGAGCACGATAGATACCGGACACGGATATTTCGGAACGGTAATAGTGTCCCTCATCGCTGGGAATGAGCTCTATGACGAGGTTGAGCTGCCGAAATCTAGCTCCATTTTCATCAGTGAAGGCATTCGTTATGTCATTTCTAACGTTAAACTCACCGTCTGACTTATTAACTCCCTCCTTAGGGGTCATTCCGCCATCAAATGAAAACCTGTCGACTTTTTTAGACATGCATGTAATCGATGAAGACTCAATGCGCTGCTTCTTCAGAGAGTCCATTTACATCTCCAATCGGAAGAGATTCTCATCAACCAAAGGATCAGAATCCCTATAAGCAGGAACTTTTCCTCCTGGTATTACAGACAAAAGCGACGAGCTAAGACTTGCACTCCTCTCATGAGGAGACAAGCCGAGATATCTGCGGACCTCAGGAACATCGCGAATAAGCCTCATAAGGGTATTGGCAGTAATAGATTGTTGCGATGCGCCGTTCTCCCAACGAGAGGCCGTGGGCTTCGAAACACCTAAGACCGACTCAAAATCATGCTGTGTTAAGCCGAGATCTAAGCGCAAATGCTTTATTTCCGAGGGAGATAGAAGCTCATGAGCCCTGGCGTATTGCGCGGCAAGCGCATGGGCGAGCTTAGTCGCCTCCGCAGCGGTCATTTCATCGTTGCCGCACTCGCAAACATAATGCTCAATTCCTTTTACGGTAATTTTCTCGCCACGGTAAATTTCAGTCATTGGCGCCGTGGTAAATTGCATTTCTTTGCCGCATTCCATGCAACGCATGACTCCTCCTTTAATGAATGTATCCATCGATGTTCGCAGACAAAACGTTCAAATGTGCATTGCCTTCAGAATCGATTAAAAACTTGACGTACCAATCCTCGCATTCAAAACCTCGGCACTCATAGACATCTGCGTAAACACCATGCAAAGGGCCATCCATGTCGAGCGCAATGGATTTTCTAAAGTCGCCAGGCTCCAGATAATCAAAAAGGTCAGCAAGGAAATGGTCGATGTCCAGATAGCCAAACTGGTTCATCAGGTGCCTGCGCACCCTACCGTTTACCATCATCTTTCCCAAACGAGCTAAAGACTTCGCTTCGTCAAGTGAATATGTCGGTCGGAGCTTGGTTCGATTCATAACCACCCCTTAGTTAGCATGATGCTAACTATATTCGTCTTGTAGCCAATTGGCAACCTATTATGGCTTTCAAGGCCAAGCACGTTGAAGCCATATTTAGCATGCATTCGGAAGTGCGGTGAAAACCCGAGACCTGCCGGCCAGATCCCAGATTTGAGACCTTGCGACCTGCGGTTTAATTGGCAAAAATCGGGGTGCGTTCAGCAAGTTTCGATTTTCCCCGCACTTCCGAAATACGCAGTAAAAAACCCACTGCCCAGAAGCAAATTCGGACAAGTGTCCTTCGGAAACAGCCCCCTAAACGCGAAAACCGCCTTTCGGCGGTTCCCACGGACCAAGCCGAACGTATCGTCGCAAGGCCTCATCACGCCTATTACTTTAAGGGAGAACTTGCAAGGCCGTCAATCCAATACCGCCAAGCTCTCGAGTCATATTTTGAGCCCCATCATGGATCAGCCATTCATCAAGGCAATCGTATCGGAGCGGTGGTCGCCGGCAAGTTCCATACCGACACGCTCCTCTGTCAACAGGCAATCTGTCCCGATCGTCAATAGACATGAAAGGCTTCACCGTCATTGCGGCACCTTAACAAAAGAAAGGCGGCCATCCCAAGAAGGATAGCCACCTTTCCGCAGGACGCGGGGCCCGTAGGCTACCCGCGTCAATACCGCTTTTAGATAGGCTACTAATTATTGATTCATAAATCAACGCTATTAATTTGAATCGAACGGTAACCCTATAGCCCAGGCCCGCCGTCCCCTCGTGGTGCCCAGCCCCGACGAGCTCGGACGACCCCTCGTCGAGCAGCCCGTTGAGCGTCTCATTAACGGGCTTCCTCACCAGATTCATTATGTCCTTGCGCAGCGACTCCTCGTCGACCGTTACGAGGTTCGCAGACACGGCCCGTGTCCCCTTCGTCTATGATTTGTTGTTTAGCCGCTAGAAATCATATGACGGGACGAGGGCCGTGTTCTGTCATGCAGTCGTCGATCTGCGGGGGAAATTATTCGTCACCAGCGTACAACCTTACTCTTCGTCACAATTCCCCAATGAACAAATCGCGTTTTCTATTCCGCGAAGGCGCTTACCAAACTGCCTGATTTCGCGATAGGCAGCCCTTTGGTCCTTTTCAAAAGTAGTCTCACAAGAAATAGAGATCGTGCTCTCAAATGAGCCAATCTCAACCGGGCAGATAGTCGAGAAACGTCTACGCCCGTATTTCTTTGAAAAGGAGACATTCACTTCAACAATGAAGCTCCCCCACAATCCTTCGAGATCCTCAAACCTTCCCAAGAGAATGTCCCTCTCATGTTTAGGAGGCAAAATTGCGTAGCCCCTATCAAACACTACGGAAGCATGTTTATATTCGAAAGAATCCTTTAGAAACAAGTCAGGAGAAAGTCGAAACGAAACATTGTATGCAGGCGCCTCTCCAATATTTCTGATAACAAGCCGCGCTAGTGAGGGCGAGACATCATCTGGCCGAATGAACATAATAATATTCGGAGAAGTTTGAATCACCAGGGCTCTAAAGCCCGCCCACGATGCAACGACAGTTGCTATGGCCACCATCGAACTAATCCAAATGGATACTATATCTAATTCACTCATTAATTGTCCAAACTAATAGCGCCGCCACATGTCGTATAAGAAGAGGCTGCGGCGCATATGCCGATAAAAACAAAAAATAACGCGGGTCCCCGACGCTTGAATCTCGCCGGAGACCCCCATAAAATGTTTGATGTTGGCCCGCTATGTCAACATCGCGCTAGGCTTTAGTTGCCGCTAAAGCCTAGCGAATCTTTACTTTTACGGCCTTCGCGGTCGTTCCGATCTTCCCGACCGAACCCGTTGCGCCAATTCGGCACTTCGGAATCTTTACGCGAATCGTCTTCAAAGCCATATATATCACCTCCCAACTGTTACAAAATGCTTTGCTCGCAAACTAGCGATGCTTGGCAATCTGATGCTTGACCAGCGTCTTCGCAGCCGCAGTCTTCGCGGCTTTACTCGTCGAGGAGCTCGCGAGCGTCTTGGCAGCAGCGCCAACCTTACCTCCATGGTGGGTAGTCATAATCTCACCTCCAATCTAGAACAGTTTGAATCTAGACAACTCAATCCTAGCATACTTCATTGCATCCATGTTCAATCAATTCTTGCTTTGTCTCAGTCTGTCTCATACAATATAACTAAGGAGAGGAGCACACATGAAGAGATCGGACATCATCGACTTAATCCGAGCGCATTCGGAACACGACGACATCGCCTTCAACAACGCAGCCACTATTATTGCGAAAGATTTTGAATCGTCCGGGCAACCCGAGCTTGCAAGCTACATCATGGCCCTCATTGCTAGGACACGTACGTTTGTGCCACAAGAAGTCACAGAGCAGGAATATGACTTCTTGGAAAAGGTAATCAGCAACAACACCTCGCTGCCCCTTCCCCAGGCCATCGCTAACGATATCCAAGGGCTGCTCAATGCTCTATCTAAAGATGTGGACATCAACACTGTCCTCTTTTACGGCGCATCGGGAACCGGCAAAACCGAAGCTACAAAACAGATAGCCAGAATACTTGGCTACCAGTTATATGCCGTTGATTTCAATCAAATCATCGATAGCAAACTCGGAGAGACGGCCAAGAATATCGCGAAGGTCTTCCAAGAAATCCACGATATCGGCGACGGCGCCATTGTCCTGTTCGATGAAATCGATGCTATAGCCTTAGATAGAATTAACCAAAACGACGTCCGTGAGATGGGGCGAGCCACAAGTGCACTCCTAAAAGAGTTCGACAAGCTGAACACGCGATCCGCCATAATCGCAACAACGAACCTTTACGACAAACTAGACCCGGCACTCGCCAGGCGCTTCGATGTACAAATTGACTTTAATAGATACACCCATGACGATCTCGTTGATATCGGCGAATCAATCGCAAAGAATCTGACCAAAAACAATCAGGCAATCAAAAACGACTCTCGGACCCTAAAAAAGGTGCTGCAGAGTTGCCCGGATCTGCCCTGGCCCGGCACACTCAAAAACCTCATCAAGACCTCCGTCGCGTTTAGTGATCCTCTTAATCCAAACGACTATCTCCGCAAGCTATATCAGCGTCTACATGGATATGAGCCTGATTCACTCGAGCTGCTTAAAACTCAAGGTTTCACTTTAAGAGAAATGGAAGTTTTGACAGGCATTTCACGAAGCACCATTGCGCGAACCCTAAAGGAGTAGCTCATGAACAGCTTAATCAGGCTCACTGGCGATTTTCAAACCGCAAGAGGCTCGCGACCGGGTCCCGCAACGCTCCCCGCTAAAGGCACGGTCACTGCAGAGAGGATTTCGCACATTCGCAAGAGCCTCGAAACCGTTCTGAGCAAATGGCCCAAAGATGCCATAATCGAAGACATCTTGGTATCCGTTGAATACCGTCAGATTGTCGCCAAGAGCAATCGAATAAAAGAGATGCTGAACGGCGGAAAAGACAGTGAACCAGAATTGTCTATCCGCGGCGCCCGTTATCTCGATTTTAATGGGAACCACCCAAGGCACCTGATGACTCATTACGTTCCCGAGGCGACCATCCGGTCAACTATTAGCAAGCTGCGTGAGTGCGAGCGAATCGTAGTCGATTATTTTGATGGACTGATGAACGCAGATAAGATGGTCGATCTGGTTAAAAATGATAAGCTCAAACAAAAATGGAATCCGGCCGTTTCACACACGCTCACCCGATCGGGCTTTGCGCAACTCATACGCGATTCCTATTACGTCAATGAATTTAGAATAGACAAGCCGCCAGCGGCTACCGACGAAAACGCAATCGTTACGCTATTTGAAACGGAGAGGGACCCGCAGGACCTATTTGAGGAGCTTCACATTGACGTATCCCCTGCAAACCTATTGGAGAACAGCGTTCTATTAACCGAAACAGAATATCGAACGCTGCTCGAGCGCGCCCCCTATCTTGTAGCCATGTCGGTTATCGATCTGTCTTCTTACGCACCTATGAGTGACGAAGGCTCAGCCTCCCCCGCCATCAGCAGCCTCCCTGAATATCCCACCGATGAGCCCGTCATCGGCGTAATCGACACTCCATTTGAAGAGAAATACCCACCGTACTTCAGCAACTGGGTAGACTACAGAAGCTGCTTACCCGAAGGCATCAATCCCACTGCAGGCGATTATCGACATGGCACATGTGTCAGCTCATTGATCGTTGACGCTCAGGCCCAAAATCCATCGCTAGACGACCATTGTGGCCACTTTAGAGTTCGACATTTTGGAGTTGCAACCGCAGGCAAGTTCAGTTCGTTTACGGTAATGAAGCACATTGAGCGCATTGTTGCCGAGAACCAAGACATCAAAGTTTGGAACATCTCCTTGGGGTCAATGGAGGAAGTGTCTCGAAACTCCATATCGCCCGAAGCGGCCCTGCTAGACAAACTGCAGCAGAAATACGACGTCCTCTTCGTTGTTGCTGGCACTAACCAGGAAAATGGTAAACCCACATATCTTGGTTCCCCAGCGGACTCCATTAATGCCCTTGTTGTCAACGCCGTTAATAGAAACAACGAACCAGCGTCCTACACAAGAAGAGGGCCAGTCTTAAGCTTTCATCACAAGCCAGACCTCGCGTATTACGGAGGGGATAAGGGTGATGCTATAACCGCCTGCTGCGGGACCGGTGCTTATCCGGCTGTCGGCACCTCTTTTGCGGCTCCCTTAATTGCACGAAAAGCTGCCTATCTCATTTATAAGATGCACCTGAGCTGTGAACTTGCCAAGGCCCTGCTAATCGATGCTGCATGTGCGTGGACAAAACCCGAAGACATGGATCGACTTGGCTACGGCATCGTTCCCGTCCAAATTGAAAAGATACTCGAAACCAGTAACGACGAAATTCGATTCATGCTCAGCGGCGTGGCCACCGAACGCGAGAATTATAACTTCAACTTTCCTATCCCCGTTTCGGGCACATCTTACCCGTCCGTTGCGAGAGCGACCCTGTGCTACTTCCCTAAATGCAACAGAAACCAAGGCGTCGACTATACGGACACCGAGCTCGATTTGCATTTTGGGCGAATCGGAAACGACGGGCTAATCAAGTCGCTGCTGCCCAACGACCAGGGTGAGGAAAGCTGCACGACCGATGAAGAGAAGGCTCGGAAAAAGCTGCGAAAATGGGACAATGTCAAGCACATATCCGAACCGCTAACCAGCCGTAGTAAGCCCAAAAAAGTGTATACCAACCCAATGTGGGGCATGATGATTCGCAAGTCCTCTAGATATCAAAAGGGTTCGCATGATCCACAGCGTTTTGGCGTAGTGGTCACCATCCATAATCTAAAAGGTGAGAACCGGATTGATACATTCATACGACAGTGCTCCGCCATTGGCTGGATGGTAGAACGGGTCGAAATTGATAACGAACTCAAGATTTACGAGCACAGTCAAGTTGAGGTGGAGTTTGAGTAGGCAAAGCCCCCAGGCAACGACACCATAAGATATATGGCCGGCTTCACCCTCCAAGATTATCTACATTTGTGGCTAATCCAAATTGCGAGAACGAAGCCGGTCTCAGTATTTTCGAGCAATAACCCGATTCAAACGATATGTTCAGCACCCGCCCAATCAAATCATGCGAAAGAAGGCAACCACCATGAAGCGAGCAGACGAAGAGCCCACGCCTGAGGCCATTGATGCTGCGATATCTCAAGATCCATTGCGCCGGCATGGCGAGGTCGAAAGATTCCTGCAAATGCTTCTTGCTGTAGAACCTCCCTATACGATTCTCGTCAATGCCCCCTGGGGCTCAGGTAAAACGTTTTTTATAAAACAGGTCGAAAGAGTCCTGCGAATGGCAAATCCGGCGCTCGAGCGGGACACCGCAAAACTGGATTCGATATTTGGTGCCACAGCAAAAGATCTTCTAGCCAACCCATTTCTGCCCATTTATTTCAACGCCTGGGAAGATGATCATTTCGATAATCCAATCCTGCCCATATTGGCAACAATCGCCATGTCAGTAGACAAATCAACCGTCCATGGAGAGGTAGACCCCTGGAAAAGCATCGGCGATATCATCGAGACAACGGCCTCGGTATTCGGGCTAAACCTCAGCGTCAGCAATTTCGTTAAAGACTTTAACGGCGTCGATTTTCTCGAAAGATACAAAGAAGAGAAGAAGCTCCGAAGTCGAATAGACGAGCTCGTAAGAAACTATCTTCCCGGGATAGCACATCGAGCCGTCATTTTTATCGATGAACTTGATCGCTGCCGGCCAGAATTCGCTGTAAAGGTACTCGAGCAAGCAAAGACTTTGTTTCAGCAAGATAACATTGTCGTAGTATATTCGACCGATATTTCACAGCTAGCTAATTCGCTCGAAGGAGTATACGGGCCCAACTTTGATGGAGTTAAATACCTAGAGCGCTTTTATGATAAGCGTATAGAGCTAAACCCGGTAAAACCCGCCGACTATCTTTCGCTCAAGGGCGTTAATACGAAAATGGGATACGTTTTTGTAAATATAACGATAGAACTACTTAACTACAAAAAGGCTTCGCTCCGAGCCTGCAACAGACTGGCGGTATCAATCTCGGAACTCCTGAGCTACATTCTCAATTATCAAACTTTCTACGGAGTCAACGAGATATCGATTTTCCCAAAACAATGCCTCCTGCCAGTTCTCAATGTTCTGGCCTACTATGAGCCTTTGTCTTGGTACGAGGTAAGAGCTGGCAGAGGCTATGACGCCGTATACGAGCTTGCTTGCCACAGCGAACTCTTTATTAAATGTCTCGATAGCGCAATCGAAGAAGCATGGGGGTCTAAAAAGGGTGAATTCCCCTATAACCAAGGTATTGAGAATAGGCACAAACGTTTTATAGAAGACCTTTGCGCCTTGATATATACCGACGACAGACTGGATCCAAGAATCGCCGAGTTAAATAACGACGTGCAATATTTCTCGCCAATAGACCAATCACTCTTCCACCGTTTGACCCCACCATCGGATTAAAGCAAAACTCGTCGGGCGGAGGCCACTAAGACCGCGACGACCTCAGCCCGACGAGTACACGGAAAATAACAGCTCAATCGTTAACATATCACCCGTCTGCTTAAGTTCGCACCCAAGGAGACTGACATGGTGCGGCATAGCTGCTTCGAGCAACTTATGAATCGAAAAACCAATCCCGGGCATCCCCCCTGCATGTATCGCCCGGTCCTCTACGGTACCCATCCCAACATCCCCCAGAAAGTTCGCTGATGCTGACTGGTGTTCCCGTAATATTAACCCCAACAAAATATGTGCGGAGTGCTGGCCTGGAGCTGCCTTCGGACCCTATTGGCTGCTCACCGAGAGGCTCCGCTATGAAACGACCCCTTTACTACCTGCTCTGCGCGATCGCGTGCACGTCTATGGCCAGCGCGACGATGCCCATGGCAGCCATTGCGGAAGTCATCCAGCCTCGGACAACAGCCGAGCAGCAAGCGCAAGCCGACGCTACGAGCAGCGACACAGGCAAGGCTGAAGACGGCACCAACACAAATGCGACAGCAGATACCGTAGAGGACGGCACCGCAACATCCACCGGCATCAGCGCAGCCAACACGGAAGGCGCCAACGGCAGCATCTCCGCAACCGGCACCCCCGCCCCATCCTTGCGAGCCCAAACCAACCCCACACCCGAAGCAATCTCCACCACGTCACAAACCACCTACGCCCACTCCGCCACGGCAACCCAAAACGGCGTCACCTTCACCGTCTCGTGGAACGACGCCCCCGCGGGCACCGCGACGACCTTCCACGTAACCCAGGCCAACGGCTCATCCCAGGCCAAGGCGCGCATGGACGCGCCCACCTACTGGGACGGCGGCGGCCACGAAAGCGTCTGCGACCCGTCGCGCCCGGCATGGTCCAGCTACTACAGCCTGGGCTCCGCCGGCCATGACTTTACCTTTGACTTTACGGCGTCGGGCGCGTACCGCATCTACTTCTACTTTATGGACAACGACAGATACGACCCCCAAAACGACAAGGGGATCTACTACCTGCGCACCACGGCGGAGGTGACCGTAAACGACACCGCCCGCCCAAGCGTCACGCAGATCGTCAACAACGCCGTGGCCCAGTGCAGGCAGGAGACAAACGGCTCGGAATACGACATGGCGCTGTGGCTCCACGACTGGACGCTTGACCAGTTGGAGTACGACCACAGCCTCAACTGGTGCTCGGCCGAAAGCGGCCTCACCCGCCACCAGGGCACCTGCGAGAGCTACCAGCGCATCTACTCCAAGCTCCTTGACGCCGCGGGCATCGCCAACGGCCGCATCACCGGAAACGGCCACACCTGGAACGCCGTAAAGATCGACGGCAAATGGTGCCAGATGGACCTAACCCGGGACGACACCAGCGACAACTGGTACGGAGACCTGGACCAGCGCCATCTGTACTTTGGCCTGACCGACGAGCTCATGGCAATCGCCCACTCCGACCACACGGCAAACTACCAAAAGGATGACTACGCCTACCGCTCAACCGACCTGTCCAACAATTACTTTGTGCGAAATGGCAAGGCCGATGAATGGGCAGAGAAGTACGCTGACCGCATTCAGCAACACCTGGATGCCAAGGAAGAGAGCTTTTCCATTGATGCCGACAACCAGTCGTTCCCGCCGAGCATCTCGGGAATTCAGAATGAGATTGTTGCTTATGCGATGAATCGGAGAGAGTGGAAAGTCCAAGGCGCCAGGGTTGAGCTGACCGCGACTTCGAACGTCACCAAGGAATCGATCAGCAAATGGAGCGCTAAGTACGACCTGAAAGCAAAATACAAAGCAACCGTACTGGAGAGGACCCTCGACGACGGCGACTACCGCCTGACGTCCGCGCTCGACTGCCGCATGGCCGTGTCGGCCGGCGCGTCCGGCTGCTCGCTGAGCGCGTCGGGGCCGGCTCTGTCGTTCGCCTACGACGAGGCGACGGGGCTCTACCGGCTGACGCGCGGCGGGCTGGCGCTCACGGCATCCGGCGGCTCCGCAGCCCTTGCCGAGCCCGACGGATCCGCGTCGCAGCTCTGGCGCGTCGAGGCCCGCGGCGGCGGCTGGTCGATCACGAGCGCGGCGAGCGGCATGGCGCTCGACTGCAAGTGGTGCGACACGAGCGAGGGCGCCGAGGTGTGGCTCTACCCCGCAAACGGCTCGGCCGCCCAGTCCTGGGCGCTGGCCGCAGACAAAATGCATTAAAGAAAAGACGTTTGTAGCTTTATTGATCAGCAAACGCTTGGTACTGGCAAAATTATTTCGCAAATTGGCTTAGCCGTCCTCAAACGACCTCTCCCGCTAGGTCTCGATGGACGCTAAGACCTTCTCGTTGAAGTTGAAGACGGTGCCGGAGGACATCGGCGCCCCCAGAGAAGCCCGGATACGTCCTCAATCCTGCTGGTCAAGGCACCCGCGAAGCGCATCTCGACGACGGCCTCCTAGACCGAGGTCTTGCGCCTGCGGTAGCGCTCGATGACGGCCATCTGGAAGGCGACGCGTAGTTTCGGCGCGCTGAACTCGACTCTCCGACACCGCTGACGAGCTTTCTCGCGTAGTGGCCGCTGCAGCAGGACCGCCGACACGCCATTCTCTCGTAATATTCAGCCTCGACGAGCTCGGAAGTCTCCTCGTCGATCAGCACCTTGAACGTCTCATCGAAGGTCTTCCTCACCAGATTCGTTATGTCCTTGCGCAGCGATTCCTCGTCGGCTGTTACGATGTTCGCAAACACGGCCCGAACCCCATTCGTCAATGATTTGTTGCCTAGCCGCTAGAATTCATATGGCGGGGCACGGGCCGTGTTCAGCTATGCGGTTGTAAATTTGCGAAAGAAGTTATGCGTCACCGACAGCATGGATACGGTCTAGGATATCAATAGAGTCCGGATCTTGGAAACAGAGTCAAGGAAGGCCATTACACCAACTTTCGCGACGCCACCGTCGGTCCGCCTCAATCGCAGCAAATGGTACACGAGCGTGTTCCACCACGTCGTCCAGAAATTCGGATTTGCAACAAATCAAGGTCAATGATTGGTGCAGATAACTAATATTTAATTAATGCTTGTGCAAAACGCTGCGAACAAGACCTTTCTCGTAGTCGTTCATGGAGAAACGCCAGAGGATGGACACATAACCGACAACCCAAAACACGCCAGCAGCAATAAAGGCGAACCAAGAAGCATGGGGTATCGGGGCCAACCAATACACACAAGCAAACACGGCCACAAGCAAAGATACGGGAATCGCAATCGGAAGCATTTGTCGCCAGAAATTCGTAATATCAAGACCGACCTTGACCTTGTAAAACCAGTTCATGATAAACCCATTACCAATGAGCATTGCAATGGCCGTAGAAAGTGCTGCACCAGCAAGACCAACCGCATTAAGCATAACAACAGTCAAAACAACGTTTAGCAATGCGATAACAAGATACATGGCCCCGCGAAAATAGTATTTATCAATAACCTGGAGAATGGTAAGGCCGAGATTCTGAATCAAATCAATTGTAAATGGCACCATCACAATAATTGCTACAAGATATGAGTCAAAACAATTATCGCCCGCCCAAAGTGCCATAAAGTCAGGCCCCAAAAAGGTAAAAGCGCCCAAAATTAATAGGCAAATCATAAGAGAGATGCGCCCGACCTTTATAAATAGAGCACTAATGGCAGCCATATCATGATTTCCGTGATAAAGCTGCGAAACACGTGGAAGAAACACTGAGGAGACTGCAATACCGATATTCATATATGCTTGGTAAATCTGAGCACCAATGGAATAGACCGCAACAGAATCGGCCCCGAATAGATATCCAACAATGAGCTGATCCGTCTTCCAGAAAATCAAGTCGGCTAACGTTACTAGAATTATCGCAACGCTAAATCCTAATATGCCATGAGCCAATGCGCGGTCCCAGCCATGAAAGGTATACCGAATATGTAAAATATGCCTTGCGTACACGCGTTGAACAGAGGCACAGACAATATTCGTAAGCAAAGCGACTATTGACACGACGATAGCGGATGGGACCAGTTGTGCTACCGCGACAACTATTACTGGCTGGACAACAAGAGAAACAAGCTGCGTACCCTTGAGAAAAACAAATCTCTCATTGGCCGTAATGGCAGCAATGGTTATTGCGTTATTCATCACAACAATGCAATTAACACCAAGTACGAGAAGCATCGCGGAACCTTCATCAACCAACGCCTGTGAAAATGAAGTGCTATAAATCGTACGAAAGGCCATCGAAACAATAAGAATCACAGCAACAGTAACAACAGAAAGTGCCCAATACATCCGCTTTGCAATCGCCAGGGTGTTCTCCATCTTAGTTTGATCGTCCTCAGCTTTGTACATGCAGTAATATCTACCCACGCCTGAAGCGAGAATCCCGTTAATGGAGACAATGTAGGCCATTATTGAGCCAATCAGCTGATATAAACCGTATTCCTCCCGACCAATACTGGAGAGAAGCAGCGGAACATAGATAATTGACACGATTGAATTGACGAACGTGTACGCATAGCTAACGATAGCACCCGATTTCACACCGCTTCTTGCAAATAACAACTTAACTAACTCCTCGATCTGTAACTCTGAAGCCTCTTAAAGAAAGGCTTCAAAGCACTTCTCACACGAACAATAGAGATAAAAACGCGTGGATGACGAACGGCAATGGACAGTCTCGCTCTCTTAGAACTCGGAAGAAGGGAAGAATGATCATTCTCTGAGACAAACCGAGCTAAACGTTTATATCTGATTGAATAACCCTCTGTTTTCCCCAATGCAGAAAACGCCATAAGAACGAATGTAACCATGCTTTCGTAAGCAGGCGACAGAAAACCCTTTGTCAACTCATTTTCAAAAATCTCCTTGCTTACGAGGAATGCTCCAAGTGCCTTGTCTGCACTGATATCGTGCACGGCAGAATCGACACGCTCAACTCGATAGTTATAGAGTGGCTCAGTTATACGCGCTGTGTTACCTGCAGCAAGCCAAAATAGTTTATAAAAATAGTCTCGATCTTCAAGAAGCGCAAGGCCCTCTTTAAAGCGTAACCCCTCGCCCAACGTACGAAGAAATACTTGCGAGTGCGCGAACAGATAGTTGTTACATTGCAAAGGACCATCAGACGGACCAGTGCTATCACGTGCGGCTTCAAATCTTCCAATAACCCGTCTATCGGCTCCGATACGGTTAATTGTCAAACAAATAGCCGCAGGCGAACGTTCTGCAATAACGGATGCAATTTTCCCAAGCGCTCCAGGTTCAATCCAGTCATCACTGTCGCAAAACCAAATGTAGCGACCAATCGCAACATCAAAACCTCTGTTACGAGCAACTGAAACTCCGGAATTTTCCTGGTGAATTACCTTCACGCGTTCATCTGCCGTCGCAAACTCATCGCATAAACCAGAAGAGCCATCAGTGGAGCCATCGTCCACAAGAACAAGCTCTAACAAGGTGAAATCCTGCAATAAAATACTGCGTACACACTGTTCGATGTATTCAGCCGTGTTGTATACCGGCACCACAATTGAAATAAGAGGCGCCATCGTATCTCTCCTGTTCACGCAATCGCCTCATCCAATTAAATGTTATTTAAATCGTCCCTTAAAGGAAAAACGGACCCCGCGAATATCAACGACAACGCGAAGAAAAAAACTAGACCGAACGATATCTCGACAAGAGATGCAAGAATAGTGCCGTATATGATCGCAACAAGCCTCGGATTATGGCTACGGAACTTTTTCACGCTAGGGAAAAGACCTATTACCGTAGCAAAAAAAGCAAGCACGCCAAATGCGCCATAGTTGACCATGAGCTCTGCGATTCCATTCTGGGCGTTTCCATAACCAACAAGCGCCATGACCGCCGTGTTTCCGTAACCCCATCCAAAAACAGGCTTTTCGTTGATCAACAATTCGAGGCAATCATAGATTGGAGTTCTACCCGTCATTGTAAGAGACCGCCCCAATACATCCTGGATAAAAAACTGAACGGCCGGAATATTAAGCAGCATACCCGTTCCGAAATAAATTACATTCGCAGCGACAATCACGATAGTGATAACTAAACCCTCGCTCAATTTGTACGCAACTCGGTTGGTAAGGAATAAAGTAAGGGCAACAGACAACAACAGGCAAAGAAGTGCAGTCATCGCGCTCGCTTTTACGAGCACAATAGCAGATTCAAAAACAAGAGCCACATAAATTCCCCGGTTATAGCGTAGATAGCCACGCCTAACAGAAAGGAGAGCAGCATAAAGCCCAAGGAGCAACGTATGAATATCGCCAACAGTAAACTTATTACCCATCAGATATTGACTGGATGAGTTATTGAAATGGGTAGCGAATACCGTTAGGTCATTCAGTAAACTAAACGCAAACAAAAGCCAAAAGACGCTGTCAAACAATTGAAATAAACCGTACTTGCGCGCAATGTCATAACATGAAATAAACAGCGAGATGATATTAAGACCTTGCACGCTCGCAAAGACAACATTTTGATAACTACAACCAGCGCAGAGCGAAGAAATCGACATTGCCATTGGAAATGCAAAAAGAGCCACTTTGTGCGGAAAAACACAAATAGCTTTAAAATGCAGCAGCAACAAGATCGCAATAGCAGCGCATCTGATTCCCTGCATAATGGCCGTCGGTACAATATCCACCTTGTAGACAGACAAAATCATGAGCGCGGACGTTACAAAAACATCAACATTGAACGATGTCACAACACCTTTGCGTTCTTTAACTGACAGGCTAGCAGGCATCAGCAATCCTTAATAAACGAGTTATAGTCAAGATACGGTCGCTCGGCTTCCCGCATTAAACGTTTTGTCTTTTCCTCGGTACCCATGAGATTGACCTGAAATGCAAGTTTGCCTTCAAGTTCTTCGTCACCGCAGAAAAGCATAAAGTACTCGGGAATCTCATCCTTGCGCGGGTCACGTCCATAGCGCTCCCGAAAGCAGTGGACGTACATCTTACCCTCAGCTATCTGAGCAGTGAGGCGTTTTTTTCGATAGTGTTCCAAAGAACAAATCCGCCTTGCAGGAACCCCACCCCAGACGGAATCATGATCAACAAGGCCGGAAACCACTGCGTGGGCCCCCACCACCACGTTATCTTCAATAATCGATCCACATAAAATCGTGGCACCCCAGCCAATGAAAACGTTGTCGCCAATAACAACTGGCTTCTGATTCCCTAAAATCTCGCCTGTTTTACCTTTAACAACTGACCAAGAATAATCATGAGTGAGAATAGTGGCCGGCCCCGTAATGTTAACGTGGTTGCCAATTGTAATAAGATGCGGCGCAGTAGCATCAATCACCGTTCTCATCGGATAGTGGATGGTCACATCTTCACCGATAACTGCACCCTTAGAACGCAATTCTTTAATATACGTATCGCTGTAAGCCCTGTAACCACAAACCGACGTTTTAATTGTCCTGGTAAGCCAATGACCTATACCCATCCAGCACACCTCAAATCAAACCGAAACTGTTTAGCCAGAAAATAAGAAAAGCCGCTTTATTCTTTAAGAGAAAAACAAAGAGTCTCTGTCTGAGATGCAATTCACTAGAAGGAAATTCAGATAGAACAGAATGAAACTCGCCATCTCCCAAAATAGATTTAAGCTTGGCAATACACTGAGAGTGCCTCTTTCCCGATAGACTCGGCGTCTCTTGATGAATACACATGCGGACGTAGATAAATAGCGTCTTCTGCAGGCGTGTAATACACTCCTGGGACAATGCTGCCTGTCTAATCATCCGGAGAGCCTCACGATAAAAGTGCATGGACGCCTCAAAGCGATCGGGCCTGTAAGATGTGGTAAGAGAACCTTGGTTTGTACGGTAACAGTACTGAGTAAAATCGCTTACGACCACACGGTCAGCGTGCAGCAGGAAATTAAACTTAAATACAAAATCCTCGGAAATCATATTGCGTTCGGAGGGGAAACGCAGTGCCTTTTCTCTTATGCAGTCTGCCCGAAACAGGGAACTCCATGCGGACATCGGTATAGAGTCACTTGCGGCAGGAGCGCTGCCGCATAGACGTGGAATCAATTCATCTCTGACTTTTTCACCATTATAGAAAGCATTTTCCATTTGAAAGACAAATTGAGTCTTACCGGTACAGTCTTTCTTTGTGTGCCCACCAATGACGCAGTCAACATCATCCCCCTGAATAGCGGCAAGAAGCCATTCCACAGCATTAGCTTCAAGCCAATCATCCGAATCGATAAACATGACATAATCGGATAGCTCAGATAAGTTATCCAGTCCAGTGTTACGTGCATAACCAAGGCCAGCATTTTCTTTGTGCACTGAATGGACTTGAGCATAAGCAGCAGCAAGCTCATCACAAAGCAAAGAACAACCATCGGTTGAGCCATCATCGACAAGAATAATTTCGAAGAAAGGATAAGTTTGGGCGAGAAGGGAGTCGACGCATTGTCGCAAATACAACTTTACGTTATAAACGGGAACAATGGCTGAAATTTTGATATCAAGATTATTAGACACGGTTCCCATCACTTTCAGCTTTTTTCCCATCAATAACGCACCGGTTTTCATCAGAAAGGCGTTTGATTAGTCGCGCAGGGGTACCAACGTAGACGCCCGGCTCCAACAAGGAATCAGTAACTACAGACGCCCCCCCAATAAGAATATTGTCCGCAATCTCTACACCACGGGTAACAAGAGAATTCGCAGCAATCCAGCAGCGCTCGCCAAGGTGAATAGGCGAAGACTTCAAATCACCGTGAACGCCGTCCTCGTCAAACACGTGGTCATGGTCATAAACGCATACATTTGGGCCAAGCATGGTATGGGATCCGATTTCGATGTTCTCAGCTGCAACAATGCGGCAATTAGTGTTTAAGTAAGCATAGCTACCAATATGCAAAGACGCACCATCGTCCGCTTGAAGACGCGAGTAGTCATCAATGTAAGCACCAGCGCCAAAATGAATTTGCCCATTAGGTTTAACCATAAGCCGCACGCCACGACCAAGATAAACTGGCTTAGATCCACGATCTATTCTAAGCCTACCGCCTAGTCGAACTTTCGCTACCAGCACGCGTAAAGCGCTAGCCCCCCATTTCACTGGATTCATTACTTATTCCTCTCCACGCCCTTTAAATAAAGACGCTTGAGCATCTTTGCGTTTTCATTCACGTCATAGCCAGACGCTCGAAGAGCTTCCGAAGCCCGTGTCGAATCGTTAGCACGATCAGAGTAGGACAGTTTACGTTCAACTACAGCAGCCCAATCATCAGGAGATTTCTTGAGCGATATGCGATCAACTAATGGTGTCACGGCGCACTCATCAGTAATGGTATCGGAGATCACACAGGGAAGGCCGTTGTACTGCCATTCAACTACGACATTTGGAAAGCCCTCGTACAACGAAGGAAACACCATGCAGTCCATACCATTAAGCAGTTCGGAGACATCAGTACGGCGTCCAAGAAACAAGACTTTGTCCTGCAAGCCAAGCTCTCTGACCCGTTTTCGAACTTCGCTCATTAGTCCGCCATCATCACCAATTAAATACAGACGAGCCTCGCTGTTGCTTGTAAGAAACGACTTAAATACGTTAAGTAAAAACGAATGATTCTTTTGTTCGTTAATTCGTCCCACATGACCGATAGCAATGGTGTCATCGTTGATATCAAGCATCTCGCGAGCCCTTTGACGCTTGGCAGAATCAAATCGGAATGAAACGGGATCCTTACCGTTGGGGATAACACTGAATCCCCTTTTTGCGAAAAGCCATCTGCCAGCATCCACCCCACAGGCAATCAAGTCAGTTGCAGCATTGTAGAGTAAGGGCCTTAGAATCCTATCAGCCACGCGATGGGAACATACCGTATTATGAGAATGCGCAATTCGCATCCACGTTCCAGCACGCTTCGCGAGCGAAAGCTCCATCCCCAAGAGAGAGCTGCTCCCACACGCATGAACCACGTCAAATCCCTGCTCAAGCAATTCATCAAAAGAATGTAGATACTCTCTCAGATGGGTTTTTCTGTTTGGAAGCCGAATAACCGTGAAGCCAGCACATTCGACCCTTTCGACTGCATCCCCAGGCGAGTCTTCCCATGCAACGGCTGTTAAATCAAGACCGGCCTTATCCATGGCTCCGAACGTCTGTATAGCCCATGATGTAATTCCATCGTTCTTGATTCCTCCCGTACAGACGAGAAGCACCTTAACTGCACTCATCCCTGAGTCTCCACTTCCACATTATGCAGCTTACGCCGTTGAAGCATCGCCCATGGAATTGCCCTCGGGAATACCTTCATAACAAGTGCTCGCACCTTGTCCTGACAAGAAACAGGGGCTTTAAAGGCGAACAGTGCCTCCGATTTGACAATTTTTCTAGTCCGCTCATAAAGTTCGGGACAGCTCTTCTCAGAATGAGAAAGAACTATAAGGTCATAGGCATCTGAGTTTGTACGCCACCATGCGTAACGCCACGCCACCAGAATATCTGGCGACTCCTCGAGAAGATTCTCACGAATACGCTCAATGGCATAGATACCATTTTCCCATTTGACGGGATTAAACTTCGTGGTGACGCTGTTCGGATTGTCCTTACGATAGAAGTAGATCTTCCTACGGCAAACGGCTACTTTATCAGCGCGTCCAAAAGCAAGGCAATTAAAATTAAACCCTTCACCAACGGCAAGATCCTCAAAGAATTTAATCCCATTCTCTTCAAGGAAAACCTTACGGAATAGCTTACTATTGCAACCTATCGGCAGTTTATAGCAAAGAATCCGGCGGACAGCCTCTTGTCCAGTGATGACCTCAATCTTGTCATTAACAACCTGGTCCTTATCATAGTCGCACATAAACTCGGTCGTACTCACAACTTCAGCGCCTTTTTCAAGTGCCAAATTGAGCATACATTCAACATAGTCGGGAAAGACGCGATCGTCGCCGTCAACGAAACAAATCCACTCTCCGCAAGATTCCTTAATGCCCCTGTTGCGAGCAGCGCTAACGCCAGCATTTTCAAAATGAAAAACACGCACACGTTCGTCTAAAGCAGTGAATGCGTCGCATATCGCACCTGAGCCATCAGTGGAGCCATCGTCGACGAGAATGATATCCAGATTTTTATAAGACTGAGCAAGGATAGATTCAACGCACTGTGAAACGTAGTTAGCAACGTTGTAAACAGGGACAATGACCGTAACTTTTATATCTTTTGCTACAACAGCACTCAAACTAGGCTACCTTTCGTCCAACATCTTGATAACTCGAGCAGGAACCCCCCCCGCGAGGCAATTCGCAGGGACATCTTTTGCGACAACTGCACCAGCAGCGATAATAGATCCGTTGCCAATATTCACACCGGGCAAAATCGTGGAACGCGTTCCAATCCAGCAGCCCTTCCCAACATGAATATCGCGGTTATATGTCTCCCCAGCACGCCGCTCGGCAAGACCTAAGCTATGAGTCGAGCAGCAGAACATAACCTCAGGAGCAACCTTGGTCTGTTCGCCAATAGTCACTTTGCACGGAAACCGAACGCTTCCATAAAAGCTGCAACCGTTTCCAATAAAGGCGTTCGGTCCAACCTCGAGCTCTTTCACCTGAAATAGAACATTGCTGCGAATTAAAACGGTAGGATGAATATCTAAACCGGTAGCTCTAAGGATATCGACACGAAACGGGAGCGCTACATGCCAGCCCTGTACAGTTCGAGCCAGCCTGATTGCGAGAGATTTTAACTTCACGCTATCGCCCCTCAACTGCAGTCGCGATCTGCTCACAAAGATAGCTGTAAGTCTTTTTCCGCTCTTGCTCGATGCGATCATCTACGGAGCTCCAATCGACATGAGCGCTCAACTTCTGAGGGAGCTGTTCAAGCGATGCAACGTGGTCCAGCAGTCCGAGACGATCGAGCAAATCATTCAGCTTCTGCGAGTTACCATAGCCCGAGCTACGTACGAACGTTGCAAAAGGCGTGTGGGCGATCGTCGAGAAAATGGTGCCATGGAACGTGTCGGTTACCACGGCATCCGCATGCTTGAAGTAGGCGAGCACCTCAAAAGGCGAGCAATCCACGAAGCGATCACAGACGCCCTGCACCCCACCGATATTGAGCACCTTGAGACCGTGCTGATCGGCATAGGCGCGCACGGCGGCGCACTCCTCGGCCGTGAGACGGCCTGAGTAGCCGTATGCGATCATATAGCGGTCCTCGTCGACCTCGGCGGGAATCAACCTGCACTCGCCAAAATAGTCGTAGGCGAGCACCGGGTCCAAGTTGTAGGCCGGTGCTTCCCCCGTAAGCGACTCGACAATGGCGCCGGTGTTGGCATCGCGAGCGGAGACGGCGTCGAGACGCTTGAGGTAGCCCGCGACCTCTTCGCGCTTGCCGTAACGGTCAAGCTTATCGAGCGTGGTGTTGCCGAAGGAAGCGGCGTAGGTCACCTTACGTCCGGCGCGCGATCCGGTGCCGAAAAGCGCGGGCGTGAAGCCGACATTAGCGTTATCCTGCACGCAGTTGAACACCTCGTCGCTGCCGATGACCAAGAGGTCGATGTCAGGGTCAAGGTTGGGCTCCTCAGTGACGCCGAGCATCGGGTAGAAGCGCTGGGCGTAGGTGCGTTTGTAGCGGATGAAGGCGAACTTGTCCCTGAGCGGAGCGTCGTAACGGAATACCTCGAGGGCCTTCTCCGCCTTGCGAGCGACGCCCTTCTTCGATGACGGGGACGTGACCAGGCACTTGCCAGGCTTATAGTCAACGAACTGCACATCGCAGCCAAGGGACTCCAGGATAGACTTCAGGCCGAAAGCCTGCAGGAAGGACCCGTAGTTGTAGATCCTCTGCATACTAAGTATGCCGGCGCGGGGTTTAGTCATGCGGTTAAATTCCTTCTATCAGTCTCTCGAGCTCTCGGCAGAACTCGGCGTTGTGGCTCTTAAAAGTGACGCCGCGCGAGAGCTTGCGGGCGCGCTCGATGGCGGCGGAAAGGTCCATCACGTCGTAGACGGGCACGATTCCGCCTTGACGCTCCGCGACGATGCGCACGAAGTCGGCCTGATGGTTGTTCACGTGCTCGTCAAGGTCGCCCCTGCGGGGCACAACGACGGGTACCTTGCCTGCAGCCATGGCCTCGATGAAGCTTGAGGGGCCGCCGTGCGTGATCACCACATCGGCACCCTCCATGTAGCTCTTCATCTGTCGAAACGGCACGAACTGCGAGTGGGCGCAGTGGACGGGCTCGTACGTCGAGTAACCCGTCTGGATATAGACGGGCTCAACGAGCGTCCCGTCTGCCTTGAGATCGTCAACCGCCTTGACCAGGCGGTCGAACTGCTGCTCGTGGGTGCCCACGGTCACGAATATCATGCGCGTCCCTCCCTAGAAGATAGAGCCGAGGTCAACGGCGTTCTTGTAGACATCGAGCTGTTCTGGCCACTGCACTACGAATAGGTCGGCCACGCCGTTGAGCATGCGACCGGTCATCGTGGGCTTGTCCACGCGGTCGAAGACCTCCACGTAGACACATTTGGACCCGAACATCTTTCCGATCAGGAAGAACGGCACCGCAACCGCGGCACCGGAGCTGATGATCAGATCGGGACGCTCCTTACGGAGCACCTTCCAGGCAAGAACCGTGTTCTTCAGCAGGTTCGGGATGTTGCGGTTCGTCGGATAGTGGCAATGGTAGACGCGCTCCCCTTCCAGAAGAGAATTCGCGTCCTCCTTATCGAAGGTCACCCAGAACCTATCGGCAGCTTGTGACCAAAATGGCCTCAAGAGCCACATATGAGTCAGATGTCCTCCACTTGAACTCGGGATACAAACTTTGGCTTTTGAAAGATCCATCTAGCACGCACCCTTTCCCGTGATCACTTCGATGATGGTGAGGGCGATAATTCTCAAATCGGTGAGGAACCCGCGTCGCGCAATGTATTCCAGGTCGCGACGAACCATCCCGTCGAATCCGGTCGAGTTGCGCTCCGTAACCTGCCACCAGCCGGTAATTCCCGGCTTCACGGCCAGGCGCTGCAGGTCGTACTCGGTGTACTCTGCAACCTCGTTGGGCAGCGGCGGGCGCGGACCCACGACGGACATCTGGCCCAGGAACACGTTCAGAAACTGCGGGAACTCGTCGATGGAGTGCTTGCGGATGAACTTCCCGATCTTGGTGACGCGGGGGTCCTCCTTCATTTTGAACATGGCGCCGGCGATCTCGTTCTGCCCCTTGAGCTCGGCGAGACGCTCGTCGGCGTCCTTGTACATGGAACGGAACTTCCACATGCGGAAGGTGGTCAGGCTACCGTCGGGGCGGGTCTGTCCCACGCGAATCTGGCTGTAGAAGGGGCTGCCCTCGCTCTCCAGGCGGATGAGTGCCGCGAGCACAAGGCCGGGAATCGCGATGACCACGAGCACAACACCGCTGAACACAATGTCGAACGCGCGCTTAACGGTGCGGTAGGCTAGGCGCGAACGATCCCAGTCCATGATGGATTGCATGGCCTTGTTGCGGCCGACGCCCTCACGCCGGTCCATGGCCTGAGCAATCAGCGCCGCCCCCGCGGGCGCATTTGTCTCTGTTACCTCTTTAGCAGCCACAGTCAAACTTACGTCCCCGTTCCCCAGGGATCCCCCAATCGGTAAATTCAAGAAATGCGAACGAACAGCCGGTACACCGTCTCCCTTTACGTTTTGCTGGGAACGTCGAGCGGCAGCAGCTCCCTAAATGTGGAGTCGCCCTCGCCCACGTCTACCAGGCACCAGCGTTTATGACGGTCGATCTTTTTAACGCGAGCCTCTTGCCCCACCAGGGGACCCTGCTCTATGTGCAACACGCCGTCTTCTATGCGTGCGACGCTGTTGCGTACCACGCCGTCGTCATCCAGAACGCTGCGGTACCAATCCTGCGCATCGTCCGGCATGGGCATGTACGCCCGCTCCCTACTGCCGGCGATGCGACAGCCAAAGCTCAACTGAGCCAAAGCCCTATCGAGCGCGGCAGCATCGTGCGTGGCGACGAAGAAATATTCCTTGTACATGGGTTTGGTTTGGAGCGACCATGCGCCGTCCCGCTTAAACCAGAACTCCTTTTGCATCACAAAAGCGTCCTGCATAAGGTTGTGCGGGATTATGCGGCGGACCTTTTCGCAGGTCTCGCGCTCTTTTCCATGGGGGGTGTGGACCAGATACCAGCGGACGCGGCCGTGCCGGCTGTTGGTGGTAACGCCGTTAAATGCGCCCGGCAGCTGCTCTTGGCGCCGTGCCGTCTGTTCCATGTTCTCGCCCCCCCTCTTTTGGCTTCGCGATGCACGCAAATGCAGGGGCGTTTAGAACAGGCTTCTCGCTCGCAGCTAGGCGCAGTCGCAAAAGTACAGGTTTTTGTAGAGGGGTATGGAGATGCACCTACTAGCAGTACATTTTGCGTAATCTGGACAAACGCTGATTAATTGCTCGTATAATGTCGTCTGTCGAAAGATACAAAAACCTGTACCTTTTTGTGCAACAAAAAAAGCCGCTCAACCAGCGGCTTTTCTTATTTTGGTAAGAAAAAAGGCGACCGCCCTTTGTGGACGGTCGCCTTTGTTAATTGTTGTGCAGCTTGCCTTAGGCGCGAGTCTTGATCTCCTCGGTCACCTTGGCAACAAACTCGTCAACGCTCATCTGAACGGTCTCG
>ENA-OURZ01001309-OURZ01001309.1-human-gut-metagenome-genome-assembly--contig:-NODE-1309-length-27993-cov-9.720596_pt1 | contig 27993 bp, 24 predicted proteins | sample MGYA00242073_ERZ509195 | MGnify/ENA primary metagenome ERZ509195 (study PRJEB26280, sample SAMEA2338837) | human gut metagenome | biome: human gut; feature: human-associated habitat; material: faeces... | reverse complement strand
AAAGAAACGGAGCGCATCCGCACTGATGCGCTCCGTTAACTGTCTTACGAACGCCGCGGAAACTTCCGCGGCGTTTTTTGACAAAGGGATTTGCGGCCTGACTGCAGCGCCCGCGTTTGCAGGCCGAGAGATTTTCTGTTATCCCTTGAGCAGCTGCTCGTATTCCTCCTGCGCGCGCAGGCGGCCGACGGCCGAAAACGACACGCGCGCAAAGTCCAGCGTCTCGCGCGCGAGACCGAGGATGTCCTCACAGGTGACGGCGTCGTAGCGCGCGAGCACCTCGTCCGCCGAGAGCACCCGGCCGAGGTAGAGCTCGGAGTAGCCGAGCTTATTCATGCGCGCGGCGGTGGATTCCTCCGCCATGAGCACACTCGCGTGCACCTGTTCGCGCGCGCGGTCGAGCTCCGTCTGCGTGACGCCGTCGGTGCGGAAGCGATCGAGCTCGTCGCGGATGAGCGCGAGGGCGCGCTGCTCCGTCTCGCGGCCGACGGCGGCGGAGACGGCGAACATGCCGCAGTCGAGAAAGCCCGCCGTGTAGCTGTACACGGCGTAGCAGAGACCGTTTTTCTCGCGCACGGTCTGAAACAGGCGCGAGGACATATTGCCGCCGAGAATGGACGAGAGCAGCGCCATGGTAAAGCGCGCCTCCGACCCCGTCGGCAGACCGGGAAAGCCGATGCTGATCTGGTTTTGCTCGATGGCCTTGCGCTTGAGCGTGAAGGCCGGGGTGTAGCTGCCGCGGCGCATCGTGAGATCCGGCCGCGCGGGCAGCCACGAAAAGTGCGCCGCCAGATGCGCAAGGTTCTCTTCCGTAAAGCTGCCGGACACGGCGACGACGATGCGCGGCGCGATATAGTGCGCAAGCTGAAACGCGCGCAGCCGCGCCCCCGTCAGCCGCTCGATCGTGGCCGGACGGCCGAGCACCGGACGCCCGAGCGTGCCGGGAAAGGCTGCGCCGATGAGCCGCTCCGTGACCAGATCCTCCGGCGTGTCGGCATACATGTCCATTTCCTCGCGGATGACGCCGCGCTCGTTGGCCACGTCCGCCTCGGCAAAGTTCGAGGTGAAGAGCATCTCGGCCAGCAGGTCGCCCGCGCGGTCAAGGTGCTCGTCGAGCACGCGCGCATAGTAGCACGTGCCCTCGCGCGTGGTGTAGGCGTTTACCTGACCACCGATGGCGTCCATGCGCTCTGCCAGCTCCGAGGCGGTGTGCTGCGCCGTCCCCTTGAAGAGCATATGCTCGATGAAGTGCGCGCTGCCGGCATTGCTCGGCGATTCGTAGCGCGAGCCGACGCCGATCCACACGCCGATGGCCGCCGAGCGCACGTGCGGCATATGCTCGTAGACCATGCGCACGCCGTTCGGCAGCGTTCGTTTTTCGTACATAGTGTGCTGTGCCCCCCTGAAAAAATGGGCGGAGTGTCTTGCACCCCGCCCACACAGTTGTGCTGATATCGAGATTACATGAGACCCTTCTCGCGCATCGCGTCCTTACGGGACAGGTCGATGCGGCCGCGGTCGTCAACGTTCATGACCTTGACCCAGGTCATGTCGCCGATCTTGAGCACGTCCTCGACCTTCTCGGTGCGCTTGAACTCGAGATCCTTGATCTTGACGAGACCGTCCTTGCCCGGAGCCAGCTCGACCCATGCGCCGAACTCGCTGCGGATGTTGGAGACCTTGCCGTAGTACAGCTCGCCGACCTCCGGCTCAAAGACGATGTTCTCGATGGTCTGGCGCGCAGCGCGGCAGGCCTCGATGTCCTCGGAGGCGATGAAGATGGAGCCGTCGTCCTCGATGTCGATCTTGCAGCCGGTGTCGGCGCAGATCTTCTGGATGACCTTGCCGCCGGAGCCGATGACCTCGCGGATCTTGTCGGGGTTGATCTTCATCTGGATCATCTTCGGGGCAGAATCCGCCAGCTCCTTGCGCGGCTCGGCGATCGCCTTGAGCATGATCTCGTCGAGGATCTGGAAGCGGGCCTCGCGCGTCATGCGGAACGCCTCCTTGACGATCTCGTGCTTGAGGCCGTCGTTCTTCAGATCCATCTGGATGGCGGTGATGCCCTGCTTCGTGCCGGCGACCTTGAAGTCCATCTCGCCGTGGAAGTCCTCAACGCCCTGAATGTCGATGAAGGTGGTGAAATCGTCGCCGTCCTGGATCAGGCCGCAGGAGATGCCGGCGACCGGCGCCTTGATGGGCACGCCGGCATCCATGAGCGCGAGCGTGGAGCCGCAGATGGAGCCCTGCGACGTCGAGCCGTTGGACGAGAGCACCTCGGACACCACGCGGATGGCGTACGGGAACTCCTCGACCGGCGGAATGACGCACTGCAGCGCCTTCTCAACGAGCGCGCCGTGGCCGTACTCGCGACGGTTGGTGCTGCGGGCGGCGCGGGCGTCGCCGGTGGAGTACGGCGGCATATTGTAGTGGTGCATGAAGCGCTTTTCTTCCTCTTCCCAGATGGTGTCGAGCTTCTGCGCCATGGACAGCGTGGCAAGCGTGGCAATGGACAGCACCTGCGTCTGGCCGCGGGTGAACAGGCCCGAGCCGTGCACGCGCGGGATCACGCCGACCTCGGCATCGAGCGGACGGATCTCGTTCATCTTGCGGCCGTCAACGCGGTGACCGGCGAGCAGCCACTTCTTGACGATCTTCTTCTGCATCTTGTAGAGGATCTCGTCCATGAACTGCATCATGTCCGGATGCTCGTCAAGATACTTCTCCTGCACGGCGGCGATCCACTCGTTCACGCGCGCCTCGCGCACGTTCTTGTCGTCGGTGTCCATGCAGTACTCCATGGCCTCCATCTCGTTGGCGCACAGGAGGTCGAACAGCTCCTCGTCAAAGGAGGCGTGCTCATACTCGAACTTCGGCTTGCCGATCTCGCTGACCATCTTGTCGATGAGGTCGAGCACGGGCTGCAGATGCGCATGCGCCTGCACGATGCCCTCGTACATGACGTCGTCCGGCACCTGATCGGCCTCGGACTCGATCATGACGATCTTCTTGTGGGTGGCGGCGATGGTGGTGATCATGCGGTTGGTCTTGCGCTGCTCCTGCGTGGGGTTGAAGAGGTACTTCTCCCCGTCCCAGCCGAGGACGATGCCGGCGATGGGGCCGTTGAACGGCACGTCGGAAATGCTCACCGCGGCGCTCGCGCCGATCATGGCGGTGATCTCCGGGCTGCAGTCACGGTCGACGGACAGCACCTCGCAGGCGATGATGACGTCGTTGCGCAGGTCGCTCGGGAAGAGCGGGCGCATCGGGCGGTCGATCAGGCGGCTGGCCAGCACGGCGGGCAGACTGGGCTTGCCCTCGCGGCGCATGAAGCTGCCGGGGATGCGGCCGACGGCGTAGAGCTTCTCATTGAAGTCCACGGACAGCGGGAAGTAATCCACACCGTCCTTCGGGCGGGCGGAAGCCGTGCAGGTGACGAGCACGGTCGTCTCGCCGTAGCTGACGAGGACGGCGGAGTTGCACAGCTCGGCGAGCTTGCCGGTCTCCATCACGAGGGGACGGCCTTCGTACTCGATCTCGTAGCGCTTGTAGTTGGGGAACTGCTTGTGCGTGGTGATGATCATGGTTCTGGTGCTCCTTTCTTTTGTCAGCGGAAACGCCAGAGCCAGCACTTGCATCCGCGTCCCATATGCGATGGGGCGCAGATTCAAATACTGGGCAGCGGCGCTCCCGAAAGATGAACATTCGGGCGCGGACGAAAAAAGCAGGGGGACAATATGAAATTATCCCCCTGCTTTCAAACGTTCATACCCTTCGGAAAAGCCGAACTTACTTGCGGATGTTCAGCTTTGCAATGATCGCACGATAACGCTCGATGTCCTTCTTGGCAAGGTAGTCGAGCAGACGGCGGCGCTTGCCGACCATCTTGTACATGCCCAGACGGCTGTGCTTGTCGTTCGGGTGCACCTTCAGGTGCTCGGTGAGCTGACGGATGCGCTCGGTGAGGATGGCGATCTGGACCTCCGGCGAGCCGGTGTCGCCCTCGTGCGTCTTGTTGGCTTCGATGACTGCGGTCTTTTCGGTCTTGGTGATCATGGTGATACATTCCTTTCTTTATTTCGTATCCGCTGGCGCAGAACCGGGCGGAAAGGAACCGCTGCAAAGCGGCCAGACCCCGGATCCGGGCACATGGACTGTTTTACAATAGCACATCGCGGCGCGCTTGTAAAGATTTATTTTGCGCCCTTGCCGTGCGCGGCCTTCATGCGGCGCTCATGGTCGAGGATGCGCTTGCGGATGCGCAGGCTCTTGGGCGTGACCTCGAGCAGCTCGTCGTCCGCGAGGAACTCCAGGCTCTGCTCCAGGCTCAGCTTGCGCGGCGGCACGAGGCGCAGCGCATCGTCAGAGCCGGCGGCGCGGGTATTGGTCAGCTGCTTTTTCTTGCAGACGTTGACGGTGATATCCTCCTGCTTCGGCGACACGCCGACGACCATGCCGGCGTACACGGGCACGCCCGCGCCGATGAACAGCTGGCCGCGCTCCTGCGCGTTGTACAGGCCGTAGGTGATGCTCTCACCGGTCTCGAACGAGACGAGCGAGCCGGTGTTGCGGCGGCTGAGGTCGCCCTTGTACGGGGCGTAGCTGTCAAAGACGGAGGCCATGATGCCCTCGCCCTTCGTGTCGGTCATGAACTCGTTGCGGTAGCCGAACAGGCCGCGCGCCGGCACGAGAAACTCCAGCCGCGTGCGCTTGCCGATGGGCTCCATCTGCTGCAGCTCACCCTTGCGGGCGCTGAGCTTTTCGATCACGGAGCCGACCGCATCGGTCGGGACGTCCGCGACGAGGCGCTCGATAGGCTCGCACTTCTGGCCGTTGATCGTCTGATAGAGCACGCGCGGGGGCGAGACCTGGAACTCATAGCCTTCGCGGCGCATGGTCTCGATGAGGATGGACAGCGACATCTCGCCGCGGCCGGCGACGTTGAACGAATCCGTCGCGCCCTCGAGATCGGTCACGCGCAGAGACACGTCCTTGAGCGTCTCGCGGTAGAGCCGCTCGCGGATCTGGCGGCTGGTGACGAACTTGCCCTCGCGGCCGGCAAACGGGCCGTCGTTGACGGAGAAGGTCATCTCCATCGTGGGCGCGGAGATCTTGACAAACTCGATCGGCTCGACGCAGCTCGGCGCGCAGATCGTGTCGCCGATGGTGATGTCGCCGATGCCGGACATGGCGATGATGCTGCCGGCCTCCGCCTCCGTGACGGGCACGCGCTGCAGGCCCTCGAACTCATACATGGACACGGCCTTGGCCTTCTTGGCCGGCGCATCCGGCTGGTGGTAGTTGCACACGGCGATCTCCTCGTTCTGGCGGATGACGCCGCGCTCGATGCGGCCAATGGCGATGCGGCCGACAAACTCGTTGTAGTCGATGGACGACACGAGCATCTGGAACGGCGCGTCGACATTCTGCTCCGGCGCGGGGATGTACTCGAGGATCGTCTCGAACAGCGGGCGCAGATCCTTGCCCGGCACATCCGGGGAGTAGGACGCGGTGCCCTGACGGCCGGAGCAGAAGAGCATGGGCGAGTCAAGCTGCTCGTCGGTGGCGTTGAGGTCCATGAGCAGCTCGAGCACCTCGTCGATGACCTCGTGGATGCGCTGGTCGGGGCGGTCGATCTTGTTGATGACGACGATGACGCGGTGGCCGAGCTCGAGCGCCTTGCTGAGCACGAAGCGCGTCTGCGGCATGGGGCCCTCGGCGGCGTCCACGAGCAGGATGACGCCGTTGACCATCTTCAGGACACGCTCGACCTCGCCGCCGAAATCGGCGTGACCCGGCGTGTCGACAATGTTGATCTTCGTGTCGCCGTAGCGCACGGCGGTGTTCTTGGCCAGGATCGTGATGCCGCGCTCACGCTCCAGATCGTTGGAGTCCATGACGCGCTCGACGACTTCCTGATGCTCGCGATATGCACCGCCCTGCTTGAGCATTTCGTCGACCAGCGTGGTCTTGCCGTGGTCAACGTGGGCGATGATGGCGATGTTTCTCAATTTCTCCATTTTGCACACTTCCTCAAAGAGAATCACATATTTTCAGATATTTCTGTTTGCACAAATTTGCATTTTAGCATGGAAAACCTGATATTGCAACACTTTTTCGTGTTTACATTCCCCGAACGGCATGATAAAATGTGCCCAGATTGTAAATTTTCCGTTTTGAGGGGAGCAAACGATGGATTCCAACTTCTTTGCGCTCATTTCGCGTATGCGCTATATCGCGCGCTGGGGGCTGATGCGCAACGCCCTGCCCGAGAACATTCAGGAGCACAGCCACATGGTCGCGGTGCTCGCGCACGCGCTCGGCGTGATCCGGCGCGACATCTTCCGCAAGCCGTGCGACGTCAACGCCCTTGCGACGGCGGCGCTGTATCACGACGCGTCCGAGATCCTCACGGGCGACCTGCCGACACCGATCAAGTATCACAACGCGGAGATCATGTCGGCCTACCACGCGGTGGAGGATCTGGCCGTGCAGAAGCTGCTCGATATGCTGCCGCCGGAGCTGCGCGCGACCTATGCCGATGTGCTCAGCGAGGACAAGGACGGCGACATTTACCCGCTCGTGAAGGCGGCCGACAAGCTCTCGGCCTACATCAAGTGCATCGAGGAGCGCAAGGCCGGCAACAACGAGTTTCTCTCCGCCGAGGCGCAGACACGCGCGGCGCTCGATGCCTCCCCCCTGCCGGAGGTGCAGTATTTTCTGCAGCATTTCATTCCCGCGTTCGAGCGCGATCTGGACGAGCTCGGCGCGATCGGTCAATAAGGAGGAACACTTATGCGTGCAATCGTAACCGTGATCGGAAAAGACCGCGTCGGCATCATCGCCGATGTGACCGCCCTGCTGGCGCAGTACGGCGTGAACGTGCTGGACATCAGCCAGACGGTGCTGCAGGAGTATTTCACGATGATCATGCTCGTGGACGCGTCGCAGTGCACCGTCCCGTTTGCAGCCCTCGCCCGCGCGCTCGATGAGGCCGGCGCGCAGCGCAGCCTGCAGATCCGCGCCCAGCGCGAGGACATCTTCAACGCCATGCACCGCATCTGAGAGGATACAGCCATGATCAACCGCAGTGAAATTTTGCAGACGATCGCCATGATCGACCAGCAGCATCTCGACATCCGCACCATTACCATGGGCATCTCCCTGCTCGACTGCGCGGACACGGACATCACGCGCAGCTGCACGAAGGTGTACGACAAGATCTGCCGCCTCGCGGGGCGGCTCGTGCGCACGGGCGAGGATATCGAGGCCGAGTTCGGCATCCCGATCGTGAATAAGCGCGTGTCCGTCACGCCCATCTCGCTCGTCGCGGCGGGCACGGGCGCGCGCTCCTACGTGCCGTATGCGCAGGCGCTCGACCGCGCCGCGCATGAGATCGGCGTCAACTTCCTCGGCGGCTTTTCCGCGCTCGTGCAAAAGGGCATGACGGACTCTGACCGCGTGCTCATCGCCTCCATCCCGGAGGCGCTGGCCGGGACGGAGCTGGTGTGCGCGAGCGTGAACGTCGGCTCGACGCGCGCGGGCATCAACATGGACGCCGTGGCCGAGATGGGCCGCACCGTCAAGCGCGCCGCCGCGCTCACCGCCGATCAGGGTGGCATGGCCTGCGCCAAGCTCGTCGTCTTTGCCAACGCCGTGGAGGATAACCCCTTCATGGCGGGCGCGTTTCACGGCGTGGGCGAGCCGGAGTGCGAGGTGCACGTCGGCGTATCGGGGCCGGGCGTCGTGCAGCACGCGCTCGAGAGCGTGCACGGGCAGCCGTTCGACGTCGTGGCCGAGACGGTGAAAAAGACGGCCTTCCGCATCACGCGCATGGGCCAGCTCGTGGCGCAGGAGGCGTCCGCGCGGCTGGGCGTGCCGTTCGGCATCGTGGACCTGTCGCTCGCACCGACGCCCGCCGTCGGCGACAGCGTGGCCGCCGTGCTCGAGGAGATGGGGCTGGAATCCGTCGGTGCACCCGGCACGACGGCGGCGCTCGCGCTGCTCAACGACGCGGTGAAAAAGGGCGGCGTCATGGCCTCGTCCCACGTCGGCGGGCTCTCGGGCGCGTTCATCCCCGTGTCGGAGGACGCCGGCATGATCGCCGCGGCCGAGGCCGGCCGCCTGACGATCGAGAAGCTCGAGGCGATGACGTGCGTGTGCTCGGTCGGGCTCGACATGATCGCTGTGCCCGGCGACACCACGGCCGAGACCATCTCCGCCATCATCGCCGACGAGGCCGCCATCGGCATGATCAACAATAAGACCACCGCCGTGCGCATCATCCCCGCGCCCGGCAAGACCGTGGGCGACACGGTGGCGTTCGGCGGTCTGCTCGGCAGCGCGCCGGTCATGCCGGTCAACCGCTGCAGCGCGGCGGACTTCATCGCCCGCGGCGGGCGCATCCCCGCCCCGCTGCACAGCCTGAAAAACTGAGAGGAGAGCAAAGCCTTGACACAGGAAAAGATGGATCGCATCAGCGAGCTGACGCGCATCGCGCGCGAGCGTGAGCTCACGCCCGACGAGCAGGCCGAGCGCAAGGCGCTGCGCGAGGAATACATCGCCGACTGGCGGCGCAGCACGATCGACGTGCTCGAAAACACATACATCGACCACGGCGACGGCCGCGTCACGAAGCTGCCGAAAAAGCGCACCTGAGCGGTGCGTGCGACAAGTGCGGCACATCGTCACTTGACAAGTGCGGCAGTTCGTGTTATACAAGATACTAGAGCGCCCCATCGAAGGGGCATTACCGGAAGGAGCCTGAGCAATGCGTCTTTGCAGCTGCAGCAGCATCCGGGTCGCGGCATGTCCGACGGCCTGTTGTTGTCGTGCGCAAAGCTGCGTCGCTTTCTGCCGGTAGCTCTACGGCCGCGGGATCGCGCCCGTATGGTATCCACAATGGTTTTTACGCAGGAAGCAGCGCGCTTCCTGCGTTTTTTGTCTGCAGCCCGTGGAAAAAAGAAGAAAATCGAAAAGGAGATTGTCCATCATGACGCAAAAAAGTCTGCTGCACGCCGTTGCCGCACAGATCGCCAACGGCTACGAGACCGCCGAGGTGCCCATGTACAGCGAGCACCTGCGCATGCCCGACCGCAAGGTCATCATCAAGATCATTGAGAATCTGCAGAAGGTGTTCTTCCCGGCGTATTTCGCGGGCGGCACGGTGTCGCACGTCTCGGCTGAGACGTTTGCGGAGTTCCTGCTCGGCGAGATCTACACCGACCTGCGCGAGCAGGTGCATCTGGCCTTTTCCAACACGATCGCGGACGAGAGCGAGCTGCGCGAGCGCACAAACGCCGTCTGCGACCGCTTCCTGTGCCGCCTGCCGCAGATCCAGACCATCCTCATGAAGGACGTGACCGCGAACTTCGATGGCGACCCCGCCGCCGGCAGCAAGGAGGAGGTCATCTTCTCCTACCCCGGTCTGTATGCCATCTTCGTCTACCGCGTCGCGCACGAGCTGTATGAGAGCGGCGTGCCGCTCATCCCGCGCATCATGAGCGAATATGCCCACGGCGCGACCGGCATCGACATCAACCCCGGCGCAAAAATCGGCGAATACTTCTTCATCGACCACGGCACCGGCATCGTCGTCGGCGAGACGACGGTCATCGGCGACCACGTCAAGCTCTATCAGGGCGTGACGCTCGGCGCGCTCAGTCCGCGCCACGGTCACGCCGTGACCGGAAAGCGCCACCCGACCGTCGGCGACAACGCCACGATCTACTCCGGCGCGTCCATTCTCGGCGGCAAGACCGTCATCGGCGCAAACTCCGTCATCGGCGGCAACTCGTTCATCACCGAATCCATCGCCCCGAACACAAAGGCCAGCACCGAGACCCCGCGCATGATCTTCCGCGTTGCGAAGCCGCAGCCCGGCAGCGAATAAGCCCCGCTGACAAAAAACACCGCAGACCGGTTGGTCTGCGGTGTTTTCGGTTTGGTTTCACGCGCTCACAAAATGCCGATGCCGATGCTCAGCGCCGCACCGGCAAGCACGATGCCGATGCCGACCAGACACAGCACCACCACGACGGCGGTGCGCATCTGCCTGCGTGAGGCGATCGCCCCGATGGTGAGGCCGAGCCCCATCAGCATGGACACGGCGAGCACGAGCCACGCGCCGCCCTTCATTTGCAGAGGGCGACAGCGGTCTTGGCTGCGACGCGGGCGTTGTTGAGCACGAGCTGGATGTTGCTCTCAAGGCTGTCGCCGCCGGTGAGCTCCGCCACGCGCGCAAGCAGAAACGGCGTGGTCTCCTTGCCGTGGATGCCCTGTTCATGGCTCTCGGCGAGCGCCTGATCGATGGCCTTGTCGATGACGGCCTTGTCCATGGCATACTGCTGCGGGATCGGATTCGTGACGAGCATGCCGGTCTTGAGGCCGAGGTCACGCTGCGCCTGGAAGATCGCAGCCAGATCCTCCGGCGTGTCGACGCGCGCGTCGACGCCGAGGCCGCTCTCGCGGGTGTAGAACGCGGGCAGCTCGTCCGTGCCATAGCCGAGCACGGGCACGCCCTTCGTCTCCAGATACTCCAGCGTCAGGCCGAGGTCGAGGATGGCCTTCGCGCCCGCGCACACGACCATGACCGGCGTCTGTGCCAGCTCCTCCAGGTCGGCGGAGATGTCCATGGTCGTCTCGGCGCCGCGGTGCACGCCGCCGATGCCGCCGGTGGCAAAGACGGAGATGCCCGCCATGTGGGCGATCATCATCGTCGTGGTGACGGTGGTGGCGCCGTCCATGCCGCGCGCGCAGATGACCGGCAGGTCGCGGCGGGAGACCTTGGCGACCTTGCGCCCGCTCTTGCCGAGGTAGGTGATCTCCTCCTTGGACAGGCCGGCCTTCAGGCGGCCGCCGAGGATGGCGATGGTGGCGGGCACTGCGCCGTTGTCGCGCAGGGTCTGCTCGACGAGCAGCGCCGTCTCGACGTTTTTCGGATAGGGCATGCCGTGGGAGATGATCGTGCTCTCGAGCGCGACGACCGGGCGGCCGTCTGCGAGCGCCTGCTGCACCTCGGGTGCGATGTCCAGATATTTGTTCAGATTCATATCAAAAACCTCCTTGTAGACTCTTCGGATCGGTTCGCCCTATATTGTAAAAGGTTTTCCGGAATTGTCAAGCACGATCCCATGCGCAAAACGCACAAAAAGGAGACCGCCGAAGCGGTCTCCTGAGTTTGTCAAAAAGTATTCTTTTTTGACAAAGGGGCTGCAGTCTGCTGCGCGCATAATTTGAGCGCCGGCGGCGCTCAAATTCCACACTTGCAGCCTGAGCGGTTTTTGGACAAGCCGAAACCGCCCGCACGGGTCTCCGTGCGGGCGGGGGGGATTGCAATTACGCTGCGGTGGGCATGCTGGGCTGCTCGGGCGCGCTCGGCTGCACAGGCGTGCTCGGCTGCTCGGGCGTGCTGGGCTGCACAGGCGTGCTCGGCTGGTCGGGCGCGGCCGGAAGCTCGTCGAGCGCAAAGGTCAGCTGCGTCTCGTAGAAGCTGCGGAACACCTGCGCGAGCTGCGCGCGGCTGAGCAGGTCGGTCGGCTTGAAGGAACCGTTGTCGCCGACCATGATCCCGCTGATGTAGCAGACAGCGACCGCCTCGCGTGCCCAGGAAGCGACCGTGTCGCCGTCCTTGAACGCGCTGAGGGCGAGCTTGATGTCATCCTCGGCGAGGATGGAATCCGTACCGAAGAGCATGCCGTAGAACATGACGGCCATCTCCTGACGGGTGATGGCGCGGCCCGGGCGGAACGTGCCGTCCTCATAGCCGCTGACCACGCCGGCGTTGTAGGCCCAGATGACCGCATCCGCGTACCACGCAGTGGAGTCGACATCGCTCAGCGGGCAGGTCAGGCCGGACACGTCGGGCTCGTCCGCGAGCTCATACATCACCTGCGCGACCATGGCGCGGGTCGTCGTGACGTCGGGGGCGAACTTGTTGTCGCCCATGCCGGACATCAGGCCGGACGCCTGCGCAAAGTCGACGGCGGGCTTATACCAGCCGCTCGTGGCGTCGTCAAACGTGTTTTCAACAACCTTCAGACCGGAAACCGCGGCGCGCAGCTCGGCGCACAGCGCCACGCGCTCGGCCTCGGTCTCGGCAGCGGCCAGCTTGGCCTCAACGGCGGCATAGGCCTTGTAGCTCTCGGCCGTGTAGGAAGCCTCGCCCATGACCATGCTCTGCACATCGGCGATCGCCGGGGCAACACCCTGATCGACCACGATGCGGCCGGCAGGCTCGGCATAGGTCTCGCCGATCACGCCCTTGAGCTCCTTGGTGATGTATTCCATGACCACTTCGTCCAGCGGCAGGCCGGTGTCGAACTGGTTGGTGGCTGCGGCAAACGCATAGTACGTGTCGCCGCCGCCGGCCACGAAGTTGTTCGTGATGACGGCATAGGTGGCCTCGGGGTCAAAGTCCTTGCCGTTGATCGAGCCGATGGTCACGCGGTTGATGGTCTTGGGGCCGTAGTACGTAGAACCCGGATAAGGCTCGGCGTTCGCGTCATATTTCTCATACGTTGCGACCCGGAACTGCATACCCGCCACCTGCGGGAAGCCGCCGAGGGACTTCGGCGTGCAGTACGTGCTGGCCTCGAGCGCCTCGAGCAGCTCGGAGCCCTTCACGTAGACCACGGCGAGCGTGTTGCCGAACGGCAGCACGGTGTTGATGTCCTTCTTCGTGACGTCGCCCACGCCGATGCTCGCGCGGATGCCGCCGCCGTTGGTGATGGCGACCACGTTCTCCTCCGGAACGGTGATCTCCGCGTCGGCAAGCACCTTCCAGAGCATGGCGTCCGTGATCAGGTCGCCGAGGTTGGTCTCGGAGTCACGGTTGCCGTTGGGCGCCTTCGCGCCGTTGAGCGCCACCTCGCTCACGGCGAACTTCTCGCCGTATGCCTTGTCGATGGGGTCGATGATGGCCTTGGCGGCCGCGGCGACCTTTTCGTCGCGTGTTTTGTAGTCAACGACGGTGACAGACTTGCCGTCGGCATTCTTCTCGGTGTGCCAGATGGCCTTGAGCTCGTTGCCGACGATCTTCTTCGTGGCGTTGTCAATGGTGATGACGCCGATGTTGGCAAAGGCCGTGCCGGTCGACTGGATGGCCTCACCGTTCGGGCCGGCGGTCATGACGGTGTGGGAGTGGCCGTCGATGATGAAATCGATGCCCTGCACGTTCTTGGCCAGATCATAGGAGGTGTAGGGCTCGGAGCTCTCGTCCACGCCCAGATGCGCGAGGCAGACGACGAGGTCTGCGCCCTTCGCCTTCAGGTCTGCGACCTGTGCGGCCGCGCAGTTATAGAGCTCCTTGCCGTCCGCTCCGGCGAGGAACTTCAGGCCCTGAATGAGCTTGGGGTTGGCCTTGGTCTGCGCCTCGGGGGTCTCGAGACCGAAGAAGCCGATCTTCACGCCGCCCTTTTCGATGATGGTGTTGGCGTCATAGATGGTCTTGCCGTCGGCACCGAGCACGTCGGCACACAGGACCTGGAACTTGGCGGCCTTCATGTTCTCCACCAGCTGCGCATAGCCGTAGTCAAACTCGTGGTTGCCGAGGGTGACAACGTCATAGCCGGTCGCGTTCATCATGGTCACCGCGTCCGCGCCCTTGTTGACGCTGACATAGACGGTGCCCTGACTGTAGTCGCCGGCGTCGGCAAGAATGACTTCCGCGCCCTGCGCTTCATAGTCCGCCTTCATGGCTGCCATGGCCGCGTACAGATCGATCGCACCGTGCACGTCGTTCGAGTGCAGGATGACGGTCTTTCCGTCCAGCGGCTTTTCCGCTCCGGCCGCAAATGCCGTGCAGCTCAGGCTCAGCACGAGGCAAAGCACCAGCAGCAGAGAAAGCAATTTCTTCATGTGCTTCATGTGATATCCTCCGTTTCATGATTTAGGGTATCGCTTCTTTGATTATAGCATCCCGCAGCCGAAAACGGGACGGTCTGTGCGCAAAAAACGTGTCAAATCTCCGTGGCATTTTGACCAAATTTGCCCTGCATTTTTATGCCTTTCGTAAAATAACCGCGGTGCGGCGCCTTTTCGGCTTTCGCCATTTACAACTCCGCCGTCCGTGTGATAAACTAATATGTCATTGTTTTTTCGAAAGGAGCCGAATCATGAGCTACGCAGACGAGGTATTCATCCGCAACTGCCGCGACATACTGGAAAACGGCGTCTGGGATACCGACCGGACCGTGCGCCCCCACTGGGAGGACGACGGCGCTCCGGCGCACACGGTCAAGAAGTTCGGCATCGTCAACCGCTACGACCTGTCCGAGGAGTTTCCGCTGCTGACGCTGCGGCGCACCTATTGGAAGACCGCCGTGGACGAGCTGCTGTGGATCTGGCAGCAGAAGTCAAACAACATCCACGACCTGCGCGGCCATATCTGGGATCAGTGGGCCGACGAGACCGGCTCGATCGGCAAGGCCTACGGCTATCAGCTCGGCGTAAAGCACCAGTATCCCGAGGGCGAATTCGACCAGGTGGACCGCGTGCTCTATGACCTGAAGCACAACCCCGCCTCCCGCCGCATCCTGACGAACATCTACACGTTCGAGGATCTGCACGAGATGGCGCTCTACCCCTGCGCATATTCGATGACCTTCAACGTCTCGGGCAACACCCTCAACGCCATCCTCAACCAGCGCAGTCAGGACATGCTCGCGGCGAACAACTGGAACGTCGTGCAGTACGCCGTGCTCGTGCATATGTTTGCGCAGGTGTCCGGGCTGCAGGTGGGCGAGCTGGTGCACGTCATCGCCGACGCGCACATCTATGACCGCCACGTGCCGGTCATCGAGCAGATCATCCAAAACGAACCCAAGGCCGCGCCGAAGTTTCTCATCGACCCGTCCGTCAACGATTTTTACGCCTTCACCCGCGACAGCTTCCAGGTTGAGGGCTACGAATACAGCGAGTTCACGGGGAAGATCCCCATCGCGGTGTAAGGAGGGCCTGCCATGGATGCGATCGTTGCCGTCTATGCCGACTGGGGCATCGGCGCCAAGGGCACACAGCCGCTCGTGATCCCCGCCGACCGCCGCCGCTTCCGGGAGCTGACGATGGGCGCCGCCGTGATCGTCGGGCGGCGCACGCTGGAGGATTTTCCGGGCGGAAAGCCGCTGCCCGGCCGCGAAAACTTTGTGCTCTCGCGCCGGAACATCACGATCGACGGCGCGCAGGTGGTGCATTCCCCGGACGAGGCCGTGGCTGCCGCCGCACAGCACGCGCGCTGCTTCGTCATCGGCGGAGACAGTGTGTTCCGACAGATGTTCCCCCACATGACGCGCGTATACGTCACAAAAATCGACGCTGCGCCCCACTCGGACGTGTTTTTCCCGGATCTGGACGCAGACCCCGCATGGCACTGCGTGTCCGCCGAGCCGCGCGCCGAGCATGACGGCGTGGGCTATCAGTTTTGCGTGTACGAAAAAACCGAAGCATAAAGATCCGCCGCTTTCCGGAGTCGGAAAGCGGCGGATCTTTTCTGCGCTCACCCGGCGAGTACCGCGAGCGAGAGCGCGTTGATGCACATGTGGAAAAACACCGGCGGCCAGATCGAGCGCGTCTGCTCATAGCAGAACGTGAGCGCGGCCGACACCGGCACATACGCCAGCGCCGAGAGCAGCAGCTTCGGATCGCCGTACATGACGACGTACTGCCAGACGTGGTAGAGCGAAAAGAGCGCGATCGACACGGCATACGCCCAGAAGCGGCTGTGCGGCCGGATGGTGCCGAAGACCACGCCGCGAAACAGGCACTCCTCCACGAGCGGCGCCATGAGCACCGCGACGGCGATCATGCGCTTGTAGTCCACTTTGGCAAGGCCGGTCACGGCGTCGTTGTTCGGCACGGGCAGCTCGCCGATGAGCCCCGTGCCGAGCTGCAGCACGAGAGAGAGCAGCACGTCGATGCCGTAGGCGGCGAGCATCATGCCGATGCAGCGCAGGATGCTGCCGGCCATCGTGTCAAAGCTGCGGTGCAGGAAGCGCCACATGACGGCGAGCGTAAACACGAGGCCGATGAGGTAATACAGCACGTTGCACGTCACGTCCGACGGCAGCTCGCCGAGCACCGCCATAAGCAGTGCGCCGATCGTCAGCGGCAGCACGGCCACGTGGATGGGAAAATAGACCCAGCCCGCGATGCGCGCGCCGCGGGGCATGGGATCGCTCCACTCTGCTTTGGCTCTGCGCATATCAGCCCCTCGCTTTCTGCTGCAGCTCAAAGAGCAGGCGCATGGCCTCGAGCGGCGTGATGGTGTTGAGGTCGATGGCGCGCAGCTGCTCGGCGATGACGTCTCCGGCAGCGTCGCCGAGCGTCATCTGCGCATCGTCCTGCGCCGGGTGCGCGGGGGCGGCGGGCTGCGCCGCGCCGGACTCCAGCTCGCGCAGGTAGGTCTTGGCCTTCGTGATGATCGTGTCCGGCACGCCGGCGAGCTTTGCGACCTCGATGCCGTAGCTGTCGTCGGCCGCGCCCGCGACGATCTTGCGCAGGAACAGCAGCGTGCCGCCCTGCTTTTTGGCCGTGATGTTGTAGTTGCGCACGCCGGGCAGCGTCTGCTCGAGCGCGGTCAGCTCATGGTAGTGCGTGGCGAACATGGTCTTGGCGCCGAGGCGGCGGGGGTCTGCGCAGTATTCGAGCACCGCGCGCGCGATGGCCATGCCGTCATACGTCGACGTGCCGCGGCCGATCTCGTCGAGGATGAGCAGGCTCTGCGCCGTGGCGTGGCGGAGGATGTTGGCCATCTCGCTCATCTCGACCATGAACGTGCTCTGTCCGGCGGCAAGGTCGTCGGACGCGCCGATGCGCGTGAACACGCGGTCGACCACGCCGATGACGGCGCTTTTCGCCGGGACGAACGAGCCCATCTGCGCCATGAGCACGATGAGCGCGGTCTGACGCATATAGGTGGATTTGCCGGCCATGTTCGGTCCGGTCACGATGGCGACGCGGTCATCGGCATCGTTGAGAAACGTATCGTTCGGGACGAAGAGGCTGTCCTTCTGCGCCTGCTCGACGACGGGGTGACGCCCCTCGCGGATGTCGAGCGTGCGCGACAGGTCCACCTCGGGGCAGACGTAATTGTTCTTCACGGCGGTCTCGGCCAGCGAGCACAGCGCGTCGAGCCGCGCCACGGCATCTGCCGCCGCCTGCACGCGCGCGACCTCGTCGGCGACGAGCTGGCGCACCTCGTTGAAGAGCTGGTATTCCAGCTCCGCGATGCGCTCACGCGCCGTCAGGAGCGTGTTCTCGAGCTCCTTGAGCTCGTGCGTGAAATACCGCTCGCTCGACACGAGCGTCTGCTTGCGGATATAGTCCTCCGGCAGCTCGGTGATGCCCGCGCTGTTGGGAATGTCGATATAATAACCGAAAACCTTGTTGTAGCCGACCTTGAGCTTCTTTGCGCCCGTGCGCTCACGCTCGCGCTGCTCGAGTTCGGCAACGGTCTGCGCGCCGTGGTCGCGCACGTTGCGCAGGCGGTCGACCTCCTCGCTGTAGCCGGGGCGGAGGATACCGCCCTCGCGCACGGAAAACGGCGGCTCGTCGCAGATCGCGCGGTCGATGCGCGCGCAGAGGTCGGCGAGCGTGTCCATCTGCGCAATGTCGCGCAGCGCCGCACTGTGCACGTTTTGCAGCAGCGCCGTCAGCTGCGGCAGCTGCGCGCAGCAGAGCGCCAGCGCGTGCAGGTCGCGCCCGTTGGCCGAGCCGTACACCGCGCGCGAGACAAGGCGCTGCATATCGCCGATCTCCCGCAGGCAGCGGATGAGCTCGCCCCGCAGGACGTTGTCGCCCACCAGCTCCTCCACCGCGCCGAGGCGGCGGCGGATCTGCACGGGGCTCAGCAGCGGGCGCTCGACCCAGGTGCGCAGCAGGCGGCCGCCCATGGGCGTTTTCGTCTTGTCGAGCACCCAGAGGAGGCTGCCGCGCTTTTCGCCGGAGCGGAGGTTTTCCGTCAGCTCCAGATTGCGGCGCGTGGTGTAGTCGAGCTCCATGTAGTGGTCGTCACCCAGCAGCTCCAGCCGCCGGATGTGGCCGAGGTCGCACTTTTGCGTCTCGTGCAGGTAGGCCAGCAGCGCGCCGGCCGCGCACACGGCCGCCGGAGCCTCGCCGAGGCCGAGCTCGTCCGTGCTCTGCACGTCAAACTGCTCGCACACGCGCGCAGCCGCCGCCATGTATTCAAACCGGTCGCCGCCCGCCTCGACCAGACTGCCGAGGCGCTTGGTGAGGAAGGTGCGGATGTCGTCATTTTCCGCCGCCGCGTCGGCGCATACGGCCTCGCGCGGGGCAAAGCGTCCGAGCTCGTTGAGGATGTGGCTCACAGCGTCGGCCGGGTAGCTCGCGGCGCAGAATTCCCCCGTCGAGAGGTCGCAGAACGCCGTGCCGCCGGACTGCGCACTCAGATACACCGCGCCGAGATAGTTCGACTTGTTCTCCTCGAGCATCGAGGACTCCGTGACCGTGCCGGGCGTGATGATGCGGATGATGTCCCGCTCGACCAGCCCCTTGGCAAGCGCGGGATCCTCCATCTGCTCGCAGATGGCCACCTTGTAGCCCTTGGCGATCAGGCGGCCGATGTACGCCTCGGCCGAGTGGTACGGCACGCCGCACATGGGCGTGCGCTCGGCGGGGTCTTCGACGTTGCGGTCGCGCGTCGTGAGCGTGAGGTCGAGCTCACGCGCGGCCAGGCGCGCATCGTCGTCGAACATCTCATAAAAATCGCCCAGCCGGAAAAACAGCAGGCAGTCGGGATTGCGCTGCTTGATCTCGTAATATTGCCGCTTCATCGGCGTCAGTTCCGCCATGTCACGCCTCCTCGCCGTAGAGCGCCCAGGTGTTGCTGCCGGTGATCTTCACATCCACGAACTGCCCGACGAGCGCCTCGTCGCCGCGCATATGCACCAGCCGTCCGCCCTTCGTGCGCGCCGTGAGCGGATAGTCGCCCCGGCCGTCCGCCCCGTCAACGAGCACGCGCTGCACGCTGCCCTCATAGGCGCGGTGCTTCTGCTCGGAGATGGCGTTGGCCGACGCGACGAGCGCGTCAAAGCGCACCTGCTTCTGCGCGCGGGTGTAGGGGTCGGGCATCTTTGCCGCCGGCGTGCCGACGCGCGGCGAATAGATGAAGGTGAACATCGCGTCATAGCGCACGGTCTCGACGAGCGAGAGCGTGTCCTGAAATTCTTCGTCCGTCTCGCCGGGGAAGCCCACGATGATGTCCGTCGTGAGCACGAGGTCGGGCATATACTGCCGCGCAAGCGCCACCTGCGCCAGATATTTCTCGCGCGTGTAGCCGCGGTTCATCGCGTGCAGGACGCGGTCGTTGCCGCTCTGCACGGGCAGATGCATCTGGTGCGCGCACTTTTCGCACTCGGCCATGGCGCGAAAGAGCTTTTCCGTCGCGTCCTTCGGGTGGCTGCTCATGAAGCGGATGACAAAGTCGCCCGGGATGGCGTTGATGCTGCGGATGAGGTCGGCAAAGTCCACGTCCTCGTCGAGGTCACGGCCGTAGGAGTCGACATTCTGCCCCAGCAGCGTGATGTCCTTGTAGCCCGCCGCAACGAGCTCGCGCGCCTCGCGCACGATCTCCTCCGGGTGGCGGGAGCGCTCGCGCCCGCGCACATACGGCACAATGCAGTAGGTGCAGAAGTTGTTGCACCCGTACATGATCGACAGCCACGCCTTGACGCTGCCGTCGCGCTGCCGCGGGATGCCCTCGGCGACGCTGCCGTCCGCCGGGTCGATGGCGAACACGCGCCGGTGCTCGGTGCAGACGCTGCGCAGCAGCTCCGGGAAGCGCCACAGCTCGTGCGGTCCGAAGACGAGGTCAACGATGCGGTAGGACTTTTTCAGCTTCTCGGCCACGTGCTCCTGCTGCGCCATGCAGCCGCAGACCGCGATGATCTGCTCGGGATTGCGCGCCTTGGTGTGCGTCAGCGCGCCGACGTTGCCGAACACGCGCGTCTCGGCGTGCTCGCGCACGGCGCAGGTGTTCATGACGACGACGTCGGCCGCGAATTCGTCCTGCGTGAAATCAAAGCCCATGGCGCGCAGATAACCGCGCAGCTTTTCGCTGTCGGCCTCGTTCTGCTGGCAGCCGTAGGTGTCGACCATGGCCAGCGGCTGGCGGCCGCCGGCGGTGAAGTGCGCGCGCAGCTGCGCGCAGATATCCATCTGGTGCTGGATGTCCGATTCGGGGATCTCTACTCTCTGATAGCTCATGCAATGCTCCTGCCTGTCCGGATATATCCGGGTAAAATTTGAAGTGTGATAGAATATTGTAGCATTTCGCGGTGGAATTTTCAATGCCAATCCTTTATAATATACGCGCGGGAGGCTCGCTTCCCGCGGACTGTGCACAAAGGAGGGCAAACCATGCCCGATATTCAAATTCTCTCTCCGCACCTTGCGGATCTGATCGCTGCGGGCGAGGTCGTCGAGCGTCCCGCCTCCGTGGTCAAGGAGCTGGTGGAAAACGCGTTCGACGCCGGGGCCCGCACCGTGACGGTGGAGCTGCGCGGCGGCGGCGCGACCTACCTGCGCGTGACCGACGACGGCTGCGGCATGACGCCCGAGGACGCGGGCATCGCGTTTTTGCGCCACGCGACGAGCAAGCTGCACGATGCGCAGGGGCTCGAGGCCATCGGTACGATGGGCTTTCGCGGCGAGGCGCTGGCCGCCATCAGCGCCGTGTCGCACATCACGCTCACGACGCGGCGGCGCGGTGCGCCGGGCGGCACGCACATGACGCTCGACGCGGGCGAGATCCAGGATATGTACGAGACCGGCTGCCCCGAGGGCACGACGATGATCGTGCGCGACCTGTTTTACAACACGCCCGCCCGGCGCAAGTTTCTCAAGACCGACCGCGCGGAGGGCGCCGCCTGCGCCGCCGCCGCGCTGCGGTGCGCGCTCGGCCGGCCGGATGTGTCCGTGCGCTGCATCCGCGACGGGGAGGAGCTGTTTTTCTCCCCCGGCGACAACAAGCTCGACAGCTGCGTGTACAGCCTGCTCGGGCGCGAGCTGGCAAAGACGCTTCTGCCCTGCGAGGGCGAGGTCGACGGCGTGCGCGTGCACGGCTTCATCTCCTCGCCCGCTGCCGGGCGCGGCAGCCGCGCGCAGCAGCATTTCTTCTGCAACGGCCGCTGGATCAGATCCGCCGCGCTGCAGGCTGCGCTCGAGCAGGCCTACCGCAACACGCTGCTCGTGGGTCGGTTTCCCGCGTGCGTGCTGTATGTGGAGCTCAGCTGCGCGGCCGTGGACGTGAACGTCCACCCGGCAAAGACCGAGGTGAAATTCTCGCACGAGCGCGCGGTGTTCGACGCCGTGTATTACGGCGCGCGTGCAGCGCTCGAGGCAGAGCGCGCCCCCGCAGCCGCAGCGCCGAAACCGAGCGTGCCCAAGCCCGAGCCGGCATCCGTGCCCGCGCCCAAAGCGGACCCCTTCCTGCCCGCCGCGCCGAGCCGGAGCGCAGCACCCGCGGCGCCGGTATTTTCCGGTGCGCGCACCTATGCTCCCGCCGCCCCGGCGGAGGAGGCGGTCTCGTTCCGCTCACCGACGGCGTCGGCCTTTTCAGCGCCGCGCGTAACACCGCCGCCGGTATTCCCCGCGCCCGCACGCACAGCGCCGGCAGCGCAGCCCACGCCAAAACCGGCCGTACAGGGCGTGCAGACCGCGCTTGAGCCCGAGCGCGCCGAAGCGGAGACCCCGTCGCCGCTCGCGCGCGCCGTGCCGCCGGAGACGCCGCCCGCCCGCCTGATCGGTGAGGCGATGCACACCTACATCCTCGTGGAAAAGGGCGACACGCTCATCCTCATCGACAAGCACGCGGCGCACGAGCGCATCAATTTTGACCGCCTGCGCCAGAACCCCGCTGACATCCCGTCGCAGACGCTGCTCGAGCCGCTGCCCTTCACGCCCGACGCAAGCGACGCGGAGGTGCTGCAGCAGCACGGCGACACGCTCGCGGCGCTCGGCTTCACGCTCGAGCCGTTCGGCCGCAGCGACTACATCCTGCGCGGCGTGCCCGCCCAGATCAACGCGGGCGACGCGCTGCCCGCGCTCGAGGAGATCTGCGCGCAGCTGCGCCACGGCGCGCACACGGACGCGCAGGCCGTGCGCGACGAGGTGCTCAAGACCGTGGCGTGTAAGGCGGCCATCAAGGCCGGCTGGCAGACAGAGCCCGAGGAGCTGCTGCGTCTGGCGGACGCGGTGTGCGCGGGCGAGGTGAAATACTGCCCGCACGGACGCCCCGTCGCCGTGACGCTCACGCGCCGCGAGCTGGACAAGCTCTTTAAGCGCATCGTGTAAAAAAACAGGGAGCGCGGCGCGCTCCCCTCGGTTGATCAAACGTGCGCGCCGCCTTTCGCCAATGGCGCAGCGAAAGAAAGTCCGGCCATTTTCTCCGGCGACATGTGCGGCGGAGAAAATACCGCTCGGCCTGCAAACGTGCGCGCCGTCCGCCGCAGGCGGACAGCGCGTGCGATGCAGTCAGGCCGCAGCTCTCTGCCCAAAAGTAATACTTTTGGGCAGAGAAACAGGGAGCGCAACGCGCTCCCTGTCAGACTGCACAACTGTGTTTACTTGTGGTAGTACAAAATGCCCATGCAGCCGGGGCCGCAGTGGTTCGACACCGTGCAGCCGGCCTGCGTGTGGTACACTTCCTCAAACGGCTGGCACGCGCGCACGACGCGCTCGAGCTCCTGCCAGGTGGCCTCGTCGATGCCGGAATCCGTGATGAAGATGCGGTGGCAGTCGATATCGTCGCGGCCCTTGAGCCGGTCCTCAATATACTGCACATAGCACTTTTCGAGCTTGCCGCGGTACTTGCGGCCGACGCCCATTTTCCCGTCCTTGACCTCGATGCACGGCTTGAGATGCAGGAAATTGGCGCTCAGCGCCGCGAGTGACGAGCAGCGCCCGCCGCGCACGAGATAATCGAGCGTGTCGAGCACGAAGCTGACATCGAGCTTCTCGCGCTTTTTCTCCAGCGCCGCCGCGATGTCGGCCGCATCCATGCCCTGCGCGGCCATCTCGGCCGCGTCGAGCACCAGATGACCGATGCCGGTCGAGAGGTTGCGCGCGTCCACGGGGTAGACATTCGTAAACTCCCGCGCCGCGATGCAGGCGTTCTGATAGCAGCCGGACATATCGCTCGAGATCGTGAAGTGGATCACGGCGTCATACTCGGCGCGCGCCGCGCTGAAATACGCATAATAGTCCGACACGTTCACCGCCGCGGTCTGGCAGAGCTTGCCCGTGGCCTTCGCGTAGGCGTAGAGCTCCTCCGGACGCACATCGATGCCGTCGCGCAGCGTCTCGTCGCCGCGTACGATGTACAGCGGCGTGATGCCGATGTTGTAGCGCGCGATCAGCTCCGGCGAGAGATCGCAGGTGCTGTCGGCAGAAATTTTAATCTTCATGGGTTCACCTTCTTGAATACTGGGATATGGTCTCATTTTAACACATTTCTAATACTTTTCAATAAAATCTTTCTGAATTCTCTCTTATGGAAAGGAGGCTGCCGGATGCAGCCAAAACTGGTCGTCATTACCGGCCCGACCGCCTCGGGCAAGACCACGCTGGGCGTCATGCTCGCGCAGCGGCTCGGAGGCGAGGTCGTCTCGGCCGACTCGATGCAGATCTACCGCGGCATGGACATCGGCACAGCCAAGCCCACGCCGGAGGAAATGCAGGGCGTGCCGCACCACATGATCGACATCGCCGACCCGACGGAGAACTACTCCGTCTCGCGCTACGCGGCGGAAGCGACCGCCTGCGTGGACGATATCCTCGCGCGCGGAAAACTGCCGATCGTCGTCGGCGGGACGGGGCTTTACATCGACTCGCTCATCGCCGGGCGCACCTTTGCCGACGGCACAGCCGACACCGCGCTGCGGCAGGAGCTGAGCGAGCGCTACGACGAGATCGGCGGCGCGGGGCTGCTCGGCGAGCTGCGCAAGTTTGACCCCGAGCGCGCGGCAAAGCTCCACCCCGCGGACAAAAAGCGCATCGTGCGCGCGATGGAGGTCTACATCCTCACGGGTAAGACCATCACGCAGCACGACGCCGAGACCCGCGCCGTGCCGCCGCGCTACGACGCGGCGAAGATCGCGCTCACGTTCGCAGACCGGCAGGATCTCTATGCGCGCATCGACCGGCGCGTGGACGCCATGATGCAGCAGGGGCTGCTCGACGAGGTGCGCGCGCTGCTGGCCGCCGGCATCCCGGCCGACTGCACGGCCATGCAGGCCATCGGCTACAAGGAGGCCGTGGCCGCCGTGCGCGGCGAGGCGACGGCGCAGGAGGCTGCGGACGCCATCCGGCTCGCCTCGCGGCAGTACGCAAAGCGCCAGCTCACGTGGCTGCGGCGCGATGCGCAGCTGTTCTGGCTGCGGCACGAAAAAACGCCGGACATGGACCTTGCCTGCCGCCGTTCGACGCAATTCTTGGCCGGACGCGGTATAGAATAGTGGCCTGTACAGATGCGGAGAAAACTGCCATTTTCGCCGGATTTGTATAAATTCACTATTTCACGGAGCGGCAGTTTGTGCTATGATAAGTCGATATATGTCCGCTCCGGCAAAAGGAGCGGCGATCATGCAAAAGACACAGAATCTTCAGGACACATTCCTCAATTACATCCGGCGGGAGAAGATCCCCGTGACCCTGTTTCTCATGAACGGGTTTCAGCTGCGCGGCATCGTGCGCAGCTTTGACAGCTTTGCCGTGCTCATCGAGGCCGACGGCCGCCAGCAGATGATCTACAAGCACGCGATCTCGACGGTCGCCCCGGTGCGGGCGGTGACGCTCGAGCTGCAGGCGTGATCTCCCCGCCGCCCCCCACCGGAAGGAGGGCAGGCTTTGAAGAAAACGAATACCTTTACGAACATCGCCATGCTCGTGCTCTTCGCGGCCATGGCCGTGTATCTGGGCGTGTACCTGTTTCGCTCCACACAGCAGTCGTATTCCACCGCACCGGCGGTGCTCGTGACCGTCAGCGAGGGCGGACAGGCCAGCGGCATCGTCGTGCGCGAGGAGCAGGTCATCGCCTCGGACAAGGAGTTTCTGTCCCTGTCCGTGGACGACGGCAAGCAGGTCGCGCGCGACGGCGAGATCGCCATCGGCGTCGACTCCAAGGCCGCGCTCGACAGCGCCAGCCGCGCGCGCGAGCTCAAAAAGGAGATCGCCTACGTCTCGAGCCTGCTGTCACGCGCGGGCAGCGCCTCGGGCGCATCCGAGCTTGACAGCAGCGTCCACAGCGCCATCCTGCAGCTCAACGCCGCCGTCTCCGCGGGCAGCGCGTCCGAGCTTGACGACATCTGCATGGACCTCAGCTCGCTGCTCTTCGGCGCCTCGACGGGCACCGTCTCGCAGAGCGATCTCGACGCGCTCAACGCCGAGCTGCACCAGCTGGAAAAGGCCGGCGTCGGCCGCGGCAGCATCACCGCACCGGCGGCGGGGCTGTTCACCTCCACGGTGGACGGTTATGAGGCGCTGAGCCCGGCGGCGCTTGAAAACCTCACGCCAGACGGCGTGGCCGCGCTCGAGCACACGAGTCCCTCTACGCCCGCAAACACGATCGGCAAGCTCGTCACGGCGAAAAAGTGGTACTTCGCCGCCGTCATGAGCAAGGCCGACGCCGACCGCCTGAATCTGGGCGGCAGCGCCACGCTCGACTTCCCGCAGCACTACAGCGGCACGGTCTCGGCCACCGTGTTCAGCAAGAGTGAGCCGGACAGCAGCGGTGAGGTCGCGGTCGTGTTCGCGTGCAACAATGCGCTGGCCGACACGCTGGCCATGCGCAAGGCCACGGCCGACGTCGTCTACAGTGAGCACACCGGTCTGCGCGTACCGCTCAAGGCCGTGCACATGGACGACGACGGGCAGACCTTCGTCTACGTCGTCACGGCGGCGCAGCTGGAGAAAAAGCCGATCGAGATCATCTACCAGACCGACAGCTACTGTCTCGTCGCCCAGAGCACGGACAGCAACGCCCTGCGCGCCGGCAACGACATCGTCGTCAGCGGCAAAGGGCTGTCCGACGGACGGGTCATAAAATAAGGAGGCACCACCCACAATGAGCACCATTGCCGAAAACATCGCCGCCATCCGCGCGCGCATCGACGCCGCCGCCCGCCTTTCGGGGCGCACGGGCGCGGACATCACGCTTGTGGCAGCGACAAAGATGAACGACGCCGCGCGCGTGCGCGAGGCCGTCGCCGCCGGGATCGACGCCTGCGGCGAAAACCGCGTGCAGGAGATGACCGAAAAGCTCGCCGAGGACGCCTACACCGGCGCACCGCTGCACTTCATCGGCCACCTGCAGACCAACAAGGTGCGGCAGGTCGTCGGCAAGGTCGATCTCATCCAATCGGTGGACTCGCCGGAGCTGCTGGCCATGATCGAAAAGCGCGCCGCCATGCAGGACATCGTGCAGGATATCCTGCTGGAGGTGAACATCGGCGGTGAGGCCGCCAAGAGCGGCGTCGATCCCGACGCACTGCCGCAATTGCTGGAAACCGCCGCCGCCTGCGCGCACATTCGCGTGCGCGGATTGATGGCGATCCCGCCCGTGGCAGAAACTTCCGACGGAAATCATGCATATTTTACGAAAATGCACGAGCTTTTTGTTGACATCGGCAGAAAAAAATACGATAATGTTTCTATGGACTTTCTGTCCATGGGTATGAGCGGGGATTTTGAGGACGCCATCGCCGCCGGTGCGAACATGGTGCGCGTCGGCTCGTCGATCTTCGGCGCACGGGACTATTCCCGGCACTGAGCGCCGCGCCCGCTTTTTCAGACAGAGAACACAGCGGCAACACAGCAGCCGCCGGTAGATAAAGGGGGACCCTGCATGGGCTTTTTGGATGAACTGAAGAAAATGACGCGTCCGTACGATGACGACGACGAGTTTTTCGACGATGAGGATGAGGCAATCCCGGTCGCGGAAGCGCCCGCGCCCGAGCGTCCCGCTCCGGCACGGCCGGCGCGCCGCACGGCGCCCGCCGCCAAGCAGAGCTCGTTTATACGCGATGACCCGGTCTCCGAGCCGGTGAGAGAGCCCGAGCGCCCCGCGCCGGGTTACACCGCCCGCAGCGACAGCCGCGTGGCCGACAAGGTCGTCAACCTCAACAGCGGCGGCCAGCTCAAGGTCGTGCTCGTCGCGCCCAAGCAGTTTGAGCTCGCAGCCGAGATCGCCGACCATCTGCGCGATCGCCGCGCCGTGCTCATGAATCTGGAGCAGACGGACAAGAACATCGCCCGCCGCCTGATCGACTTCCTGTCCGGCGTCGCCTACGCGCAGGACGGCAAGATCCGCCGCGTCGCCAGCGCAACGTATATCATCACGCCGTTCAACGTCGACCTCATGGGCGACCAGCTCGACGAAATGGAGTCGGGCGAGTTTCACCTGTAACATTCGGGCATACTGTCCCTGACAGCCCCGCGAGTAGTATACCATCAGAAAGAATGGAGGCTTACCATCATGACTCCTCAGGATATTCGGGAAAAAACCTTTGAAAAAGCGATGTTCGGCGGTTACGACATGGCCGCTGTGCAGAACTATCAGGAAGAAGTGGCCACCGAGCTTGCCAACGCGCAGAAGGAAATCGCTGTGCTCAAGGGCAAGATGAAGGTGCTGGTCGATAAGATAGAAGAGTACCGCGCCAGTGAAGACGCCATGCGTCTGGCCATACTGTCGGCCCAGAAGGTCGGCAAGCAGATAGAGGACGATGCCCAGGCCCGCGCCGACAAGATACTCAGCGAGGCCAAGAACACGTCCGACCGAATACTTGGCGGACTTCAGCACGAAACCGCCAACGAGGAAGCCAAGCTCCTCAACGCAAAGACCTCCTGCGCGAAATTCCTGGAAGATGTGCGCAATCTGTGCCTGACGCAGCTCGAGTATCTCGACGGTGTCGCCGGGTCGAAGGCAGCGTCCGCGCCGCGCGCGGCTGCGCGCCCGACCGCGAGCGCCGCACCTGCCGAGCC